>TARA_R110002153_G_scaffold39277_1_pt1 | contig 36945 bp, 45 predicted proteins | sample TARA_R110002153 | Tara Oceans TARA_R110002153 (sample SAMEA4398193) | marine metagenome | biome: Polar Biome; feature: [SRF] surface water layer (ENVO:00010504); material: water (ENVO:00002006), including particulate matter (ENVO:01000060) such as... | depth 5 m | reverse complement strand
GCTCTTATGAAAATCTTTCAGGCCCTCATACTTGCCTTTTTCATAGGATTTAGCGGGTGGATTGTGTCCACAGTTTATGCTTTAGATAAAAGTTATGATTTAGTTGAATTTCGTTTAGAGTTAGTTGAAGAAAATTACAATATGCTTAAAGACTTATGGGAGGATGCTGGCCACGGGAGGTAAGTATGTCAGATCAAATTGTAACGTATTGGCCTCAAATATTGGGCATCTTGGCTGTTGTTGTGATGTTCGTTAAACTCAAGAGCGCCGTATCCGAATTGCAAAAAGATGTCCACGACATAATGAAAAGAGATACTTACTCTCAGGTTGTTAAACTTCGTGCAGAATTAGATAGTCTAAAAGAGAATTCGAGTGACAAGTTTAAATCTATATTTGACTTATGGAACCAAAAGAAATCTTAAGGGGTAAGGTGAATGGCTAAAGATTCAAATAAATTCTATGGTGCAGATCACCAAGCGTTGATGGCTGCTGATAAAAAAAAGAAGCAAGCTAAAAAGCCTAAGAAAAAAATAAAAGTTTCTCCTGGTAAATCTTATTATTCCAGTAAATCTTTGAGGGACGGTTTTGAGCAAACTTTACCTGCAGCACAATCCAGCGAACAAACTAAAAAAAGAAGTCCTCTAGGTAAAAATTCTCCCCGTGCTGCCCTACTGGAGGCAGTTCAAGACATACAGGATTTGTTTAGAGGTGATGAAGGTAAAGTAGGCTCTCGAATGGCTAAAGAAGTAGCCAAACAAGAAGTAGTTAGGAAGAGTAAAGGCGGAATGGTAAAACCACGAGGAGTTGGACAAGCCTCTGGTGGTTGGGGCAAAGCAATGAGGAGTCGATGATGAAACAAGGATATAAAACTAAACCAGGGAAAATGACTGAAAAGCCTGGAGCGAAACCCAGTAACACAGGGCCTGTAAATGTTCCTGGTGGTGGTGTCTATGGTAAAAAGACTGCCGAGGTAGGCCGACCCAAGGGACGCATACCTTATTATTGTTAGGAGCAACTAATGCCTACGACTTCAGGAACTACAGCTTTCTTTCCTCCTGTAGATGAGATTATCGAGGAAGCTTATGACATGCTTGGCGGGGAACCCCAACTGGGGCATGATCCTGTAAGTGCGCGCCGAAGTCTAAATTTACTGTTCATCGATATGCAAAATAGGGGCGTTCCTCTGTTTGCCCAAGAACAAAAAACTTTATCTTTGGTTGCTGAACAAGAAAGCTATACTTTGGATGCTGACACTGTAGACATACTTGAAGTCGCTCTAAGGAGAACTAGCAATTCAGTAAATACCGATACTCAATTACAGCGCGTGAGCATGGAAGAGTATCTAATAATTCCTAACAAGGCTAACCAAGGTAGAACAGCGCAAGTTGCCTTGGACCGACAAAAAATTCCAGTTCTTTATGTTTGGCCAGCACCTGAAGCAGCTACCACCGACAGCATACTTTATTGGAGGGTAAGACGCCTGGAAGATGTTACAGCTAGTTTTCAAAATGTTGATTGGGTGTATCGTTATCTTCCTGCTATTACTTGCGGCCTAGCATACTATTTAGCCTACAAAAGATTTGGCATTGAGCCAGGAAAACTTAACTATCTTAAGGCTTCTTATGAAGAGAAGATGCAGCTTGCCTTAGAGTCTGATAGGGAGCGTGTCGATATGAAAGTTGTTCCGCGCTTAAGGGTCTTTTAATGGCGACAGGAAAATATGCATGGTTTATTTCAGACCGCTCAAGTTTTCGTTTTAAGTATAGGGATCAAGTAAGAGAGCCAGGAACAGGGTATCGAGTTGGCCCTGGAGAATCGGATGGTATTTATAATTTGGTAACAAGCCCTCTTAATCAGGCACCAGACACCAAAGATAATCCAGCTTTGCAAAACCCTAGACCTGAGGTAGTATTAGCGACAACGGGAGATAGCTCTTGGACTCCCTCGATGACCACTAACACAAACAATTAAGGTAGGAGAAAATGAAGCAAAGAACTAAAGTAGGTACTCATTGGGATTGGACCTGTTATGATAATAAGGGTAATCTAAAGTGGGAAGAGGATTTCGATAACCTTGTTGTTAATGAAGGTTTGAACGATCTTTTGCAGAAATATTTTAATGGTTCAAGTTATACGGCGGCCTGGAAAGTGGCTCTTAAAGCTACTGGTACTGTTTCGGCTGGTGACACTCAGGCTTCTCACGGATTTACAGAAATTACTGCTTACAGTACAGTGGGTGGATCAACTTCGGCGGCAATAAGAGCAACGGCTATTTTAGCTTCAGCTTCTTCACAGTCAGTTGTAACTTCTACTGCGGCGGTATTTTCTATAATTGCTTCAGCGTGTGTAGCGGGTGGTTTTTTAACTACTGGCACAACGGTAGCTGGAAACTTAGGGGTTTTATATGGTTCTGGAGATTTTACAGCCATTAGAACCGTAATTACCGGAGATGTAATTAATGTGAATCTTACTCTTACTGCCTCCGCAAGCTAATGTTCCATGTCAGAAGCTTTAACAGGGTTTGGATCAGGGCCTTACGACACACTTAAATACGACAGATCATGGGTCACAGCATTTGTAACCTTAGGGGTATCTGCAACCGATAGCTTTCTTAGTACGCTGTATTTCACAGATACTATAACCATAGGGACTGCAGTAGAGGCTGTAAAGGCGGCAGACGGGCGCTATTTTACAAGCATTTCTTTGGGTTTTGGTGTAGCTGTTCCCGCTGTATCTATCGGTGGAAATTATACAGGCACGGTTAATTTAGGTGCTGTAGTAGCCAAGGAACACACAGGCGCGGGACATTTCAATAATGACTTAGCGTTTACTGTCTCACTTAATGATGACGTATTAGCAACCCACATAGTAAATGATACTGTTACCTTAGGAACAAGTCTTGGTGATACTTTAGCAGCAGATTCCATTATTACAGCATATCTAAATTTCGGAACAGGTTTTACTTACACCAACACAACTGAATTTGTAGCTAATAATACCTTATCTTTTTCCACTGGTATGACTGCACTTGTAAGTAGCACAGGACGCTTTATAGATCAATGGACTTCTGTAGATGATGCTGCTACTGAAATTTGGACTTCTGTATCACTTGGGTTCGACTAGGGAGGATGATAATATCTAGTTATGGCTTTAACTTATACAACACTTCAGGATCAGATAAAGAATACTGCCGAAGATGATTCGGAGGAGTTTTCTGCTTCCATCCCTAGCTTTATTGATAGGGCAGAAACTCGCTTGGCCAGAGAGCTTGATCATCCTGAGATGGCAGGGCATTTTCAAACTAATCTAGCCTATGGAGACCCTTTTGTAACTAAGCCAGACAATACTCTAGCCCCCCTGAATTTTTATGTGACTGATGCAGGAAGCCGTATAAAACTTTTATTTAGAACTGAAGAATATATTGCTGATTATTGGCCGACAAGAACTTCTGTTGGCGTTCCTAAATATTATGCTAATTATGGGGGAGATCGTTGGATTGTTGCTCCTGCTCCAGCCAGTACCAATGCCGCAGAAGTAGCTATAGTAATACAGCCAGCGACACTTTCAGCAGCCAATGAAACTAATTTCTTTACGGACAAATGCTTTGATGCTTTATTCTACGCTTGTATGATAGAAGCCTATATGTTTCTAAAGAATTATTCTATTCTTGAAATTTGGAATTTCAGGTATGGACAAGCCATGCAAGCCTTGCAAAATGAGGGCAGACGTACAAGGCGTGATGATGAAGAGATGCCAGCAAGCAAAGCAGGACAAAATACCCTTACGGGTGTAGGAGGAGGAGTATGAACGGCTTAACAGCAATACCAAGAACTCACCGAGGAGAAAATTTAGCCTATATTTCTCCCCAGGAAGCACAAATGCTCAGACAACAAGGCGGTGGTGTAGCTCCTGATGGCGGCCAACTCCAAGGTCCAGGCGGCATCCCAAGTTTCGAGGCTCCCAATTGGCTTACAAGTGGATGGCAATATAGAACTCCGGGACACGCTCTCTACGCAGGTCCACCAGTAGCATACAAGACGGCACCCGCACCAGTAGCAGCAGTTGTTGAAGAGGAGCCAGAAGAAAGAGATACCAGTGAGCTTCAGGCTGAAATTGCGGCCCTGACAGCAGGCGATCAACAAAGGGCTGCTGATCGAATGGCAGCTATGTACGCTAATCTCGGTTGGGGTCCACCACCTCCCCAGTTTGGTAGCGCTACCGAAGGTGGAGATCAATTCTTTACTGAGCAAGTAACTGCAAATCAAATGCCAGCTTATGCCGCCCTTCTCAACGATCCTTCAGTTATACAAGCTCTTGGTTCGAGTAATCAGGCAGCACCCACCAATCGTCCTGATCTTCGGCAACAGGTCCAGCAGCGAGCAGAGGAAATAAGAACTGCCAGCCAAGGAGGAATGATAAATCGTTATGACTTGGGTGGTCTTGTAAATAATATGTTATTGCAGGCAGGAAGAAGCACAGACAATATTCCTAGTAATGCGGTAAGCTAATGAGTTCTTCATACACAACTAGATTACGCCTAGAAAAACAAGGATCAGGGGAAAACGCCTCTACTTGGGGCGATAAACTAAATGATTCAGTAATTGATTTAGTTGATTCGGCTGTTGGTGCGGTAACTTCAATTGATCTTTCGGGAGTCGGAACAGCCTTCACAGTATCTACAGCCGATGGTGTTTCTGACCAAGCCCGTAGTGCCGTACTTTATTTTCATGGCTCTTGTTCAACTGCAGTATCTATAACGGTTCCCGCTGTTCAGAAAACCTACATCTTTGATAATCAGACATCAGGTGGCTTTAGCTTAAAATTAAAACCTGCTGGCGGTTCAGAAGGCACCATACCTAATGGTCAAACCACCATAATTTATACTGATGGAACTGCAGTAACAAATCTTCTAGAAAATCTTATTGGGTTAACGAGGGTTTCCGCAAGTCTTGGTTCCTTTGCTTCTATTCAGGCTGATGTAGTTAATGTTTCAGCAAGTCTTAGTGCTACCAATTTGGTGGCTGCCACAGGCTCCTTCACCACAAAAGTTTCTGCTGTTGCCTTGGAAGTCTCAGGGGCTACCTCTCTTGCTTCAGCAGCTTTTTCAGGAGATGTACAAGGAACAACTGGAACCTTTTCAGGGGCAGTTTCTTGCGGAACTATTTTAGGTGATGGTTCTGGCTTAACAGGTGTAGCAGGTACCCCCTCTAATTATTTAACTGGGATGATCCTATCAAATGATTCAGACGCAGATCATGACATAAGTATCAAAGCAGGAGTAACAAAGAATTCCACCAATGCTACTGATCTCGAACTAACTTCAGCCATAGTTAAAAAAATTGATGCTACTTGGGCTGATGGCACAGGTGCAGGAGGGCTAGCTAGTGGAGTAACCTTATCAGCCAATACTTGGTATCATCTACATGCAATCGCAGTCACTGCAGGAACTGACGCTGGTTTCGATACTTCTCCAATAGCTGCCAATCTCATATCCGGCAACGATGCTTCCGCCTATCGTAGAATCGGTTCTGTATACACAGATGGCAGTAGCAATATAAGAGGTTTCCACCAAAAGGGCGATAAATTTTTATATAATCAGCCTATTCTATCACACACCTCTATAAATATTGCCTCTGGCGCACGCACTACACTTACTCTAAATGCACCCGTATCGGTATCGACAGAAGCAATCTTTAACCACATAAATTTTGGTTTCTTCGCTAAAGCCTTATATGCCTACAGACCTTTATCAATGCCTGATGTTTCAGTTGTAGATAATGGGACTCAAGCTGCGCCTACCTCTGCTGCTATGGGAACCCTGGCTAACTATGGTGCTGGTTATGTTGAATTTGGCGATAATGCAAGACTAAGGGATTTCACATGGGAAGGAGTCTGCGAAACAAATCTTAGTAGTCAAATTGGAATTCGCACCCAAGTTACTGGGGGTTCAGCAGACGGTGCGCCAGAGAATGCTTTCCAAACCACAGGTTGGTATGACAGCAGAGGCAAGGATGGCTGATGTCTACCGACAGTATTACACAAAGGATAAGCTTTAACCCTACAATCAGCAGAGAAGCCACTCAATATTCTGAGGAAGGTAACTGGTTCGACGGCGATAAGATACGGTTTCGTAAAGGCAAAGCCCAAAATATTAGGGGCTACCAAAAGAAACTAAACTCTACTTTTGCAGGAAAAGGCCGCGATATAATTACCTTTCGAGGTCTTGAAGGTAAAAGATATATTTCGTGGGGAACTGAAAGTCTTTTACATCTTTACTATGGTGGCGAAGTATTTGACATTACACCGGTGTCAGCTTCTGTTTCCCTGGCAGCAGGCAATGTAACCACTTCAACAGGCAGCTTCTATGTCCATGTATCTAATGCAGGTCACGGTAGAGTTGTCGGTGATTATGTGGCTTTTGTTAGCAGTAGCATCATGGCTGGTGTCACCTTGCAAGGAAATACCTATAGAATTACAAGTATAGGTACAAACGATTTTGAAGTTTCTGCTCAGTCTAGTGCCTCAGGAAACGTTGCCAACGCAGCGACCAGTTTTGTCTACTATAATATAGCTAGCGGAACAAGCATTGGTACAGCGGGTTTTGGGTATGGGGCAGCCGCATATAATGTTGCAAGAGCCTCAGTCACAGTTGGGGGAGTAGTAACCTTGGGAGGCTGGAACGCTCCTGCAGATACATCTGATATTGAGATCGATATACGTCAGTGGTCTCTGGATGTGTTTGGAGAAAATCTTTTAGCTACTGTTAGGGGTGGCCGCATCTACCAATGGGTAGAAGACAACGGACCCCAGAAGAGAGCCGTAGAGGTATCTACCACCACCACTGCTGGAGTAAGCACAGGTGTTCCCCTCCAAAATAATTTTGTTTTGGTTTCTCCCCGAGATCGCCATGTAATTACCTTAGGATGCACCGATCTCACAGGAACCTTTGATCCTATGGTTCTTAGATTTTCAGATCAAGCTAATATCGATGAGTGGACCCCCACAGTATCAACTACGGCAGATCAAATTCGCCTTGGTGATGGCAGTAAACTTATCGGCGGCGTTAAAACTCGTGATGCTGTTATGGTTTTTTCAGATACCGCCGCCTATGCTATGCAATTTGTTGGTCCTCCTTTCACCTTTAATGTGGACTTGGTTGGTTCTAATTGTGGTCTTGTCGCACCACACGCCGCTACAGCCGACAACGATCTAGTATTTTGGATGGGCATCGACAACTTTTATATGTTTGATGGCTCAGTAAAGATACTTCCCTGCTCAGTACGAAATTATGTTTTCTCTGATATAAACTTCGATGAACTAGATAAGGTTTATGCGGGTGTAAATCAAGAGTTTCAAGAGATAGTTTGGCTTTACCCTAGTGCGAATTCAAGCGAATGTGATAAGTATGTTCTTTTTGGTAGAGGAGATGGCACCAGTGTAGAACCTCCGTACTGGTCTTATGGCACCGGAATATTTACTGCTTGGGCAGACCGAAACATTTTTGACTCTATCCACACCACAGGTACCTCAGTCTCCTTGGGTGATCAATTCCTCATAGAGAATGAGCCTAAAGGAGTCTATACCGCAGATGCTCAAGCTATGCACTCTTTTATAGAGAGCACCTATTTTGATATTCCTTTTGGCCCCGCAGGCCCCAATAATCCTGAAGGCGATTTCATCATTTATATGGATCGAATTATTCCCGACTTTGATTTTGAGGGAACTAATGCACAAACCAGTATACGGCTTACAACTAAGAGATTTCCACAAAGCGAAGTATCTGTAACTAAAGGCCCCTATACCGTAAGAGCTTCCACAGAAAAGATATCTTTGCGAGTTAGGGGTAGACAGGCTAAAATAAGAGTTGATGCAAGTATTGCAGGAACAAGCTGGAGATTAGCGGACTTTAGGGTAGATGTTCAATCGGATGGCAAACGATGATTTTTCCTCGTTTAACCTCTGCTTCGGAAAGCAATATCTTCAGATGGGCTGCACAACTAGTTAATGTATTAGAAAGAAATCGTGATGAAATATTTTCTAGCTTCACTAGGCAGGACACAGGGGGAACCGTAAGACTTAACGGACGAGTGCAAATTAACCAGGATGTTACAAATCCTGATGTTAGTACGGATGATAGAGTAGGTGACATAAGATATAATGCTGCAACAACTAAATTTCAAGGCTTCAGTAGTGCTGGCTGGCAGGACTTTCACTGATGACTGAAATTGACTTGAAAGTAGGAAGCTTTAAGGGACACGCTGATTTAGATATAGACCCCAAAGAAATGTTTATGTCTTTCGCAGAAAAGTTGGACTCACAAAGATTACATAAAACACTTGATTTTTTAAAACAATATAAAAAGGAGACCACTGTTGGGGCTGGTATACTTGGTCTACTTAGTGGTAAAAATATAGACTTACCTCCTGTAGAAAGAGGAGATCACACCTTTGGAATAAGGGATATAAACCTAGATATCTTAAAAGACTATCCAGAATTATTTTATACCTATGGTACTGAAGAAGGACCATTTAATTTAGAAGCTACAGCAGGTGGGGATCAAAGAGATAAGTATATGACAGTCGGTGGTAAATTTACTTTTGCTGATGGCGGAATCATTGGAAATTCTGACATGGGAATGCCTTGGAATCCCAATTTTCAGGTGAGAGATGCCGCCTGGATTGAAGGCCGAGATTGGCATAGAGGGGCTAATGGTGAACAAATTCCTATCTTGCGGGGGCCTCCTCCTGATCAACCAATACATAAGGAGAACATGATGCCAGAAGATGGGGGAGCGCTACCCGGTGGCGGTGGATTTGATGAAAGGGCAGGTGCTATTGCAATTAGCGATAATCGCATACCACAGAAAAATACAGGTATGCGCGCTAATACTCGCAGCCCTGCACCAATAGCAATAACTCCCCGGCAACCTATGACGCAAGGCCCAACCTCGTCTAATCCCGAAAATCCCTATGTTGCTTCTGTTGCTAATCATCCTTTAGTTAATCCACCAACAATACCCACAATGGGAGGAGGGCTTAGTTCCCTTGGTGCAGGTCATGGAAACACCCTCGTTCAGAATGACTACGATTGGGATGTCGCTGACCAAGTAAGACGCCGCCTTGACCGTGTGGGTTGGGGAGCTTACTAATGCCTTTTCCCTTAGTTGCCGTACTTATAGGTGCTGGCATAGGTGCTATGGCCGGTGGAATGTCTGGCGAAGATGGCTGGGATTGGAATAAAGCCTTGATGGGCGGCGTGCTTGGTGGAGCTACAGGCGGCATAGGTGCTGGTGCTCTGGGCGGTGCTGCTGCAGTGGGCGCTGGTGCTGGTGCAGGAGCCACTGGAGCTGCTGGGGGCGCTGCTGCTTCTTCTGCTGCTGGACTAGCATCTACTTCGGCCCCAGGCTTGGCTGCTTTGGGTAGCGCTACTGCTGCTACTGCTGCTCCTGCTGCTGGTGCTGCTATTCCTTCAGGTTTATCTGGACTCAGTTATGGTATGGGACCTCAAGCTCTTGCATCTTCTGGCGCTCAAACAGGTTTTGCTGGAGGTATAACAAATACTCCTTTAATGCACTCATACGGTCGTTTACCAAATGCAGGTACGGTTCCAGTTTCTTATGGTAAATATGGGCCTACGACAAAAGCAGGTTTTGCTCAAAACGAAGCCCTAATGAAAGAAGCCACGGGTGGATTTGATTACGGTAAGCTAGGTGAAACCATGCAGAGCTTCGGTGAGGAACCACAAGAAGCAGAGAGAGACCCTGCGTTCGGCCCGCCGCCAGCCCTTGCTCCTGTCAACCCATCATCTGATTCTATTGCGGAAGATTTGCTGCGAGAACGTCAAGCAATACAAAATGCTATTCCTGGTTCAGGTGAGGTGGGATTGCGTGATGTAGAAACAGCGGCTAGGGGTGGTATAGCTACAAAATTCGGTATGATGAAAACTCCTTCTGGATCCCTTACTGGAGGAGAAATAGTTGGACCGGGAACAGGAACTAGTGATACTATTCGTTCAGCAATTTATCCTGATTTGGCCAGTAAGATTGGTTCTAGCAGCATGCAAAATCTTCAAGGCGGGGGACACCAAGTACAAAAAGCAGCCTTATCAGATGGTGAATTTGTTGTAACCGCAAAAGCTGTCGAAGGACTTGGCAAAGATGCAAACGCTCCACCAGGACAAGAACGTGAATATGGTAGTAAACTTTTGGACATGGCAATGAACCAATGGCAGAGGACATAAGACGAGCAACTTTAAATGACATATATCCACAGTACAAATTATTAAGGGAGGCTAAAAAAGGATTTGCTTACCCAACTAAAGAACACAACCCGGAAAAAGCCATAGACCAACTGAGTATTTGTGCTTCTCAAGACCTTAATTTTATAGTTAAAAAAGATCAGCAAATAGCGGGATGCATGGTTTTATGTTATGATCAACTGTGGTTTTCAGATGAAACCTTTTTAGTAGATTTAGCTTATTATGTTGATGATAAATATAGAAAAAGTTCTTTGGCAGTAAGACTGTTAGACACGGCTAAAAAAAGGGCGCGAGAATTAGGATTACCCCTACATATGAGTGTAACATATGGCACTGATGTAGAGCGAAAGGAAAAATTCTTTATACGCCAAGGTTTCGAAAAAATAGGCGGTAACTATTTATTGAGGTAAAGAATGGGAAAGAGTAGTGGAGGAGGGGGAGGAGGTTCTCCCACTGGGTCACAAACAATCATACAAGACATAGCGGAGCCATTTAAAGGTTTTGCTACGAGGTCTTTACAAAGGGCAGAGGATTTACAAGGGCTTCCTAGCATTCCATTCACAGGAATAGCTACAGCACCTCCTTCTCCCGATGAGCTTGTAGCGGCGCAAGCTTTACGCAATCGTTTTCTGGAAGGGCAGCCCCTCACCGAAGAGGCTTTGGCTCTACAGTCTACTGCTGCCGATCCCATTACTGCTGCCTCAATACAAGCCCGACAAAATCCTTTTGAAGCGCAAATAGCACAAGAAGCCTATCGCCGCTTGGATCAACGCGCTCAAGGTCAACTGCAAAGTCAAAGAGCGCGAGAAGTACAGGCTGGAGGTACAGATCGTGGTAGGGGCGCTATAGAAGACAGCCTTATTCGACAAGAGCAACAAGACCAAGAACGTCAAATAGGTCTTGAAGCAGGACAAAGAGCTTTTACAGATGCTTCTCGATTAGCTATAGCTGACAGGCAAGCAAGGGCTGATACAGCAGCAGGAATAAATGCGCGGCTAGGTGAAAGACAATCTATGGGGCGGCGTGATATAGATGATCTTCTCAGGGTAGGAGCGCAATTCCGAGAGAAATTTGTGCAGCCGGAACTAAATCTTGAACGGCAACAGTTCAGTGAGCATCGTGGTCCCGCTGCAACACAAAATCCTTTTGGTTTTGAACAATTCTTTTCTGGTATTAGGGCAAGTGCACCTACACCAACCGTAGCCACGCAGCAAAATTTCAAGCAAACCCCATCAGGTTTATCTCAAGGTATTAATACTGTAGGTGGCGTAATATCGGCGGGAGATCAACTTGGAGCTTTCGAGGCTGGCGGCCCAATAACTTTTCATGAAGGTGGTGTGATAGAACATCAAAGAGCAGGGCATGCCCACCAAGAACAAGACCCAGGCGCAATCATGCAAGTCATAAAAATATTGCAAGAACAAGGACATCTTGTTAAAGGCCCTCAAGGTCGTATGGAATTTATGATTAGGATGCAAAGTGATCCTAGTTTTAAACCATTGTTTGAGCAAGCAATGTCAGGTGTTGTTGAAAATTCGGGATGGGTTGACCCAACACAAGAATCAGAAACAGTAGTAGAAGAAGCTACAGAACAAACACCACGATCTCGTGAAACAGGACGTTCAGAATTTGATGCTATGGTTGATACTCATGGTCAACTGGCAAAAGGTTTTACTGATGTACAACAACCAGAATCCAAATCAGCGCAAGAACAACCAGGAGGATATGGTTTACTAGGTAGTGGAGATAAACCTAGAGGAATGATAACCGAAAAGAGAGCATTGGAAAGGTTGGCAGCACAAGAAAGAGTAAGTGGCATCGAAGCGGCGGCTCTTGCAAGGGCCGAAGAAGAAATGAGAAACAGAACTGTAAGTCCTGTTACTACACAAGATCAAAATTTTATTCCTCAAGAACAAAAAGCTCGACTTGAAGCAGAGGAGAATTTAAAATTTCATCATGACGTAGAAGCTTTTAGAAATACTCAACCTGATCAAGCTCGTGTAAGAAATAAATTTACAGCACCTTATATGGTTAAATCATTGGCAAATTTAGGTGAAGGAGAAGAGTTTCCAGAATCAACTTCTGCGCCAGATATGGATGAAGGTTCTGCGATAGGTATGGCTCCTTTGGAAGAAGCTCCTGCAGAATATTGGGCTGAATCTATGAAAGATTTACCTAAACCTGTGCCGCCTACTCCAAGTGCCGAAGATTTTGATGAGGGTTTTGCTACAGGCATGGATCGCATACCAGAGGCGGTTGAAGGTCGCGCTCCTTACAACGAGTTGCCAGAAATGGTTCAAGGTAGAGCAGTCTCTTCTAAAGCTTCTGAACCCCAAAATAAATATACTGACTCAGAAATTACGGCGATGATGGAGTTTTCCATGTCAGGTAGAGGTCGTGAAAGGTTGCCAAAAGAAATGTTTGGTTTAGATACCCTGGAAGTTCATGACGCTCTTAAACCTATAAGAGAGAGGGCGCGTAAAGCTTCTGAACCTAGGAGAGCACAAGAACGCAGAGATAGAATTGCGAATCGCAGAGGCTTTGGCGATAGAGGTGGCATTAAAGATTCTGATACCCCGTCTTATGACATTACTTTAGATGATGTAAAAGAACTTTTCAATTTTAAGGGCGGTGGCATCGCTTCCTATAAGAAGGGGGGATTCGCAGATTTCTTTGACCCCACGCAGGGTGATCCTATAACTCGAATGATAGCACCTGATTTACATGCGAAACTCCAAGAATTTAAAGGACCGTTTAATCAATTTGAACCTGAGGAAGAAGAGAAGCCAGCGCATTTTTCTATTGAAGAATGGCAAGAGTATCAAAGAAAAAGGCATGCACAACAAACAGCAGAATTAGATATAGAAAATCGTAGAGCAAACACAAAATTTAAAGCCGACAGCGGTCTTTCTTCCTTGAATCAAGGTGGCATCGCTAGGTTTAATAACGGCGAAGAAGTCATAGTTTCTGAAAATTGGCGATCTGAACCGCCGCCTACCTTATATGGCAGACCCCGTGAACAACGCGATCAAGATAATAAAGATGCCACGCTAGGAATGATGAAAACTGAAGAGCGTGATCCCAAGAATCCTCAAGAAGTGGCGGAATTTATGCGTAAAGGTTTTGGAAGATGGGGCCGAGCGCCTGGGTATCCTTCAAGAACATTGGGCTTAAGACAGCGGGAAAAATACGAGAGAGGCCAAAGAGCGGTTGAAGATTTGGCGGCCTCACAGCAGGTTCAAGAGACACAACCTGAAGGCTCCTCTGATAACGACTCTGCGATGGGCGCACAACTTTCAAATTTTTTAAAGATGTATGAGGATTCTTTAAACGAAAAGCTAACTAAAGGTTATTCTGATGAGATTCCTCTTTCCAAAAAGCAAAAACGAAAAGGTTTAATTGGTGCAATAGCAGCAGCCATGATGGCAGTTAGGTCTGATGAATCTGGTGGCACAGACTTTTCTAGGGCTGGTCCGGCGGCGGCTGCTCATGTAGCTAATTTTAGGGGCGGCCTCGAAAAAACAAAGAAAGAAGAAATTGCTGCCCGAGCCGCTCATCGAGATGCCTTGTTGAAGGGTGTTACAACTTCAGCAGAAGTATTCAAGGATATGAGTGCAGGTGAGAAAGATCGAGCATCTGCCGCGCTGGACATAATCAAAGCAAAATATCCAGACCTTGAGCTTTACAAGATAGTAACGCCTGAATTAATGAAAGCAGTTGGCTCAGGAATGATGGACATTGAACAATTACAGGGTGCAGTCGAAGAGGCAGTCGCATCCTTAAGAGCAGCGTCAGGTCAATCCTCAAGTAGATCAGGATCAGTATTAGAGAACGTGGATATAGAAGGCGTTTTAGCACAGTCTCCGAGCGAATAAATGACAGACGAAATTCCAGAATCTTCTGTTCTCGCTGAAATAAGGGCTGCAAATCCAGAAGAACTTACAGGATTTACTGATCCGCAAACAGCCGAAATTCTTTGGCAATTAGAGGTAGAGAATAAAGGCAATGCAGATAAGTACGACAAGGATTTATTCTTTCAAAATCTTGGAACCTACCGCAACGACATAAGCTTTTTAGATAGCATAGGAAGAGGTGCCTCTCGCGGTTGGTACAATCTTTCTGATGGCCTTGATCAGGCTGATCGACATATCAGAGATGTAATGCCCTTGGGTATACTTGATGATGTGATGGCGAATGATGAAGAGTATGCTCAAAGATTTGTAGACAGAGATACAGCCCGAAAAAAGAACTCCTACTCTTATGAAGACCTCAATAGACTTATGGCTATCACAGCCGAAGATGCTAGCATTGGGACAATGTCCTCAAAAATCTGGGATGTTTCTCTTATCGGGGGCCTCTTAACAGAAAGTTTAGTCCAGTATGCACCAGCCCTAGCAGCATCAACCTTAGTTGGTGCAGTGACAGGTGGTGTAGCAGCCCCAGTGATGGCCGCTTTCCTAATTCAAAGTGGTATTGTAGGAAGCAGTGCTTTCCACGAGTATCTCAAAGAAGAAGAAGGCGTTGTAACAAAAGAAGATTATCTGAGAGTCTTCAATGATCCTGAGGCTATGAACAGGGCTGCAATATATGGAGCCAAGTACGGTCTTCCTGTGGCTGCCCTAGATGCTTTCAGCTTAGGTATTGCAGGCAAGATACCTCAAATAGCTATGGGTGCCAGACGAGCAGCAGGTGCGGCGTCAAGAACTGACAACCTAGCCAGAACAGGAAAAGCCCTTAACAATGCTGTAGCAGGAAAAAATAAAACAGCAATAGCGGCCAACAAATTAAAACGGTGGACACCAGAAGTCATTGCTCAGGGAGGACTTGGAGCAGGTGGTGAGCTATCGGGAAGTTATTGGGCTAAAGGCGAGGTTAATTGGGGTGAAGCTTTTCTTGAAGCAATCCTTGAACCTATGATGCTCCCCCTAGAACTGGCAGCGAAATCACCCAAAGCAACTGCAAAAGCCCTTATTCGCAGACGAGTTAAAAAGATGACTCCCGATGAAGTTAAGGCAGCATTAGAGCGCAAGGGACAAGACTCTTCTCGCATGACTGACCAGGAAGCTCGCTCAACTCTTGTCGATACTGAGGGGGCTATTGAAGGGGCAGCCGCCACAACTCAGGCAAGACAACAAAACAGAAAAAATAGTCAAGAGCAAGACTACTTGGACGAGCATGGCTTAGATATGCGTGAAGATGTCTTTAGCCTAGTAGAACTAAACGATGATGAGCTAACTTCACACAGTCGAAAAAACGCTGACACTGAGGATTGGTCTCAAGGATTACCCAAAGCAAAAATAACTTTAAATGCGGCTGACTTAGAAGGAAGGGCAGCAGACTTACAAGATTTAGGATACCTAAAAGAAGAGGGAAATGGAAAGTATACTCTCACCCGCAAAGCTTTAGATGAAATTATATCGCCTCCAGTAACTGAAACCACAGCCCCAGCAGAAGTTGCACCTGTAACAGCACCTGTAATAGCAACTGAGACAGCAACTGAAACAGTAGAAGAGACAGCAACCGAAGAGATTGTTGAAGACGAGGCACCCAGGGTCAAGTCGGCTGTAAATTATCAGCAGGTTGCGGGTTCCGTCGTAAGTGATCTGAAAAATCATTTTCGCAATCCTAAAAAAGGTGAAGATTTATCAGCACGTTCTAAGGCCCTTGACATTGATGCAAAATATGTTGAGGGGAGAATTGCTGAAGCTTTAGAAGCTGCCGACGAAAATTTATCTGACGCAGAAAAAGCTCCAGAAATGGAAAACATCCTCAAACAAATTAAGTACAGCCTTACCCACACGGCCAAAGGCAACAAAAGAAAAAGTCTTAGTAAGGCTGAGACGGAAATCTTAAGGATATTGAATGGTGGTCTATATACACTGAACGACAGCAAGTCAGGAATGCAAGTAGAAGGAACTCCTGCTACCGATACTGAACCTACACCTGAAGACATCACTCAAACTATGACTGAAGAGGTTCTCGAAGAAGATGTTGAAAGAGAAAGCACTGTAACTGTAGGTCAAGGTTTAGCTGGTATTGTTGTTGGAGAAGAAGGCATTGGTCTGGACACAGATGCAGGAATAGGTTTACGTCCTCAAGTTGAACCAGTCATGTATGAGTTCCTTAAATTAGACGCTGAGAAACTTACCGTAGAGCAAGCGCAAGCAATTCTAAAAGCAACTGGTGACTTAAAACAGATGCAAGAGCTTGAGGCTAGGGAAGGTTTTAAAAAGAATTCTGCTGTTAAAAAATTAGCTGAAACAAAATTGTTAACTCAACAGCAATTGGCTAGAGAACAGGCAACAGACGCTAACATGACTGCTGATCAAGTTACTCAAGAAAATTATGAGGCCGGTGATAACACCCTTAGAACACTTCCGCCTCAAGATCAACTCAGGCTTATCCAATGGATACAAGATAGAGTTGGACACAATATTGCCGTAGCCTTTGAGACTGTCAAGGCCATGACCGATACAGTAAGAACCCTGAAGAACTTGCCACAAAATATAGTGGTGCAAGGCTACGCCAATCCTATAGATAAGGTTATTGTTCTAGCTTTGGATCGTGCCTATTCACAAGAGATTGCGGGGGAAGAAGCTTTCCATATTGCGGCAAGACTTTTGTTAACTCCCGAAGAAATGAGGGTTCTTAATGACTATGATTGGATAGCTATTGCAGAAGAAAATGGCATAGATGTTTCTCAATATCCTGATGACTTACAGGCTTGGGAAGCGATGGCTAAGGTCGCGGCCAAATTTCTGGCAGGTGAAAAGGTTATTAATATTGGGCCGAATAACCAACAAATAATGCAACGACTAAAAAGATTTTTAAATCAACTTGCCAATTACATAAGAGGGAAGGGTTGGAAGAAATATTATCCATCACCTAAAGATATATTTATTTCTTTTGATTCAGGGGAGCTTGCCGATAGGTCACACAACCCGTACCCCTTAGGCCCAGAGTCTAAGGAGTTTGATCTCCATGCTGTGGAGCAACTCGAAGAAAAAATTGAGGGTGTTAAAAAGAATTTGCCTGCGGAGAGTGCTCAACTTCCAGGAGGTAAGAATAGAGGAATTGTACTCACTCAGATTGCTCAAGGTTGGGCATACTTACAGGAAGCTTTGAACCACCCTAATTTTTATTCGGCAAAGAACTATCTCTTTAGACCTGTCTTTAAGGTTATGGAAGAGATGCGAGAGTTCCAAGATGCTTTAATCCTTGAAGGTTTGGAATCTTTTAGAGTTTATGCGGAATCTTCGGCAGCTACTCAAGCGGAAGCAGATCAGTTTATTACTCTGCTAGATTTCTTAACTACCAGAAATAATTATTCACCCGACATAAGGGTATCTGAAGACGGCTCAATGACTTTTACGATGCCTACTACCTTGCAAGCACAAGGACAAGACATACAAAGAAAATTAAAAGTCCTTTATCCTGAAGGTATCAATGGTGCCCCAGTGAAACTTTCTCAAGATGAAATAAAAAATGAGGCTGGGGAAATTACCATACCTTATAAGCCTGTATCATTTACTATAAGTGGTAAGAAGGATGAACAAGGTATTTCTGCTGCAGATGCGTTTAATTCTTTTAGGCAGGGTGCCGACTATCAAAAGAAATTATTGGTACAAGCTATTACTCATCTTGTCGCAGATATGCCCAGAGGCTCAACCCTTGAAGACTTGAGAGAAAGGGTTCGTTATTTAAATTATGAGATTGCTGATAGCTATACCGAACTTAATAAAGAGGGAGAACCGATAGGGGATTCTGCTGAGACTAAAGAGTTAATTAAACAAAGGGCGCTAGTAAATAAGGCAGTTGAATATATTGAAGAACTTAATCGACATCCTTATTGGATTCCTAGGGTTCGCCAAGGAGAGCGTTCTGTTGTTGTAAAAAGAGACGGCAAGGTTCAACATCTTGAAGTTTATGATCAAAAGAAATTTGAATCGGCTAGCGCCTTTGAGAATATGTTGGAGGAAAGAAAAGCACAAGTAAAGTCTGAATATCCTGGCGGCGAAGTTTCGGTAAATGATTTTACTTTAGGAAAGCTTATTGCTACCCAACTTAAGTCTAAGACAGGAGACTTTACAGTTGTGTCTGGGTTAAGTCTTGTTGAAGCTTTGTTATCAGAGCTTTCTCATCCTGATGCAGACAACAAAAGACTTGACAATATTATAAAATTGATAAAGCAGGAAACCGAAAGCAAGGCATTAAGTGGTGTAGAGGAAACTCGCCAAGTACAAAATATATCTGGGCATTGGAGACCTGATCTTAAAGGCTATGTCAATATGGCCACCAAGAAAAATCTACACACCATGTCTTATCAGTTAGGTAAAGTTATTTATAAACCTTTGATAGATAACGAACTTGATCAGATGGATACCCAATATGATCAGGCGCGAGATAAAGGAGATAATGTCAGGGCTTCCGCTATCAGAAGAACCAAAAAATATACTGAAAAATATTTGAACTTTGTAAATGATCCCAAGGTACGAGGCGCTTTAATTAGGAACGTAGTTTTCCATACGGCACTTGGCGGAAGATTTTCAAGTGCAGTTCTAAATTTGATGCAGTTGCCTCAAGCCTTATTGCCTTTCTTGTATTCGGTAAATTCAGATAAGTTCCTTGTGGATAGCCCTTATGCAGTAGCAAAGAACACAGCTATCATGGCTAGAGCGTTTAAGGATGCTAGTCGCTTGGCCGTTAAGGGTGGGTGGGGGAAACTTCAGACCGCCTATAGCATGGAGTTGGAAGGAGCCAAACCAAGTTACTTGACTGAAGGCGAATGGCAATTACTGAGAACGCTCTTTGGTCGAGGCATCTTAAGTCCTGTAAATCTCGAAGACTTGACTGATAAACTTAGCTATCAGACGATGGTTAGAGATGCAAGTAAGGCTGCTATTCCTATGAAAGCTTTGGACAAGGGTGCTGATCTTTCGAGTTGGATGTTTGGTAGCACAGAATTTTTAAACAGGGCCACCACTGCTCTAGCGATGTACCGTATTGCACGAGACAATGAAGCTGTTCTTAATAAGGTGGATCAAATAAGAAAGCAAAGTCATTTCAAAGATTCTCAAGCTGTCGGCAGTATGCGCTTGACTAATGATGAACAAGGATGGGCTAATGCTGCTCATATAGCTGTAGCTGAAACCCAGTTCATGATGGGCAAATTTAATAGGCCGCAACTCTTCTATGCGGGCGGGGCATTAGGGCCTATCTTTTCCCAGTTTATGTCTTTCCCATTCCAGTATGTAGAGATGATGGTAAAGAATATAAGACGTATGGCAACGCCAGGAGAGAGAGCTATAGGCGCAAGAATGTTATCACTCATGGTTATATCTATGATCGGTATGGCTGGTGTGTTTGGCTTACCCTTTATGGAAAACCTCAGAAGATTTATTCTAGCTGTATCTGACACAGACATAGCAAAAGATTTAAGAATGGCTCTGATAGATGTGATTGGACCCACCTATACAAATGTTATAGTGGACGGAAGTATCTTTGAGTATCTGGGTACTGAATCTAGGATGAGGGCGGGTGTCGGTACCCTAGTGGATTCCAATATATTTAGGGGAGATATCGGATTTCTCTTTGGGCCTCTGGGTGGTGTAATAGAAACGGCCTGGAGTAATGTTGGGGCTGGTATTCAGGAAGGCGATATAAGTAAAATTGCCAGAGGTCTTATTCCCTTGGGACTTGCCAGAGATGTGATATCAACTAATCTTTCTTTTGAGGAAGGCTATGTTACCCGGAGTGGAGCACAACTGATAGCGCCTCAGGATATACTGCCTTCAGATTATTTTATTACCTTCTTGGGATTCAATCCTGCTAATAGAGCTTTGGCGAGAGACAAGCAAGCTTACGCTAGGATGGCACGAAACTCTGGTCAAAGAAAAAGAGATGTTGTCATGAAAAGGGTTGCTAGATTATGGCGTAAATCTAAGGATGCTCCTTCAGCAGAAGATCGACGGGAATATAGAGAGGAGTTTCAAGAAGAAATTCGTGAGTGGAATGAAATAGCCAGAGAAAATAATTGGCCTAGAATTACTAGCCAAATAATGAAACTCAGATTTATGCAAAATCTTAACCCCGGTAGAGCTGCTCTTAGAAGGTCTCCTAAACACAAGAGGGCTGGATTAACAGAAGAGTTCAAAATGTTGGAAAGACTTAGCAACAAATGAGTTGACACTCCAATAAGATAATAGTATCTATAGAGATATTTTTATAATCTCTAGGAGTAATAAGTGAAGAAGTTATTGGTTTGTGTGGGCTATGATTCTAGGGAGGACATAGCTTATCAAGTGTGCCGCCATTCCATCTATAGACGAAGCACTCTTCCCATAGAGATATACCCTCTTAAACATAAAGAACTTAGGGATCGCGGAATTTTCTGGCGGCCTTGGCTGACGGCTGGTTCGGGGCAGACTGTGGATTGCATAGACGGTAGACCTTTTTCCACTGCTTTCTCACACACACGTTTTCTTACTCCTCACATAGCTAAGGAGCGAGGATACGAGTGGGCTTTATTTGTTGATTGTGATTTTCTTTTTATCGAAGATGTAGCTAAGTTGTTCGCATATGCTGAAGATAAATTTTCTGTTATGTGTAGGAAGTTTGAGTATTTTGTCAGCAGCGCCTCAAAAATGGACGGCATGAAACAAACAGGATATGATAAGAAGTTGTGGTCTTCTCTTTGCCTGTGGAACACCAACTCTTTTTTCCCTACCATTGAACAAGTAAATTCTAGAGACGGTGCATGGCTGCATCAATTTAAATGGCTAGCGGAAGAACAGATAGGAGAAATTCCCGAAGAATGGAATTGGATAAGTGGAACTGATTCTGTTCCCAAGGCAATACATTTTACAGAGGGGGGTCCATGGATGCCTGGGTATGACAAGCGTGAGTATGCCCACCTATGGAAAAAAGAACTAGACCACATGGAGAACAGCAAATGATTTTAGTTACCAGTTTTCACGCGAACTCGTGGGACACTTATGCAAAAAGATTTATGGAAAGCTTTAAGAAATTCTGGCCGAAGAGCGTAAAATTGTATGCGTTTTATCATGACGGTGATATCCCTGAGGATGCCCCTGCGGCTAGCAATATCTCCTACAGAAAACTTGAACACCAAGAAATGCTTAAGTTTAAAGAGAGCTTCAAAGATAAGAATGGTGGCTCCCCCTACAATTATAGGCTTGATGCTATTAAGTTTTGTCATAAGGTGTTCGCCTTAACGGGGATGGCGGAAGAACTCAGGACCAATAAGTCTAAACAACAATGGCTTATGTGGTTGGATGCTGACACAGTAACCAAAAAGAAGCTTCCTCTGAAGGAGGTAAAGAGTTGGCTTGAGAAGGATTGCGACATAGTTTATCTGGGGCGCACAGCCATAGATTATTGTGAGTCCAGCTTCCTGGGTTTTAATATGGATAATATACCGGCGCATGTTTTCCTTGAGGATTTTAGGGGCTTGTATATTTCTGGAGAATTGTTTGGTTATCGAGAGTGGCATGATGGCTTTGCCTTTGAACGTCTGCTAAGGATGCATCGAGCACACGGACTTAGAGCACATGATTTAACACCTGACTGCCAAGACCTTGAAGCTTTCAATTCTAGTCCTCTAGGAAAATATCTGTTCCATTTTAAGGGGCCGACCAAGGAAGCACATGCTCCAGTAAGATATAATCATTTGGTTGAGATGGTTGGTTTCTATAAGCCTCAAACACTTCTTGAAACAGGCACATGGAATGGTGATAGGGCTGTGCAACTTTGTCTCGCGGCTCTTCAGGCAAACCCAGACGATATACGTTATGTGGGTTATGATCTTTTTGAAGATGGTAACAAAGAACTTGATCAACTAGAATTTAATGCCAAGCCTAACACAGCTATGGATAAGGTTGCCAAGAAGCTTGACCGCCTTAAGGAGTTACACCCAAGGTTTGATTACTCTTTGCACAAGGGCGACACTCGGGAGATCATGAAGTATCACAAGGTAGACTTTGCTTATCTTGATGGTGGACACTCCATAGATACAGCAGCCAATGACTTCGAAAATGTTAAGGGGTCTAAGGTGGTGGTCATGGATGATTACTTTGTTAAAGATGAGGCAGGGCAAATACCACCTGATAAGTGGCAGGGTACCAACCGAGTTTATGATGCATATGAGGGAAGAAAGTTTCTTATTAATTCTCCTGACCCTGTGAATGTGGGAGGTAAAATTTCACTGGCTGTCTTTATCGAACAGGGAGAAGACCCGCCTAACATAAATAGGACAGCAGTGCCTATCATTGTTAATCCTGTGGATTGCGTTGAAAAGGATTTTCTTTTTGATAACATCAAAGATAATGTGAAGCTGATACCCAATTATATTTCTCAAAAATTTGAGTTTCATGACAAGAAATTGATTGTGGTATCTGGTGGACCGAGCATCAAAAATAATTTTAATGATATTCGAAGAGAGCAAATAGCTGGTGCGGATATTATGTGTGTTAAGCATTCTTATCCCATGTTGTTGGAGGCTGGCATAGAACCTTGGGGGTGCATCATACTTGACCCACGATCCCTGGACGGCGAAAGCACACACGGGGTCATAAGGCGTTCACTGTTTAAAGATAAATCGGACACTGTATTTTTTGTGGCCTCTATGACCAATCCTGAGGTGACCCAGTTTCTTTTGGATAGGGGGGATACTCTTGTAGGGTGGCATGCGTTTTCTCAAGCCAGCAGCAAGTTACCAGAGCTACAGAATAAGATGCTGATAACTGGAGGAACTTGTGCGGCTATGAGGGCAATAGGCTTAGGCCATACCCTAGGATACAGGAGTTTTGACCTGTATGGTTTCGATTCTTGTGTTGAGGAGCCGTCTGACGAAGCTAAAAAAGCCAAGGACCAGGACACAGACAAGCCTAAGTATATTGAAGTCGGTATAGGCGGCAGAAAGTTTTGGACTACAGGTGAGTTGTTGGCTCAGGCGCAAGATTTTGAGAGACTTGTTGGGCGAGATGATGTAGATATGAAATTAAATATTTTCGGCGGGGGTATGGTCCCAGCGTTGTGGGAAAATATGCAGGCTCAGAGGGAGCTACCCCAAAATTTCTTCAGCTTCTTAAAAACTTGTAAAGAGAGTAAAAATGGCTGATATCATATCGATAAATAAAATTGCCACACAAGCTAAAAAAGATTCTATAGAAGAGATAAATGATTTTAAATTGAAAGGCTTAGAGGAAATTACTAAGCATATCAAATACGAAAATACTAAGGGATATCTGATGTTTGTTTTCGATGAACACGGTAACTCTATGGTCACAGCGGCAGGACAAATTGATCCAGGTGATTGCTGTCTGGCTTTGGAGCGTGTAAAATATGAAATTATTACTGATGAAGGAGATAAATAATGTCTGATCCAGTTTCTACAGCAGTTGAGTCCGTATCGTGGTGGACTCAGATTTGGGATGCCCGAGACCAGATTCTTGGTGGTGCCTTGGCAGTTATTGCAGCAGCAGCTACAGTAGTTGGCGGCACTAAAACACCAGTCCCAGGCTCAATTCTAGCGAAAATCTATAAGATGATTGAGTGGGCTTCTCTTACTTTCGGCAAAGCCAAAGACACAGGCGAGCGGGAAAAATATGTAGCCGATAAGGCTGAACAAAAAGTTGGAGTTACGATTGACGTAGAGCCTAAATAATTATGGTTATCTTAAGTATTGTAGTTAAAATTTTTGGGGTGGTTGCTAAGTTAGCGCCACTCCTGTTTGCCTACGGTGCTGGGAAAAGGGGTGCTCAAAAGAAACAACTAGAGTTATCCTTAAAGAATGTAAAGGAAAGCAATGAAGTATCTCAGTCTGTCAAGCGTCTTAGTGTTGGGACTGTTCTTAGCAAGTTGCGGAATAATTGGAAGCGGGGATGATTGTTCATGGGCTAGACCCATACTTGTTGCTGATGAAGATGTGCTGAGTGAAGAGACAGCGCGTGATATACTTGTACACAATGAAGTGTGGGAAAGACTTTGTGAATAAAGGAGACTGTAATGCGTAAATTATTGGCCGCTTTCTCGGTAATATTTTTCTTATCGGGTGCGGCATATGCTGATAATTATTCAGAGGCTGTGCCAGTCAAGCAACACTTGGAGATGTTGTATCCAACTGTGTTGGTGGCCGTTGGCAACGGTAGTGGTTCGGGAACAGTAATTTTTTCTGAAAGACGGGACGGAGAGTATACTTCTTTGGTTCTTACTAATTGGCACGTTATCCAGACTGCTGTTCAAGTGACTAAGGAGTGGGATTCACAAGAGAAAGAAAACATAGAGAAGGAATCTAGGCGGCCAGTCAAGATAGAAATTTTTGAGTATAACAATTATAGTACAAGCATAGGTACTACAGGCAGAACCGCTCAGATTATAGCCTACGATAAGAAGAGGGACTTAGCTCTCCTAAGAATTGATGATCGTGAACGTCCTCTGGAGCATGTAGCAACGCTGTATCCTGAGGGTGAGGACGATGGCCCGTGGTTATTTCAGAAGGCGTGGGCGGTGGGCGCTGGCCTAGGTAAGCCACCTTTCCCAACGCAAGGGCTTCTCTCTGGGTTTGCTAAAGACTCTTATGGCAACGATTTATTTTTGGCGTCGGCTCCCATTATATTTGGCAATAGCGGTGGCTCTGGGTATGTTCTTTCTCCACGAGGAACCTACGAATTGATTGGAGTTCCAAGTATGGTATCGGCGTATGGATGGGGTTCAGTCGTATCTCATATGGGCTGGTGGCGTCCCATAACGGAGATCAGAGAATTCCTCAGAGCTAATAAGTTTGGTTATGTGATAGGTGATCCCGAGGTAGAGGATGTCGAAGAGCAAGATAAATAATCTTCAAGAAGCTTTTCTTTCTCCTGTACCGCCAGCCTTCCTAGACCCTCATAGTTACCAGTCTCCTGCCATGCGGAAGGGACTGGACTATGAGAAGAAAGTTAAAGAGTATCTCTTAGAACTTTTTGATTTGGATCAGGTAGTGCTTGGTCCTTGGATAAGATATGATGATGGACTTAAGTGGAGATGGGCGCAGCCGGATATTGTTCTGATACCAAGGGAAGCACAGCACCTAGTAATAGGGGAGGTTAAGTTAACGTGGAGACCGGCGGCAGTAAGAAAGCTTGAAAATCTTTATGAACCTTTGTGCCGTAAGGTGTGGCCTAACTACCAAGTAAAGAAAGCTCAGATATGCAGGGGAATAAAGAAGAATTGTAAGGTAAGCAAGTGGCACCAACTTGAGGATATCTTAAGCCCAGATAAGCCAGATCACTTTGATGTTCATTGGTTCTAAGCTCTTGGCATGCAAATGGGTGAACAGCCTAGCAGATACGCTATGCCGACAACAAGTCCAACACCTACAACTATTGCTATGACCCCAACCCAGAAAGTATTTAATAAATGCATTTATTTCTTCTTTATATCTTTCTTACGTCGATGCTTACGCTGATGGTATGCCTTATTTCTCCGCAGAAAGCTGGTTACTGCAATCAGACATTCTTCTGTCCAACTGATGAGAAAGCTATGCCAAAACCAATACATATAGTTCACTGATAAAGGGATTTAACTTTGTCTAAGTCAACAACCTCAGATCGATTGTCTCCCTTGAGGGTTCCCTGATGCTGTCGGCGTCGTAGTTTGACAAGATTCTTTTCCATACAACTAGATAGGCGTGTGTCTAAGACAGTTGTTAGCTGGGCTACATACCACAGGACATCTCCAAGCTCGTCTATGATTTGATCTCTGACTTCTTCCGGTATTTCGCTGGCAAGCTTAGGATTTTTATAGTCTCCTCTGATTACTTTCTTTAGTTTGTTAGCCACCTCACCTGCTTCACCCACTAAGCCTAGGGTCAGGTATTCTAGGGCGCGGTCAGGTGGATAGACGGCAGTGATACCTGTTTGTTTTTGATAGTCGTTTGGATGCTCGATCATTTTATTGTTCCTTTTCTTTAAGAGAAAAACTTTCGCCGCAGCCGCAAGCAGAAGCTACATTAGGGTTGTCCAAAGATAATATAGTACCAAATAAGTCCTGTTTATATTGGAGTACTGTGCCTATGACATACATGACAGCCAGGGGATCGATATAGAGAGTACCTTTAGACAGGGGTATGGGGTCACCTGAAGGCTCATGGACCACCTGCCAATCGTAGGAGAAGCCAGCACACCCACCGCCCTTGACAGACAGGAGGACGCCCTCTGCTTTTTCGCGCTCAAGGATAGAGCAAAGGTGAGCATCTGCTTCAGGCGTAATAGTTATCACAACTGTAACTCCGTCTGTGAAGGCGGCTCTTGTTTTATATTTATTAGTTCATATAACCAAGATTTAATTTGGGGTCTTAATTCTCGATGTTGAAAATTAGCGAAATATTGTATTGCCTCTGTTAGGGTTTGATCTGTATACTGTTTTTGTTGTTCTTTTGAGTGTAAACTATGACAGTTGGCACACAACACCCTACATTTAGGACGCTCTGTCTTAAATTTTCTCATCCCCATTTTGAATGTTCCATTACATAATTGAGATATACTGTAATTTTTTTCTTGTGGATTTAAATGATCGTAGTGTAAAGCGCAAGTCTTATGCTTTTCCCCTTTACCGTATCCACATTCTTCACAACCTGTCAAACATTTATCTTCTGCTAAAAAATCATAAAATTTCATAGTTTCTGCTGCGCGCATCAATCTAGCGTAGTGCCTTTGGCATTTATTACAAACGATTGTGTGGGCCAACTCGATGCGACAGTTGCTGCATAGCTTAAACACCACATGAGCCTCCGTGGCCGGTGATGGTACAGATATCGTGGGATTCCAAGGACTCCTCAAACTCTTCACCCAGTTTTTCTTTGGCTTCCTTATAGGGTACCTGGGTGAGGGGTTGTCCGCCACGGCAGCCGTCTGGATAGCAGGTGAAGCCTCTTAGGCGGTGGGCATAGCTGGCCAGCACCTCAGTGAAGTAGGGCATGGTGTCCTCGTTGTTGTGCTTTGATCCCCACTTGGGTAGATTGATGGTACTTGAGATGCTCATGTCCACATAGTCTTGTACGTCTGCTTGGAACTTGATGCGCCTTTCGTAATCCTCCGACAGTTGGAGCGCCGAGTCTATGTCATCTGGTTTGATGCCGTAAAGATCGATGATTTCCTGGGCCGCTGAGTCTACTACATACTGGTAGTGCCAGCGTGTGCCGCCCTTCAGGTAGCGTCTCTTGTAGGCCACAGCAAAGATGGGTTCGATGCCGGTGCTAGTGCCTGCCAGGATGCCTATGGAGCCAGTGGGAGCTATAGCTCTATTAGCTATGGGGGTGCTGATCTGCAGATGTTCAGAGAATTCTTTGGATACTTTATCTGACATCCCCCTGTAGACTGAAAGGAAGGAGTGCAGAGTAGGTGTTACTTCATAGCTATCCCCCTTCTTTATTAGGAACTCGTGGATACCCATCAAGCCGAGACCTAAGCGCCTATTTTTTTCTCTAACTTTTTCTACTTTCTCATAGGGTAGCTTGGCTCTCAAGGTGCCACACATAAGAAACTTGGTCGCCAATTCTACCACCCCGGAAAACTCGTGGATGCTGTCTATGCGGCCCATGTTGATAGAGCCAAGGTTACACACATCAGAATCATCACAGGAGGTTACCTCAGTGCAAGCGTTTCGTAAAGTTTCTGTTTCCTTGTCAAAAAAGTTGAAGGAGAATCCTGGCTCCGCAGTACTTAAGGCTTGCCTAACATTATCCTTGAAGAGAGAGCCTGGATCACCTGTCTTATAGTATTCTAAGAGCCATTCGGTGTCATAGTTTACAGAGATGTTGGTCATATCAAGAGGGGCAAAGAAGTTAAAGTCCTGCTCCTTTATTTGGCCTAAGGTGTGTCCTGTTTGACCTACAGGCATGTCGTACCAGTTCTTTGAAGTAAGAAACTTATGGATATCGGGATGCTTCCAGTTTAGGGAGGCATAAATAGCGCTACGCCGTGAGCCACCCTGCATGACGCGCCTTCCGATTTCGTTAATCATCTGCATCTTGGGTATGGGTCCAGAGGCAAGACCGCCTGTACCCATGAGCGAGGCTCCCTCCTCACGATAAATGCTGTAATCTATGCCTATACCACCCCCTGTCATAAGGCATGACTCAGATTTCCAAGAGAGATTAGCCCAGTCTTCGCGTGTGTCCTCCTCTGCTTTAAGGAGATAACAATTGTTGAAGAATTTGCTTTTGCGTCCCGCATAGTAGAGGTAGCGCCCCCCAGGAATAAATTTTAGGTTGCTTATAATATTTACGAGTTCTTCTTTCTCTGACTTTGGGAGATACTCTTGACAAACATCCTCCACCACGACACGCGAAAGATCGTTCCATGTGTCACAGTTCTCATGGGCATACTTGTGGTAAAAGATATCCTCAGAAAATTTGCTACGAAACTGAGGATTGCGATTGGATTTGAAAGACATTAGAACCTCAGTCTGTTTGAGTTAACTCTTCTTTTTCACTTTTTAGTTTGTCTTGAAACTGGTGAATTTCTTCTTCCTTTTTGGTGACCTTATTCATCTCAACAGTAAGGAAGGTTTTGTACTGGTCTATTTGTTTCAGTTGGTTTTGTGCTAGACGATTGCTGGTTTCTATGGAAGCTAGGGCTGCCCTATTCTTTTCTTGTTCATAATGTTTTTCGCTGACGACAATTACCCTGGGCGTGTTCATATAGGATTGATACATGAAGTCTAGTGGTCCTGAACCAAACAATAGATTGAGCATAAGTTATTCCTTTTCCGGTTGCTTGTAAGTCTTTAAGCCAAGGGGATTCGCATCAGAAAATTTACCCCAGTTGAGACCGTACTCTGCGTCAACCGGGATAGTCATATCTTTATCGTAAATTTTGACTGTGATAGTAAGACACTTTAACACACGCTTTAGCAGAAGGTCAAAATTTTTCTTGGGAATACTGGCAACGATGGCATCATGAATCATGCCTTGCAGTTTTACTTCTGGTTCAAGGGTTTCCCAGACTTTCTTAAGTCCTTGTGCCATGATGTCAGCCACCACCGACTGAGGGCCAAAGGCAATAGCCTTTCTTAGGGTGTGATCAGACCACGTTCTTTCATAAAATATTCTACGGCGACCCAGGGGCGTGGTAATTTGTTGGTCTTTTTGAATTTGTCTGCCTACTTGTTGATGCCAAATCCGAATGCCTGGAAAACGCTTGAAGAATTTTCTTTGAAACTCTTGGACGAACTTGGTTTCTACTTGGGCAACAGAAGCTAGAGTCCTGGCAGAACCATAGTAATTTGTGCCATGAGTGAGGCGTTTTGCGATATCTCTATAAGTGAATCCCCTATAGAACTCGCGGTCCACCCCGAATTTTCCTCTATCTGGAGACACACCGAAAACCATTGCTGCAACTTGAGAATGCACATCAGATTCTTCTACCGCCTTTATATAATTTTCATCTTGACTAAGGTAGGCAACTGCTCTTGCTTCTGCTCCAGCTAAATCACAGTATACTAGATAGTGTTCAGGCTCTGCAATAAATACCTGCCTTAGGGAGGGGTCTATATTTTGTACATTGGATGAATGTCTCAGGGGATGATCAGAGCTTGACCATCTGCCGGTGTCGGTGCCAGCTATATTGTAGCCAGCCGCCCACCTACCACCCTGCGCCAAGGATTTGTTTAGGGTTTGACATTGCTTTTCCAGGTCACGAATAGCCAGAATTAATTTTACGAATGGGCGACCTAGGCGATAGTTTTTGCCTATTCTTTCTAGTGCTACACGATTGCAAGTAACGCTTCGTACACCTGCCTTTGAGTGGGTCTGCGTTGGGATCATCAGGGTGCTATAAAAAAACTTCTTTAGTTGGAGGTGAGAGTTGGGGTTGATGGGTTTGCCTGTTATGTGAGAGGTTAACTCGTCTAGAACTGAGCGGTAACTATCGATCCTTTGTTGGGCTAGCTTTACTATTTGGTTACGCTTAGGGATGTCTATCTTGATACCGCGCATCATCATGGTATGGACAGGATTTAAGAGACTCTTTTCAAACTCATAGATAGAACGAACATCTTCCAACTTGGGATCAAGTATACCGTATAGCTCATGCGTCAGCATGGTATCCATACCGCAATAGGCTAGGTGAAGATCATGTGCATCAAGAACATTAAAGTCGGTTACTGTTTTCATGTGTCACCTAGCGATTATTTCTAGTTGATGCTCCATCGAATTCAAGAGTAGCTCTAGGGTGCCGAGAGTTGTATCACGCCGCCCGTTTTCTATGTAACTTATTTGGCATTGGCTTACACCAGATCGGCGCGCTAATTCTAGTTGGGTTATGCCTGTGTCGTGTCTGAGTTGAGCAAGAGTTTTTCCCCAGTCGTCAGGGATTTTATCGTAGGTTTCCATAGGCTTTACCTTAAGGATTCAATGAGGTTTTACTTAACTTTATGTCGTCTGACTTGCCCAGTGCTTCTGTCGTTTCTTCTAGCGCGAAACTCTATGCGGTCATAATCTCCAGTAACGCGAAACTCCATGTCGTGAACAAGGCCGCAATCACAACACACCAGTTTATAATCTTTCATTATCGGATAGCACCATCTCGTCCAACCTTCGGGGTGTTTAGCTGTTTCAACTTTTATTTTTGCCATGCCGAATCTTTCAATAGGGGTTGGGTATCGGGGGTAGGGCCTCCAAATCTTTTATCATATCTTGAAGGTACCACAAGGCTTTCTTTAGGTCTTGGATTTGTTGTTCTTTGGTGTCATGCTTTAGGTTGTAGCGCGAGACGTATTTGACTACATTGCCCTGCTCATAGGACATCCCCCAAGATTTGATGTAGTGTATGGTTTCGATGCCTTTGGTATAGTGTTCAGGATTATTAACCAAATCTTTTTCCAAACTTTTAGGTCCGTGTGTTTCGTAGGAATGCCGCCACCCGTCAGAATTTTTAGGAATATCGAGATGACGTTTGGTATCTGAGAAGAACATTAAGGCGTTTCCTTATGAAGTTAGTTACACTTACGGGTTCATTTATTACTTTCAAGGCTCGGGTTTGAGTAGACATAGGGTCTAACTCGGCAAGGTCACACACATAATTAAAGTCTGTGCTACTTACAAACCAGCTTACAGCTTCTTGTTTGTCTGGGTCGTGATCGTCTTTAGTAGCATCAAGCAGGGCTTGGTACACGACAGCCCTAAATAGTTTAATTTCACTCATCTTTTTTATGTTGTTCTTTCTTCTTCTTTTTATTCATAGTTTTCCACGCAGCCTCATCGCAATAGAGAGAACCCAGAAATCCCAAAGACTTTTGCATCTCAGGAGATATAGAATGATGAAGTAACATAGTGTCTTCAACAGGAAGAGCCACAGGAATACCATGATCAGTGAAATAAGAGATATCATAGATGCCGTTGTGAAAAACTTTTGTGCAATCCCCTGTAAGAACGTCAAACATAAACTCCCAAAGCTTTAACTCTTGATCGAATGACCAAGCGTGATAACCCTCTTTATTTAAATGCCATATAGGTAACACATAACTCTCTGAAGGGGAAGGAGAAAATGATACACAAGTTATCTGTTTGTCTTTTGTTTCTACGTCTATTGCAACGACACCTTTTAGCTTTGGTTTGATCTCCTCCAAATCTTTTAGGTCATTAACTATGTGTACTTGGCGAGTTGTCTTTTTGATACCTTCAAGAAATCTCTTAGCCTTACGCAAGTCAGACCTTACGATGGGATGTGAAGAGAAGTCCTTCAGCATGGTGGGAATATCTATGGTAGGAAGTATGGTGTGTTTTTTGTAGGGACACAGGGTTCCTCTGTAGTCACTGAGTCTTAGCCCGGTGAGAAGGGTGAAGGGAACCTTGCCGAAAGTTATGATGAGATCAGGATTTATTTCATCTATCTCAGCTATCAGTTGATTGACCTTGGGTAGAAAGGCTGGTGATATGTAGCCAGAATCAAAACGTGGTAGCTGGTTTTTCGCGGAGGAGAAGTGCTCACCCTTAGCAGGAAACAGGCAGCGAAATTGATTGCCGGATAATTTTAATTGGGCGAGATCGAAGATACGCCTTATCTGTTTGCTGGTTTCAGGTGTTAAATACTTGGGTGCCTGAGCCAGTAGTTCTGGTTTCTCAAAAAGGAAAAGCATGGGGTACCAGCGGAGGCCAATACCCCACGCCCTTTCTTTCAGTTAGAGTGGAACACCGTCTGCTTTTTCAAGCTTCTTGACAGTGACGAATGGCTTATCCATCCCTTCGACAGCTTCGTGAACCACTGTGGCAACGGCAACATTACCAATGCAATCATCCAAGAGTTCTGTATAGGGAGTGCCTACAGCATCAAGGAGTGGGGCATTGAAGGTGCCGATAAATTTTCGCCACGCTCGCTTATCACGAGACCGGTGTTGCAGCCAGAAACGAAGAGGAAAATTGTTCTCGGTATCAGTCAAGTCCTGATCATCGAGAGCTTCCTCAACACGCAAGCTTACTTCATGCATATTGTTACCAGCCTTGGATACCTTAGGCTCGTACTGGGTGAGCTTTACAAGGTACTTGCCTTCGGGATATGCCCTGTATACGGGGGCTTCCTCTAGGCCGTCTTGGGTAGGGTCGAAAACTTCGTCACTCATGTGTTAGTCCTTTCTTTGGTTTGATTTAATTTTCAGGAACATCTCCGCATAATCGAGCGGATGTTCTGCGTCAACTGCCTTGGGTGCAGAACACTTCAAGGCCATAAATGAGTCGGACTTAGTTCTAACAATGGGAACCGACTCCCTCCCCATTCTCTTGCTATCAAGACGCCACAAGTTATTGAAGTAGCGACCGATAGATTTAGATACGGCAGAGCCTATCATCTGGGGATAACCCTTCATCAGGCCCTGATCGTTTTCGATAGTCTGTATGTGTGTGTTGACGATGACATTACATTTTACTTGGGGGCCTGTCAAGAATTGAATTACTCTTTTCAACTCTTGGCCAGCATCAAAGTAACGCATACGTCCATCAGATTTTTTGCTGTGTGCCAAGAGACACTCACCGTAAAGGCTTGCGGAATCTATAACGATTACCTTATCGGAACCCCATTCAGTTACGGGGCCTAGGTCCATGTCCTTATACTTCCAGTGCCTTAGAAGATTCTTAGCTAGGTCAGGCGTCTCTTGATTTTCTACATCAAAGCTCATGTAATCAAGATTGCCTAGCTTATCTTCTTCGACATAGCTGTGCAGTATGTCTAAGCCGTTATCGAAATCGAGAACAGCTATCTTGTAGTCAGCATTTATGAGAGTTGCTAAAGCTCCTGTCTTACCTGAACCAGGGTCTCCACAAATTAGAGCTTTAACTCGTTGGTCTCTTGGGTGGTCTTTAAAATTTGGCATTTTGGTTTTCCTCTTGGGATTTATGTTGGTCACAAAACTGGGAGACTTCACACCAGTAGCGACAGCGGAGTGATACCCCAGGTCGGTGCTGGATGTCAAGCCCTTTCTTTTGGGCAAAATCTTGGGCCTCAAACTCATTGGCAAAAAGTCTTGTCGCTCTTGATGCTCCTGGTTTGATGGCTGCCCACTTGTCACCCCTATGCCAGCGTTCTTCGTCGGTACACAAGGGTAATTCTTTTAATGCTTGCTGATGTTTATCTATTTGGTTTGATATCCACTCCCTTATTTCTTCGTGTGTCCACATGGTGGGGGTTACTTCAAGTACTGAAACGTGGGGGTAGTCTAGGCTTTGTTCACGTTTACTGGGCGAATAATCTACCAGAAATACAACTACTTTCATGTGTTCTACGGGATGTTCGGGGTGATTTTCTTCCCATAAGAATTTGTATATGTTTAGTTGTATCTCCCAGTCTCTAAATTCCTCCTTCTCTTTGTTGAGATAGCTAGACACACCGGCAGTCTTCCAGTCTACGAGGGTTTTATCGTTGAACTGTAGTAGGTCTGGCTTACCTGATAGAACCCAGTCTCCGAAGACAGCATACATGCGCTTCTCTACAATGCTATCGCTGGATACATAACGCTCGATCTTTTCATGCCATGCTGTGCCATACTGTCCTCTTAGCGCTTCACTAACATCTACTTGGAGTTCATCCTTATGTATTTGTTGGAGTGCGAACATACGGCTAGGCTTCAAGAGATCAGTAGCACTTGCTTGGCTTTCACCTCGATCATAGGCATCAGCTTCCACAAGATTAACTAGCTCTTGCGGTAGCTGATAGTCGTTAGTGATTTTAATTTTAGGCATTATGATTCTCCTTTGAGTTTTCCCCATAGTTGTTTGAGGTGCGGCGTATCAACATGGGACATCTGGGCTTCAGCGAAACTCAGCATAGCATCAAAATTATCTATGCCTTCTTCAAGAGCGTGACCGATACACTCTTGATGCTCTATGTCCCAGTCGCTCATGCTTTGTCTAAGGTGATGTGGATGGTCCATCGTTCTTCTCCTCGTGCTGCTTAAAATTAAATGAGATAGAAACTCTTGGTTTTTCAGTTAAGTTTCTAGTGACCCAATGTTTAAGATAGGAAGGAAATAAATAATAAACTCCCTGGGTAGGTTCAAACCAATGTCGATTAACATTTACAAAATCTGTTTCCCACTGAAAAACTAATTTACAAGCACTAGCATTATCACAAGGGTAATAAACAGCAGATAAATCACAACCATCATTACCGTGGCCATGTAGATTACAACTCATATTTTTTTCTTGAATAAGTGCCCAGTAAGAACGTAAACTTAAACTATATCCTTTCACATAATTTTGATAAGATTCAGTTATAGTATTTACAAGAAGGTGTAACTCTCTAGTCATGGGTAACGATGAATCCTCGAAGCGAATATCCAAAGGGTCATCGGAAACTCTATTTTTAGATGCGTTCATAGCTTCTAAAGTTAGTTTTTTATTGTCAATATTTTTTTCTAATTTTCCAATTAAAATAGATAACTGATAGACAACATTATTATCAAGTATCATGACCCCTCTTCCTCAGGTGGTGGTGGATGGTCCAAGGCACGAGCTACCATCACCCGTTGTCCTCTTCCTGAATTTCCGGGACGACGTATCCCGGTGTCCCTAATATGGTTTCTGTCCAACAATTTTCTGTAACGGGCGGTGACGCTCGAATAGGATAGATGAGGAAGCTTGGCGCGCACTTCATCACTGATGCAGCCACTTTCTCCGAAACTACGGATAACTTGGTAGACCATTTTCTCAAGATGGGTGGGGTCTATGGAATAAGCTGCGGCAGCGGAGGTATCTGAGCCGTCCCGACGATGCAGTGTATGGGGGTCTGTTCCCTGTCCCCCGGGGAAGGTCTCCGTCCCGTCCTCCATGAAGAACCTCATGATGATTGCTCCTCAGGTGCATCAAGAGGTTCTACTATGATAGGGGTGATAACAATTGGCGGCTCTTCGGCTTCCTTGTTGCGCTCTATCACCTCTTGGTTAAGGCGCTTGATATCTTCAGCCCACTCTTGTGTCTCTTGATCACCCCATCGCCCCAGTCGGTCGGCTACTACCTGAGGTAGAATTCCTTGGCTGGCACAATGCATAGCATCATTCATAGAACCTAAGGCAGCAACTGTGCCGTCAGACATAAGGTAAGTACCATCTGCTTTGTAGTTGCATGCACCACTAGAGCCTGATGCCATAACACCGCCGACAACTGCTGTAGTTGCTATGACTGAAGCTAATAGTATTGTAAATTTTCTCATTGGTTTAGTCCTTTCAGGTTATAATCTCGGTTGTCTTTTCTGACATAGGTGACAGGGTCTTCGGTTTCTTCAACACCAAAGTCTGTTGGTTGTGTCCAGTTATTGAAGCGAGCCTTAGCACTGTTCAGGGCTTCCTTCTTAGTAGCGAACACTTGGGAGTTACGGCCTATTTCTTGGGGGCCTAGGTACCATATTGGTTTGTGGTTCATTTCTTTTTTCCTTGTGGTTTACTGGGATCAAACAGTTCTTGTTGATGTTTTGTTTCTCTTAGGTCGCGTCTTATTTTGAGGCGTTTAGCAAGTTCTTCTTTCAATTGTTCTAGGTTTTGTTCATCTAATAATTCGTCAGGAGATACTTCGAATATTCTTTTCATGATATGTGCATCCAAAAAAGAATCATAAATCCTACGAGATAAGCTGTCAAAGACAACACGACAAACATTAGTGTATAACTTTCGGTTCTATGTTTTGCATTTCTTCCCTCTCTAACGATTTCTTGATTGTAAATAATACTTGTTCGGGTTCGTAATTGTAGCGATCAACAGCACTAACAACTATGCGTTCAGTTGTTAACCACACTATAAACATAGGATCAAGACCGCAGTCATCAGCTAAATCATAAACACGCTCCATCAGGCTTTCCAATTCAGATAGAACGTAATCTTTTCTATGGGTGTTTGGGTCATCCATCCTTGTATTCAATCGTTGTTACTTGGTCTAAAAGATTATTGCATTTCTTGTCATCTTCAAAAAACGTATCGAGGGTAGCCCCTTGGGGATATCTTTTACCCTTACCTTGTTTTAAGAATTGTGTTATAGCAAACAACTCTTCTTGTGTCGATAGCTTAGGTGCCTTGGCAAAACGCTTTGCCCTTATTCTATTGGTATACCAACCATAAGCCATGCTTTTCATCTTTTTACTTGGCATCATGGTTCTCCACTATTTGGGTAGGCCACACTTGTTCCGAGTGGTTTTGGATGGCTTGAGATACA
>TARA_R110002153_G_scaffold47870_4_pt1 | contig 37370 bp, 48 predicted proteins | sample TARA_R110002153 | Tara Oceans TARA_R110002153 (sample SAMEA4398193) | marine metagenome | biome: Polar Biome; feature: [SRF] surface water layer (ENVO:00010504); material: water (ENVO:00002006), including particulate matter (ENVO:01000060) such as... | depth 5 m | reverse complement strand
AGGATGGAACCATGGGAAAAGATTCCCACAAAGAAAGCGGCACGCTCTTAGGAGTTGCCGCCAGTCTGATTAACAAGGCTAATCAGGCTTTGTTAAAAGCTGATCAGGCAGACGGTGCTAGGTTCGTCTGGGCCCTGATCTACTTCAATGAGAACGCTAGCAAGGGTGCCGACTTTGGTCGGCTCTTCGAAAAGCTTTCGTCGGAAGTTGTCGCGGCGGGGCCAACTGCTAGAAAAGCAAGGGCGTCTAACTTGACGTTCTGCCGCTCGAAGATTCAACAAGTTGCCGCCGCCTTTTACAGGTGGAGTGACCACAAGGATTTTCAAGCGGGGGTGAAGTCGATCCTAGAGAAAGTAACTTGGGATCTCGAAGCCAAGTCGGTAAGACCGGCAGCAGGACAGTCGGCACTACCTAAACAGCCAGAATTCTTGAAGATGGTCGCGCTAGTAGAGCGTGAGGCAAGAACGACTAGCTCAAAGGTAAACGACCCGACAGCGGTAAAGGCGCTAGAAGAGGCGATTACAGCCGCCAAGGCGCCCCTAACGGTCACGAGCCCCGTAAAGGGCAAAGGGGTGACCATCAGCGCGGCAAGAGCGTTAGAGGCTAGGATCTCGACGCGAGTCGCTAACCTGAACACGGTCGGACAAGCGCTAAGAGCCCTAGAGGTTCATCAGAACGCTGAACGGCCCGTGTGGGAGAAAATGAGCCTAAGAATGGTCCCAAAAGGCGGGGTCGCTAAGGATCAAACTCTCTCAGTCTACGTCAAAAAGGCGAAGGCAAAGAAAACCAAATAGCATAACCTAGGACCTTCACTCAACCGGCCCCCGTCTCGAAGCTGAGGCGGGGGTTTTTTCGTGCCTATACGCGAGCGCCAGATGCATAAATATGCGCCAGACCCTCCCTCCAAAACACATAGGATTTTTTAGCCCCTCCCCTTGCGAGCCCCTCGCGCGAACGCATGGAGGGATCGATTGTATTCAAGTAGTCGCATGGCGGAATCGAGACGCCCCTACCCTCCCCAAGTATTCGCATGGAGGAATCGACAGAACCCAAGTAGTCGCACGGTGGGATCGATTGTATATAGGTAGTCACACGGTGGAATCGATAGAGTGTAGGTAGTCACAAGGTGGAATCGATACCCGTACGCAAAAAACATAAGATTTATTGGAGGGAGGGGTCAAAAAACATAGGATTTATTGGAGGGAGGGTATAGGATCTGGTGGCAAGCCCTTAGGGTGGGCCTCTGGGCTACTCTTTCTGTACCTATATCAAGCCTCTGAGAAAAACCCTGACAGCTTGTCCTGTAGCTCCTTCTGAATGTCCTCTGGGTTCCTGTGTTCTACTACCACAGTGGAGGATTCTTCGAAGACGCCCTCACTCTTTCCTAGTAGCTCCAGTGCCCGTACCCGTGTGGATGGTGGGTTGCTGTCGTCCATGGCTTCAGACTTGAGGCGCTCAAGAACCCACTTGGCGTTGAGCTTTTCGTGGGTGCGCTTTGCTTGCTTCTTGTCGGCCCTGAGATCTTCGACGGCTTGGCGCACATGATCCTTCTTCATTAGGCGAGACGCGAGAACGTGGACGGTCGAGTCCTTGCCCTTCGTATCGTACGCCTTTCGGTACGCTTCCGTCTGGGTCAGGCCAGACGCCACGAATCCCGCGAATGCGCTCTGCTTCGGGCTTAGCCCCTTGGGTATAGTCATATACCAACTTAAACGCTAAGGCTTAACCGTCAATTACTTGAGCTTTTCTGTTGACGCATATTGTTACAATATTGTTACCATGTACCCCTATTGACAGGCTGTCCGTTCATATAGATTCAGGCACGTTTCAGCAACGGGCCAAAGCGCCCCAAAAAAGGAAAACAAAATGTTCAACCCGATTCAAGACGCCACCGTCACCAAAGCCATCCACTCCCGCTTCGACATTGACCTCCGTGATAAGTCAACGGAGGAGTTGGTCGAGATCATTAACTCTTGCGGTAACTGGTGGAAGAGTGTCATGAAGAATGTACTGCCAAGCAGCGGGGCTAAAGTGGTGGTGACATTCGCGAATGGTTGTGCCGGGATGCTAAGCCGCGAGGGTGAGGTGGAAAAATACGTGGCTAGACATGGCTCCAACTTCGACAGGGACCATTGTTGCTTCGCGGTGGTCGCGGCCACTGAGCTACTCGTCAGGGCTGAAGTCAACGGCGAAGACCAGTACATGGAAAGAGAGTTTTATCGCATGGAAGCCTATATGTCAGCCTACAAGCTTTGGAAGGCTCACGGTGGTGAGGTTCCATTGAACGGACACATTGTGCGCAAACAGTAGCACTCTAACCCCTAAACACTTCCCCCTGCTCACCTTACGGTGGGTGGGGGGTTTGTTGACTCGCAGGGAGGGGGGGGAGGATTGACGAATATTGACATTTGTTGTAGCTTTAATATGTGGCCGAAATTCGGCTCAAGAATGATTTAAGCCCCCAAGGGAGGGGCTAAAAAACATAGGATTTTTTGGAGGGAGGGTTTCAGAAGATGGCTTGGAGAGCAGATGTAGAACGTGAGTTACGCTTCTATCCTTGGGTAAAGGAGCGAGACTTTGGTGTCTGGGTGAAGGCGCGGTCGGCCAACAGCACTAAAAAAATGAGGAGGCTTATCCGTACGGCGTTCCCAGACATGGCGAGCGTGGTTGTGGAGCCTTTTGTGAGCGACAACAACAAGCACAAGTTCCTAGCAACATCCGGCGCTTACACGCTGAACAACACCAACCCCGCCTTCTACGGGCGACGGGCGCAGGTGTCTACGGGCGCTGTTCGTGAGTTTTCGCCAGATGCACAACGGCCCAAGACTCGACGCAGACCACGCCCTAACCATGGCACGATTGGGCTACCGACTAAGGATTATGTCGGGCTACCGCTCAATGCTACCCCAACTCAAGAACTGGAGGGCTAGGCAAAACAAAAATAAAAAGCTGTACAATTTATTTCTTCTATGGAGAGCAATGCTCTCAAGGATACTAGCATGACTACGATATTTCGGGCCAATGGCTCAGGTGTTACCCAGAAGCCTAGCACGGTGCGCTTCACTGACAGGCCAACCGTTGATTTTCCTCGCGTAATGGTCAAGGTGAACCAACACCGCACCAAACTACCTAGCCAAGACCAATAACCAATAGATGAAAGGCCCCCTCACGGGGGTCTATGGGCTTGATTGGCCACTAGCCCACTGATGATTCAGGCCGACTATTCACCTCCTAAAACGGAGAAACAAAATGTCGTTATCAATGCAGCAGGTACGAGAGATCGCAAGCGCTTCTGGCATCACCATTCGCAGAGCAAGCAAGGGTGAGCGTTCGCATGGCGTGTACCGTGTGAGTCCACGCAGAAGCCCATCATCTAGCGCCGTGTACGCCAATGATCGGATGCAGGCGTTAGAGGTAGCGATGAACATGATCTATCCTGTGGACCTCAACAGCCTTCACGGTTAGGAGGACATAACAATGTCACTGAATTTCAAGGCTCATTACACGGTAGAATTGATTGAAGAGAATCACGGCGACACTAGGAACTTCCAGTTAGTCCGCATAGACAGGTTCCCCGCGGATCTAGGGAAGCACATAAGCTCGCCTTACATCTTGGTACAGGACGACAGCCCCGCACTGGAAGTATGGGAATCGAGGGAGGAGGCTATGTCAGCCTTCTTTGATTGGATGAAGGGACGGCCTCAGGATCGTGCCCACTTCATGTGCACTGTGGATCTGGACAAGACTAGCGTGAACGTGGTGCGCGTTGGCGCTTCCGTAGACTCACTCCCACTAGAGGATGAAATCTAACAATGGCTAAAATGAAAACGCAGATAAGTAATTATCAGGAGGCTAGTGCTTTTCTGGGCGGCGAGCTTGAGCGTGAGCTAGGCTACCGAACGGTGGTCCATCGCCTCGAACTGAGAGACAGTATCGCAGTCAGATACATAGACACTGATATTGTCATTTTCGACAGGGACGGGGACATAGAGTTTGACACAAATGGGTGGCATACCACTACCACGAAACAGCGCCTCTCGAACATCATCCCTGACGTTCTCGTGTGGAGCGAAGGCGCAGACAAGTGGGGTTTCCCCATTTGGGCGATAAGTGCGCCAGAAGGAGCGGATGCGCGGTTCGAGGACGGGATGTATCTCAGGAACAATTCATTTGATCATTGGAAAAGGAATCGTTATGACAACAATAGCTAGAGGAAGCGACGGCGATATCAATGGGGCGGCGCCCCTGACTGTTCACTTTGCCATGGACTGCATGGCCTTGTGGGAAGCCATTATTGATTTTTGTGGCCCACGGGAGGACCACCGTTTAAGGAAAAGGTTTGAGGAGGACTCAAGAGAATTACAGGAGTTGGTGGTCCATTTGGCTGTGGACGCGAGGAAGGTCTACCCTCTCTGGAGGCACTGGCATGATGACAAGTCTTGGGATACTGGCTTTTGCCCGTGGTTTCTTGAGCGTTGTGTGAACTTTGACACAATGAAGTTGAAGGGCTTCTACCGCAACCTTGTTATAGATGCAGACGTAAACTCAAAACTTGCCCAAACGAGGGGCAATAACAATGGCTAATCGTAAACCGATGGATGAGTGCCCTAGTTGCGACAGCCCTGACTTGAAGCCGACATGGACGGACCACATCTTTCCATTCAGGGTCATAGATGGAGGCAACGGCGCCGGAAAACTTGACGAAACCGTGGAGGTCACAGCGTACATTCCTGTTGAATTCTGCGATGCGTGCGGCGACTACTTCGTAGATTGGCGTGGCGAGTGCATCAAGGAAGAGGCGATAAAGGGAATACTGAAGCTTCCAACAGACAGGGAGATTGAGTGGGCCTTGCGTCAGGTGGGGGTGTGGAACATGGACGTAGTGACAACAGGTGTAAGGCGTGATGGGTTTACCGTCAGGGTAACTCGATGAACAAAATAATTTTCTACGCTCTGTTTTTTCTGGCGGGTTGCACTGATCTCGACACTCCTGTTGTGGAGATGGCACCCGTCTATGTAGAGCCTGATCCTATTGCGCTGTTTCTGAGCCAAGCCCGTTGGCCGTGCTCAGGTGGCGGGTGTGCAGACAGCGGGGTCATTGAGCGCATAGCAGACGGCGTATGGTCTGCAAGCGAGAGGTATGGGCTGTCTGTCCCATTGCTTGTCGGGGTTCTAATGGTGGAGAACCCTTGGCTTGATACAACGGCGGTTAGCACCGCCGGAGCCATCGGTCTGTACCAAGTGATGCCACTTCACAGGGATGAGTGGAATTGCGAAGGCACGATGCAGAGTGTGTCCGGCTCTGTATGCAGGGGTGCCGCTGTACTATCGGACATGATGCAGAGGTATGGAAACGAGCGTGATGCCTTGCTTGGGTACAATGGATGCCAGAGCGCCGGATGCCAGAGCTATCACAGCAGGGTCATTGCACAATCAGAACAATTCTCAGAGGGGGAACAGTGACGACCGACGATCTTGAGCAGAAGCGTGCTGAACGCAAGCGCCACATCGGAAAAATAAAAAGATTCCGCAAAGATCTTTTTACTATCCTCAAGGATTTGGATGGGAGCAGAGACCCGTGCAAGTGTTGCGGGATAGATGTGTGGAACGATCCCGCAGAGGGTTCGATGAAGCGTTCAGTCTCTGCCATGATAGACAAGGTTGGTAACTTGTTGGGCCGCATGGAGGACGACTATGCAAACATAAGCATAGAGATTGCTGACAGAGATTCCATTTGTGGAAGGGAGGGTTGACGACATTCATTGCTGTAATTAGTTTTACTCACGTTAAGAATTATCTCTTAACTAACCGCCACGGCGAACAATCGCCAAACAAAAAGAAAAGGAACAAACCTTATGAACAACCGGACCAGTATTCCGCTTAGCGTTACCCCTGATGAAGGGATCGACATAGCGCTTCGTATTAGTTGGCCGATGCGTAAGCATATGATGACCTACTGTCAGGGCTATGTAGGGCAGGGCAAAACCACATTCCTGAGATTGGCAGGAAAAGAGCTTTCATCCTTGCTTGGTCTAGAGTTTGTGGATATGAGACAGGACGACCGTCAGCTTGTTGCGGGTGAGCACTTCGCATACCTAGAGGTGAACACCACGGGTATGCAACGGTGGGACTTCCAGATGCCCTTCATGAACCATGAGGATGCGACCTTTGATATGTATGTCCTCAGTCAGCTCAAGCGCCTAACTGAAGGCGTCCACGCTTTTGTTGTGTGGGATGAGGCGATGAAGTCCCCAGAGCTTAATGCAATCTTTGCACAGCTTGGCAGGGAGCGCACGCTAGGGTGGACACACAAGGTGTCAGATGAGACTTGCTTCTTCTTGACGGGTAACCGCGAGGGGGATGGCGCCGACGCCTATGCGCTCACCACGGATGTGAACAACCGATCCATGGGACTCAATGTTGTGGGTACGGCACAGAGTTTTGTGGAGCACGAAGGTGACAACCTCGAAGATTTAATTTCAACTGCAAGTTTATTTTTTGGTGGGGGCACCCAGAAGCATCCGGCGACCAACACTCTGTTCGACTACGGTGACGATCCCACGCCCGTAGATGCAGAGTGCACCTTCCGTAGCATGAAGACCTTCAACGACATCATTCGGTTGAAGGGATGGGAGGGCGCCAACGGTGAGTTTATTAAGGGTTGGGATTGGCAGGAGCCTCACCTCAGGTGTGCGGGTGCCGGAGTTGTCGGGGTAGCGGCGTTCTCTACTCTCGCCGCATCTACGGACTTCAGTGCGGAGTTGAATAATGTGTTGGAGTACATGGATGACCCTGAGGCGCACCGCGAGCGGATCACATCTATCTTCGTGGGCAACTCTCTTGGGTTCGACAACATCAATGACTTCAAGTTTACGGTGCTCGCAAAACTTGTGAACAGGGTCAACTCTGCGGCTCGTATAGCCAGAGAGGATGACAGCTTGTCTTCGGAGGAAATTAGGCAAGCGATTGAGTCTGCGTTCGAGACCGCCGCCTTGTTTGTTTCGATCATCGGTGACGGTGAGATGACCAACAACCTCCACGCCCTAGCCTACATCAGTCAGCCCGAGCTACAGAACACAGATGTGGGTGGCGCTCATCGCCTCAAGTCCCGCCACGGGTAACCATCAGTCCTAAAAAAAGGAAAAGACAATGGACAACTTTAGTATTGACGATGCCGCAGGAACCGTGTTCAAGCGGTTCGGCACGTTCGTGTTCTCAACAAAAATTCATCAGCCAATAAAAAGTGACAAGATTATGCGTGAGCAATTGGCCACCGCCGGTAGCGTGGTCAAGCGCATGAATACAGGGTTCCAGAGAATCCCCACCAGTTACTACACAGAGATTAACAAGGCTGTGCGAAGCGCCAAGGCAGAGATTGAGGAGGTCGGGTTACCGTGGACAACTACGGAGCCCGGCGAAGGCCGCACATCCCTGAGTAACGGTGGGTGGCTAGTGAAGCTAGAGGAGTTTCACAAGCTAGACAAAAGGCTCCAGATGCACGAAGAAGCTTTTCACAAGGCCGTCGAGCGCAACATCATCAGCTTGTACGATATGCACGTTAAGGACGGGTTGCGCGTGTACAAGGGGCTTACCGGCCACGACATGACTGAGGAGCAGTCAAGCAGGCACTACCCTGATATTTCCGAAGTGAAGGAATCATTCCTGTGGAAGGTTGAAGCGCTGTTGCTTAACGACCCGTCTGAACAAATTAATAACGTGGATAGTGTTTTGCGTGGCCGTTGGGGTGACTTGCTAGATCGTATGCACAAGGCCGCGCATGACCAGAACAGGAATGGCGTAAAGAATCTCATCAACGGGCTTGTGGGTAGCGTTGTCGAGATGGCGTCTGATCAAGTTGCCAACATCGCTCAGTACGATCCTGAGTCTGAGAACAAGCGCAACGGCAACCCGCTCCCGTACAAGAACACTTGGGAGAAACTGCCTGAGATGGCAAGCGATCTTGTTGAGTGGGAGAAAAGCTTGTACGGATCCGGTGGTCCCATGCACGAAGTCTCTAAGCAATTGACCGAACTGCATGATCGCTTGGTTAAGCTGTCCGGTAACAACATGGATGAGGTCCGAAGCATCCTTGGTGGCGAAGACAGCGCCGCGAGAGATGAAGTGAGCGACCGCCTCAAGTCTATCAACAAGTCAGCATCGTTTGCCTTAGGCGACCTGCTCGACGACTGACGACCCTAGTAAATAAAAAGCGAGGAAAAAAATGTTACACCTGAGTCCGGCTCACTCTGAGCCAATCGTGACACACAGCGAAGATGAGATGGCAACCCAACTCAAGAGGGCGCTGTTTCATAAAACAGAACTGTACGGTACGCCGGGTGGTGGCTTGCAACTTGCAAACATTCCACTTGTGCTGAACAACAAGCAACCAACGTGGTGTACGGATCACTACAAGATCTACTTAAACTCTGTCTTCACAGAGGGTATGAGAATTGTTAGTGATATTCGTGGAATTATTGTTCACGAAAAGTTTCACATTGATTTGCTTCACTGCTTACGCATGATAGAGTTGATGCGCCGTGGCTTTGATGCAAAGATCATCAACGTTGCCGCTGACTATATCGTGAACGGTCGTATGAGAAGGCTTGCCGCTTACGGGGACTTTATCACGTTGCCCAAAGACGCGCTCTTCCACGATGTCTGGTCCTCCGATGACAAGTACACCTTAGAGCACGTTGTCGAGCAACTCAGCAAGGAACAAGAGGAGCCAAGGATGCCGCCCCCACCCAAGGGGCCTATCGGTATCGGACAGCCATGCGACGACGGCGAGCCCGGCGAGGGGGATGGTGGAGACAACACAAGCAATGGGTCAGATGAAGGTCACCCCGAAGAGGATATCTCTGAGGAAGACGGAGATGAAGACGGAGATGAGGATGGTCAGGGTAGCGGTCAGAGCGATCAAGGGGATGAGCAACAGTCTGGTCAGGGTGGCGCTCAGGGTGATCAAGATGATCAGCCACAGGGTGGGAGTGGGTCTGGCAATCAGCAAGGTGGCCAGAGTGGTGACCAACCCGGACCCGGAGATATAGACACTGGAGGTGGGTGTGGCGACATCATTCCGATCCCAAATGTTGACATCGACGACACACAGCAAGTCCAAGAGCTTATCAACGAGATTCACGACCGTGAGGTTCGGTCTAGGATTGCAGAGAAGTATGTCGGCACTGGCGCGGGTAACAGCCGCAATGTTGTCGATAACTCTGACCTTCTGGCCAAGCCCATACCAGAGGTGCAACTGAAAAAGTTTCTGACCAACAGCGCCTTTGGTGATGAGTCCTTTGCGAGACCGAACAAAAGATTTGTTCCGCAAAATATTTATTTGCCGGGCGTCACCGCTGTGCCGGGTGAGATCATCTTGTGTTGGGATTCGTCGGGTTCGGTTGGCTTGGATGAGCAGAAAGCTTTTAGGGACACGATTGTAACCAACTGTGCCAAGCTTCGGATCGACAAGATTCGGATCTGCTATGTAGACACTAAGGTTCACATGAACCCTGAGACAAATGACCCGTGGTTTGTGATTCGGACCAATCGTGGAAGCAGAGCGAAGGATGCTTCCTTCGAGCCTCAGGGTGGGGGTGGGACAACGTTTGACCCGATCTTCAACTACATCGAAGAGAACAACGAACGCATCAAGGGTTTGATCTACCTGACGGATGGTCTCGCAAGCGTGACCGCTCCGGCGCCGGACTTCCCCGTCCTGTGGGTAACGACTCGTTGGGCACCGACGTTTGTGAACCAAGGGCAGTGGGGCGAGATAGCTTACATCTAATCACTAGTTGACTTAAACAAAGGAAATCAATCATGGCTGTACCAGTTTACGAAATCGCTAAGCGCGTTGTCCAAGGTCCGTTCATTGCCTTAACTCACAGAGAGGCAGAGATAGCGATAAAGGCTATCCACACAGTGAGGCGAGCGGTGGATGCCGCAGTGCTTGATGAGAGCCTTCGCAGTAGGGGCGACCACGAACTGCAAATGCAATTAGAAGAATTCTACGAAAACGCTGACGTTGACTATCAACACCCTGAGCCGTATGGGGAGGACAACACATGAGCATCATGGATCAAGATGAAGATTTTCGTAAGATGGTTAAGCACCTAGAGGAGGCGGCAGACGGGCACGGTACCCAAGTGATCTATGTAGACGATGTTGAAAAGATAGACTCAGAAGCGCCTGAATTTCGTGAAAAGTTTATTGTAGACGGGCGCGGTTGCATTATGATCCCAGAAACCATCAACGGAAAAGAGTGGTAAATTAAAACATGACTAAAAATAATTCATCGCACCGGGGGCAAAGCATTCTTAGCCGTGCCCAAGAAGCACTTGATTGGTTGCAGACAGACGCTACGACTATTTTTCATGATGGCATGGCGGCAGTAAACTGGCTTAAGTTTGAAGACCACATATCCGAAGCGGTCGATGTCGTCAACTTGCTAGATGAGTGGGTGCCCAAAGCAGAGAAGTCTAGGTCGTCGTTGCAGGACTTTCTTACACAGTTTCAAGACACGGAGGCATGGTATAAAATGCACCCCGCAGAACGAGACTTGGTGCGGTCAGCGATAATAGATCTGTCTGACTTGGCGCCGTGGACTAAGGGGTGATTGCAAACAACATGAGCGCTTCCCGCATTGACCGAGAAGAAATTGAAACTGAAGAAATAATTTTAAGTTCAATTCACGACATTCTTGTCGTCGTAAAAGCTTGGAGCGAAGGGGATGCAAGAAAAGACTCTGCACTTGAAGGTCGTGTTCACATGGTGGACTTCTGCATCAATCAGATTGAACGATTAATGCTTCCCGTTCCAGATCAATTCGACTAAGGAAAAGGCATGAGGACTCACAAGGCGAGAGGGGCCAGAGATAGGGCTGTGGTTTCTGCCATCTTTTCGGGGCACGACCCACAGAGGCTCACTCACTCAGGAGCAATGGAATTGTGGGTATGCAAGAACTGCAATGTAGTCATGGACTGTTGGGACAACCCTGCCGTAGTCAACGGCCCGATGTCCCGCACCCGATGCAGAGGCGCTACACGAACGCGCTTAGAACGCATCTGTACAGGCTGTTGGTTGTTTGTTCGTAGCGCTGTCACTAGGTGGCGCATTCTGTTAACCAATGAGGAGCAAGAGAATGCCCTATAAACGCGAAGGCAAAACCGTATACGTCATGAAGAAGAAGGGTGGCAAGTGGAAAAAGTTGCACACTCACACGACCGAGCGCAAAGCTCAGGGTCACGTTACGGCTCTGCGAGTGGCTAAGAGAAACGTCGGCGTCACGGATTCTAAGTAAGGTCCGCAGCCGCCCGCAGGCACGAAAAATAATTTTCGAATTTAAATTAAATTAAATAAACGGAGACAGACGTGTTAAAAAAATGGCAAGTTGTACCGTCCGAGTTATCTCGCGTTCATTGGAGGAAGTGTGGGACTTGCACCGCGTGTTGCACAGCAATGCACATTGCGGAGCTAGACAAGCCCGCCGGTGTTGAGTGCAAACACCTAGTAGAGGGTGGGTGTGGCATCTATCCGACGCCTGAGGACCCCGTAGACAAGCGCCCCGTTGGTTGCCAGATCTTTTCTTGTCTGTGGATGAGCGGCAAGGGAGACGTGAACGACAGGCCCGACAGACTAGGGGCCGTCCTCACGATTGAGAACTTCCTTGATGGGAATCCCTCTGGTCTTGTTGTGTATACCGACACAGAAGATCGAGGCGCTTGGAAAAGCTCGCGGTATATCGGAAAGACGATGAGCCGAATGGCTAAGGATGGCCTCTTGGTATTCTTGGTCGGCAAGGGCTACCGTGTGCAACTTGGGGTTGCTGAGATTGAATCTCTGACAAAAATATTATCTGTTTCAGAGTTCGATCCTTCGACCATCTCATTCAAGCCTCTTCCCGAAGACTCTGTTGCATGGAGTAGCATACCCGAGGCGGAACAACGAGAAGCTTTTAATATTATTTCCGAGCTTATTTTTGATTCGCCCGAATAACTCGCAAAGAAAAGAGGGGTGCCACATGACCCGCCCGGTCAGCGACACCCCTCAAATGCGACGAAGGGAAAAGGAGGAGAAAACCTTCGGCGCATATACCTCAAGACAGGAATTGCGTTTCGTCGTCTAAGGATTCATTAAGCTACACGCCTTGGGGGGTCCGGCGCAATAGCTAGAAGTCCCAATCGTAGTCTTCTTCGTAGTTGTAGTCCGTCCACCGCCCCGTAGCCTTATCAAACGACAAAGGAGTCGAACCATTCTTACCCAACCACGACCATCGCACCTTCCAGACATGGGCCTCCGGCGGCTCTTCGTCTCTCTGGTGGCGCCAAGCGGACATTCCGATGTCTGCCTTAGCAAACCACGCCGCGCTTCCTGCTATGTCGTGCCCGGTCACGATTGTCTTCCGTTCGGATCTGCGGTCAGGGCTGATTTTCGTCGGGTGCGCCACAAAGAAAACGTGTGCGTCATGCTCTTTCGCCCACAGTTGAACCTGTGTCAGCATCTGACTGATCGCATCAGTCTCGCGCAGGCTTCGGCCAACATCAATGTAGTTGTAGGGATCGATGACCAAGACACGGCACCCCATCCTCATCACTGCGGCGCTCGCTACGTCGAGGATGCCACCGATGTCGGTCGGCCCCTCCCTGCGGTAGTCCATGAAGAGGAAGTTTTCCTTGATCCACTGAAACGCAAAGTCCCTTTCTTCGGTGTCCATCTTCGGCGTTGGCCCGTCAAAAAACGGTTTCCCAATTATTTTTTGTGCAAGCTGGGCCATGTGCAACTCTGGCGGTTTCTCAAACGAACAGTAAACGGTCTTCCACTTCTTGGTCTTAGCAAGGTTCAAGCAAATCTGATCAACAAGATCAGACTTGCCGGAGCTAGGGAAGCCCGTCACGACCGTCAACATTCCTGTAGGAATCTGGATCAGCTTATCAAGGCTTGCGATTCCCGTAGAGGCGCCACGGGCTTGTCCCTTCTCATACAGATCTGTGTAGGATTGATCGTAGACATCTGCCGTGTGCAGACCAACAGCCGGAAGGGGGTCTGCCAACTCGTAAGCGTTCAGCAGATAGTCGGTGCCCTCTTTCATCAGGGCCTCCGATGCGTCCTTGTGATCGCCTAATGAGATTGTCCACACCTTGGAGCGACCTATGCGCCTGATGATCTCCTCTTTTAAGGCATCGCCCGGACCATCCTTGTCGGTGTTGATGATGATGCGCCCTGACGAATCCAGATGTTGCTTTGCCCTCCAGATGTACCGGAACTTGTTGTCGTCCGCAGGATCAATGCGACCATCCTTCACCTTGGGCGGCGCACCGTTGGGTATCGACACGACCGTAATGTTCGACGGCAGGTCAGCGCTCATCCAAGACAAGGCGTCAACCTCGCCCTCGCAGATCAGCAAGTCGTTGCCCTTGGCGTACTGCTCAATATTAAAAAAATCTTCACAAACATTTTGCTGGCTGAACCGCTTCGTCTTATCAGCGCTACGCCACTTGATTGACGTTACATCGCCAGAACCGTTTCGGTACGGGAAGCCTACAGCGGGAAGGCGCGAGCCAGAAAAAGAATACTCATCAAGTATCGCATGTGAGTTAAGTACATCCTCTGAAATGCCACGCGCCAACATGTACTTCTTAGCTTTTTCGTTCGTCTGTTTCTTGTCCTTGTCTGCCATCGTAATCTTCTTCCTTTTTACTGGTGGTGTCGTGTACTGCGTCTTTCGATGCGCCCAACCTCCGGTTTCCCCACAGTGGTGGCAAGTGTATTGGACCCCAACGCTATCAACCTTTACGGACAGCGGACGGTCAGCGTTGTTCTTGCGTCTGGTGCCTTGGCACACCGGGCACCGGAGTTTCTTCTGGCCTATTCCTAGGCTTGAGCAAACATCTCTGATTTGCTGTGGAACAACTTCACTCAAGACTCCTCCTTTAGGGCTTGGTGCAGGGTGTCTACTACTAATTCCTTCTGGTCCCGTGGACCGACAACGATTATAGCGCGGGGATTCTCTTTGTCGAGACCCCACTCAATATGTTTTAGTTTTACTTGTCTATCGTTCTTGTATACTTTGTCTTCCAATAGATCAAGTATTAAACTTTCATCTAGATCTGGTCTTCTACTTTTGTAGAAAATCTTTATAGCAATACATACATCATCTTCTATAAGTTCTTTTCTACAACCAACTTGTGTGTTAAAACCAGAGGAATATCCTAATGCTTTTTTGCTTTTAATAAACCTAGGTTTACCACCCATCATTACGAGTCTTCGTGAATTAGCTTTTGACGCTGGCTCGCCGCGAACGGTAATGATACACGGAGTTTCGTCAAGAGTATTGCGTTTCTTTTTCAGTTTATTTATCATTTGCACCCCCATTGGCTTAGCAGTATAAGGCCAATTTGTTTAATCATCAACAACAGGAGAATGCCGTGCAGAACGAGCCACGATTTCGTGTGCTTCAAAATGTCGGGGCACCACCACAGACTTCGGGAAGGAAGCGAAGGTGGGGGCACCTACCACTGGATGAGATTGATGTGGACGACATGATCGAACTGCCGATGAGCAAGGAGGACGCTGACCGAAGCGTGTCAGCGCTCAGCAGTTACGTCTGGAGGTTTTCGCAAAAGACGAGAAAAAAGTTCTCTGTGAAAAGAAATAATATTGGCATTGGCATCTGGAGAGTGAGATGACCGACAGTTACGAGGTTCACAAGGGTGTCGATATACCCAAGAGAGCTAGGCGCATAGGCGCCAAGTACCCGTTTGATCAGATGGAAATAGATGATTGTTTCTTTGTGGATGCTCGTAAGGGCACGATCAAGGGGGCAACTGAACTCAACACCCTGCGATCCCTTGTTTCACGAATGCACAAGCGTATGCGTGACGAGGGTGACACCAGAAGGTTTCGTGTTCTCAGGAGAGATAGCGACACCGTTGGGGTCTGGAGGGTAGAGTGAATATTACCAACCAACACGGAGCGCCGGAGCAGTTTGTTCGTGCGATTCAAAACGACGGCTACTCAAAGGGGGAAGCGGACTTCAGTGCCACGGGCCTGTTGCGACCACCCCAAATAAGCCGCCTCGAATCCATACACGAAGACAGGCTGTCTAATGACGTTGCGGATAGGTTGTTTGCGCTATTGGGCACAGGTGTTCATGCTGTTTTAGAGGGGCACGCACCCGAAGGCGCCTTGGTGGAGAAGCGTTGGTTTGCTGAGATGGATGGATATGTAGTCTCAGGTGCCATTGATCTATACCACGACGGCCATGTTACCGACTACAAGGTGACCGGCACCTACAGCACGATGGTAGGCAAGCCGGAGTGGGAACAGCAACTCAATATTTACGCTTGGTTGCTTCGTGAGAACGATATGCCGATTGAGTCTCTGACGATTTGTGCAATCTGTCGGGACTGGTCGGCCATGAAGAAGAACCCGCACCCCAAGAAGTCGCACAGGAAGTACCCTGATTCACCCATTGTACCTATGGACATTCCGTTGTGGCTTCCTAGGGTTGCCGAAGATTTTGTTCGTCAGCGAATTGATCTTCATACAGCCGAGCATCCGGCGCCCTGCACAGATGATGAGCGTTGGGCGCGGTCAGGCGGCAGGTACATCAGGTGTGAAAATTATTGCTCAGTATCAGATTTTTGTCCTCAATACCAGAAGGAGGTTTTGTGAGCAAGGAAGCAACAGCCGGAGAGATTTGGCAAACACTATCTAAGCTGAACGTAGATGAGCATACGGAGGACCGTAATGGTCTCTCGTATCTGTCGTGGGCTTGGGCGTGGGGAATCATGATGGACAACTACCCCACCATGAAGGTTACTTGGCACGGTGACGGCGATCATCTTGATCACATCGTGTACCCCGGCGGCACAGCCGCTGTGTCCTGCACTGTGTCTATCGGTGCCGTGGCACAGCACATGTGGCTTCCGGTGATGGACTACCGGCACAAGGCGATTGCCAACCCGGATGCTAGGTCGATCAGTGACGCAAAGATGAGGTGCATGGTTAAGTGCTTCGCGCTGTTTGGTCTTGGCCACTACATCTATGCCGGTGAGGATTTGCCACCCGGTGAAAACAAAAAGGCAGAGAAAAATAATTCTAAGGCCGCCCCAAAGCCGAAGGCAAAAGCAAAGCCAAAGGCCAAAGCCAAGCCAAAGGCGACGGAGCCAACGCAGGAAAACGGCGACGAGGTTTACGCCCAAGAGATGCTTCGCACTGTGAAGTCTCTTGCAAACCGCCTGAACGAGGCGGGGTGGGAGCCTGACCCTGACTTCAAGAAGCGCGTCAAGGCCGCAGTACAGGCGGCTGACGTAGACGAACTGAAGGCAGTCTTGCATGACATGGAAACAGTAGGAAATCCCGCACTTCAACTCTCAGGAGAGATTCAGTAATGACAGAGTACAAGACCGGACCACGACAGGACTTTGCGTTGTTCAAGAACAAGTATGCAAAGACTGATCGGCATCCGTCCGAAGTTGGCAACATTGAGATCGAACGCGAGTTCCTGAAGGCTATGGTCGAACAGGCCAAGACCGGCGTTATGCCGACACTGAAAGCCGCCGCATGGAATCGTAAATCGAAGAAGGGTGTTGAATACCAGTTCGTGCGGCTTGAGGTCGCTATGCCACAGGAGGACAGTCCTGTTATTCCCGACGAACCCGAAGAGTCAGGTGCCGTGGCGTCGGATGACGACGACGACGACATGCCGTGGTAAACAGGAAGAGCATCCTTGTTCGTCTGCCCCCTGCTGTAAAGCGGGGGGTGGATGAGCATTCTGAGCGCTTAGGGATTAGCAGGAACCAGTTTATAGCAGACGCGGTTGAGCTATATCTGGATGAAGGTGATTTCTATGATCGCCGTGGGACTGAAGCAGAAAAGGACCGCAAAAAAACCAAAAATATTTGGTGGAAATAATTTCTTTAACGCTGGGAAAAAAAAGATGAACATTGCAGCAAAGAGCGTGACAGCCGGGCAACTTAAGAGGTGGCTTTTAACGGCCCCCAAGGATCCAAAGCTTTTGCTCATAACACCTGAGTTGGCTTACGAGGCGCTTATACATAACGATGAAAACTTTCAGCGCCCCCTCACTCCTAACACAATAAAGGAGTACGCTCGCAGGATGAGAGAGGAAGCGTGGCCACTTGTTCCCGATCCAATCTCATTCGATGTGAAAGGGCGTACACAGAACGGACAGCACCGATTGCACGCAGTTGTCGAAAGCGGTGTGCCCATTCCTGCGTGGTGCTTCTTTGGTCAGCCCGAAGACAATTTTGCTTTTTACGACATCGGAAGAAAGCGCACCCCAAGTGATATTTTTTCTATTAGGGGTGTAAAAAACGCAAAGAACGCCGCAACGATTTCTCGCAAGGTTTGGAAGTACAATCAAAAGACTGGATTGCCACATCCGCTTACGGGAGAGAAGGCGCCCATGCTTAGGACTCCAACAGAGGCTTATGACTATTACTTGGCGCTAGGCTCAGAGTCCGTGCAGGACTCAGTGTGTCACTACAAGAGGTGTCAAAAGCAAAAGTTGTCAGCACCGGGTACAGTGGCCGCGATGCATTTCATAGCTAAGGGTCTTGATGCTGAGTTGGCCGAAGAGTTCTTCGTATCTCTTGCGACAGGCGCCAACTTGGGGCCTCGGTCTATAGTAAAGAAGCTCAGAGATCACCTGCTGAGATCTTCCGGGTCTATCCGCGCTGAGTTTGTCGGCGAGCTTGTAATAAGAGCGTGGAACGCCAAGAGAACAGGGCGCCGCACGTTTGATTTACAGCCCAATAACATTAGCTCTGCTTACCCTGCAATGGTCTAAGCAGTACGAATGACTTCAGAAAAGGATGGTGACGAAATGAGTCTTACCCCTGCTTGGTTAGCAGAGGCCCAGAGCGACCCCCTTCAAACATCGTTGTTTGCGGGGGAGTCCGCTCGGGACGAAGCAGTTGCAAATCTCGACTTCGCTTACGACGGCTGGATAGATTCGGTGATAAAAATAATTTTATCAATTCCAATTTATCAGACGTTTACCACGGACTATCTGTGGGAGAAAGTTGAAACCACGCCCAATGAACCACGCGCCATGGGCGCTGTGATGACGAGGGCAAAGAAGGAGGGCTTGGTCTCCTCTACCGGCAAGTACATCAAGAGCAGGCGCCCTGAGTGCCACGCACGCCCCGTGATGATATGGAGGCGTATCTAGATGACTATCTATGAAATGCTTGGAGATGACACCAAGGCGCTAACGATGGACGGCTACGACGACTGCATAGCAGGAGTGCTAGAGCGGTTCGGCATGGAGCCAATCATTGTGTACAACAAACAGCGCGTCATTGAAAAGCTCATGCAGGACGGCGCTACCGAAGAAGAGGCTTATGAGTTTTTCGAGTACAATCAGCTAGGTGCATGGATGGGTGATGGCACGCCCGGATTTATCAGCTTTGCAAAGGAGCTAGGGTAGATGAGTTCTGACCTTGGTTAACGCAGGGTAGCGATCAATACCGCACCTGTCAGAACAGCCGTAGTGTGGCCTAGGAGGCGCTTGGGGAGTGAGGGAGAAGCCTTCGCCCTCCAAGCGTCTCTTTCGCCTTCTAGGGCGATTATAGAGCCTCTCAACGCATCGTTCACCTCTACCTGTACAGTAAGCAAAGAGTCCGACACTTCGATGCGGCGCCACAGCAACTCTCTGTCATGGTTGAGCGCATCAATCTCGGTCTGCATGGCTGTTACAACCTCCTCATGCGACTCCATTATTCGGTCAAGCTCTTGAGCTAGGCCCGAATCAATAACAGCTAGGCTGTCCTGTAGCGTCTGGGCCTCTTCGTTGAGCCTTGCAGACGCTCGCCTAGCATCGCTTTGCGCGACTACAACTACGTCCGATATGCTGTCCTGCACAACAGACAAGCTGTCCACTACGCGATCATACTCTATCGACACTAGGTCGAGTCTCGCTTCAGCTTCTTCTCGCAAACTATCTGCTTCGGCCACAGCAACCATTGCTTCTTTCACGGCTGCATCGCTGCCACTAAAAAAATAATTTGTGATAAAAAAAGAAACAACAAAAAGCCCCAGCAGGCCCCAAAAAATATTTTTCATGTTTAGTTTTTTTTATTAACTCGTCATGTATCTGTATGCAGGAACTTTGTTCGAGACTCCAATCATGTTTCGCCTGCGGACCCATACAACTTCAACGTCCCCGGACCGAATCATTGCTTTCACATGCCTCCTTGCTGCCTTGTCGGTCATGTCGAGCGCCTCACACAACTCATTCATTGTCTTAACATCTTCGTCGGGTGTGTCAGAATTCCTTTCTTTTAGAGACTGCTTGATCTGGTCAATGATCTCGGCCTCGGTAATATTGCTCACTTGACTACGACCTCCGTTGGTCTTTGTGGACGGAATAGAATTGGTTCTATGGTATAGTGCCCATCTTCGATGATGGCGCACACTAGCCCGATGTCAGCCAAGCTTTCGGCGACACGGTGGACATACTCTGTAGCCAACTGCCAAGCGGGTAGTGCAACCGCTCTTGTCTTAATCTTGTGGATTTGTCCGCTGTCAGCAAACTGATGGAAGTGGCTTCGCACCGCTAAATCTGGCGGGGTTTCCCCATCCATGGCGTAATTAAAGAAGATGTCTTGAGCATACCACCGTATGTATGGACCCTTTGTATGGGCACGTTTACCCATGCGACCATGGTGCTTAACATCAATCTTAACATCGCCAATCGTGAGCTTGCGCCAGTACGAAGACTTCTGACCAGTGTCAGGGTCTCCTACGACAGGCCACCCACCCGCTGACAGTGCCCTCGCAATACCTTCTTCTACGTTACCTGACTCTCCAACGTGTGCGGCTGTCCCGCGAATAATGTGAATAGAGTCCGGCCCCAAGGAGAGAGGGACTTGTATTGACTCCATGAAGCATCTGACATGAATGCCTGTCAACCTGCTGGCAATCTGCGCTGTCTTGTGGTGGTCGCCATCAACGGCATCCCCGTTCATGACGATGTGAAGATTTGTACCCGGAACAATTTTTTTTATTTTCGCTACCCGATCCCAAGCTTCTAGCCAGTTCTCCCAAAGCCATTGTTGCGACTTATTGGGTTGATACCAGCCACCGTCATCTAGCTCAAGTCCTTCGTCTGGACAAAGCCCAACAGTAGATCCGCAATGGGTGTCACCTAAAAATACTACTAGGTGCCTATCGTTTGTTTTGCGGGTATTCATTAGTGCTTTTGTCCTCTTCGGGGTCAACGGGATCTATGCCACATGTAGAACATCGCCCGTCATCTTTTACTGCGTCTCCGCAGTTGGGGCATTCAATAAATTCTTTAGTGCTGTCCCACTGGCACATCCAACAAAATCTTTCTTGGTCGGGGTTTGGTGTAGCGCACCTCTGACAGCTAGTCATTACATATTACCTCTGACTCTCGGGACGCCAGCGCTTCGCACAAGCGGTCTAACCTATCGTTCATCTGACGCAAATCATCAACAAAGCCTTGGTGTTGATTGTTGCGTCGGTCGATATAAGTGTTCTGGCGCCTACTTATAGTCTCTACGCTACTTGCTTGGCTCGCACTGTCAGCTTCAAGGGAGCCAAAGCGGCGATCAATAAAAACAGAGAAAGCCATTAGTCCGATAACGGCACCAATGGTAAGCTTAACGCCGGTAGACTTTGAGAATGTTGTGTCGTCAATCATGGTGTGATTAAGACTAGCGGCGTGCTCTTAGTTCTTCAACTTGAGACTCAAGTTCAGAAATGCGTTGCGCGTACCATTGAAGCGTAAGCTCTTGCTGTTGATCAAATGGGGCGCTACCTGACTCCACTTCCTCTACTAACTTTTCAAGTTGCGTTTCTAGGTGACCTAATAACATAAATTGTTCGGCGTCTGCGGGTAATGACCCTAGCTCGCCTCTAGGCCAACGCACTCTAAAATCAGAATTCAATTCAACTTCTTTTTCCATCATCATCAAAGAAGTTTCGATGGTGTTGAGGCGCTCGACTATCCCGAAGTATGCCCATACGCCCAAGGCAACTCCTGCCACAATGGACAGGAGATTGCGAAGGGGCATGGTGAGTTCGGTATTATCGTTCAGCCGAGCGGGCATTAGTCATCTCGTTTGGGCGCCCACTTCTCTATGCCGCTAATGGAGAAGCAACCCAGCGTAATAATTAAAAAAGAATTGTAAATAAATTCTTGCACCTCAAGCTGCATACCCCACACGCCGGTCGTCACATCTACAACAGCCGTTACAACCATCATTGCAAAAGAGATTGCGCCAATGATGGTTTTCTCGTTCCAATCGTTGTTGTCCTTAAAGACACTTAGAAATCTACTCATTGTTGCTGTCCTCGGTTGCGTCTTTGATTAAAAGTAAAAATTCTTCTTCGTCTTTTACGATTTCCCAAAACTCGTTAAATGCTTTTTTGCTATTCCATACGGCAAGCCTGCCATCGTCTGTCTCACCTCTGTCCTTACCGGGGGCGATGCACCCTTCAAGCTCATTAGCATAGTTGGCAGAGTGAAACAACAGCCTGTCCCGGCCTTGAACAATAATTTCAAACGTGGGGTAGTCGCCACGGTGGTAGTAGTCCTTGACGCAGGCGTGCAGTCCTTCGGGAATCAGCGTCTCTGAGTTCTCAATACTCCAAAAGCTTACACCGTCATCGTCGCTATACAGCCTTCCCCACACGGCATCACCTTTCTCTAACTCTCTGCGTAGATGCCATACTGGTGCGCTAACCGCCATTACTGGACAATCCTGTCAATGTTACGGAATGCTTGGATTCCCAGCCTGTACCCACGACGATTAAACTCGTCAAGATCATTCCTAAGTCTTTGCTGTGGCACACTATGGTCTCCCATGATCTTATTCCTTTCTTCTCTCAGCTTGTTCATCGCTTTGAGGTTGGACCCGGTGGCTCGGGCAATCCTAAGTTCGTCTGCATAATCTTCAGCAAACAGGCGTAGCGCTCTCTCGTCTACGTTGGCTCTGACCATCCTGTTAAACTGATCTAAAATATTTTTTGAGTTTCGTAAAACTTGGTAAGACGCAAACTCAATATTGCCCTGTGAGTATTGCTGAGTGTTAAACCTAGATACGCCAAGTACCTGACTCCATCTTTCTCCTACATCTAGCTGTGAAGCAGGAGTGGGGTAGTCTGTTACGGCGCCAGCTATGTCAACGGCTTGCATCACCCTTCTTCCCATGGTGCCGCCCATGCTGTTCACAACAGCCTGAACTTTTAACGGGGACACACCCGAAGCCTCACCGATTGCTCGCGCCAGAAGAGGCGTAGTAGGTCTCACTTGTCCTTCAATGGGCCTTTGTGCAAGGTACTCGGGCACAATTGGCTTCCACCTAAAGAAGTCCTTGTTTAATCCTATCTCTAAGAGCGGGGCCGCTATGGCAGGAATAGGTAGCATTCCAGTGATTGGCGATGTTGCCATAGCACGAACTGATTCTGACATATCCTTAGCCGCCTCTGATCCCTCAGGCGCCGCGCTTTCAATAACTCCAGCCCTAGCTGCTGCTTCTAGCGCTCTTTCTGGAAGGGACGCAAAGGCATAGCCTAGCTCAAACGGTTTTGGTATCCGGTAAAACCCACCTTCAGGCTTAGGTAGCAACCAAAACATATTTCTTTCCCAGAGTGGGCGGTCCCAATACTCAGGGTTGTCCTTGTTTACCATCCACAACGAAAGGGTTGGGGCGGTAATAGCGGTGCCCATTGCGAGCATGCTTTCCGATACGCCGCGACCCATGGTTTTCTTGGGGTCACCTCGGAAAACCCGAAACAGTTTAGACCAAGCCTGTAGACTTGCGTTAAAAAACGGAGTCACTTGAGACATGGTTTGTATAGACTTCCACTTTCCTCGCAAAGCAAACGGCAGGGTTACATCTTGTGCCGCCCATATAGCTTCTTGGGTGGAGGCTCCGGGCAGGGTGCCTGCGGCACCTGAGCGAAGCGCCCTGTATTGAGCTAGGCGCGGCGCATTTTCTGCTACCATTCCAATGGACTCAAGAATGTCTATGCCACGACCTACACTATTGAATATTGTAGCTCGTTCCTCCTTGTTCATTAGGTTTTTAACAAGTTTGGCCGCATCCTTTCTGCCGTAACTCAATCCTGCTGTAACGCCGCCCTCCCTAACAAACTCTTCCCACAGCTTAGGGTCCATACCTAGCTCGTCGCCTAATCCTCCCAAGAGTGACTCTGCGATTGGTGCAACTCTTTTTATTAAGGCGCCGTTGCTTGCGTTAATCTTTGCTCTTGTAATGGTGCCAAGCGCCTGCCCAATCTCTGCCGTGGGTTTTGCAACCAAACCAATTCCAAGACCTGCAAGCCCACCTTGCACTGCTCGTTCTAAACGCTCTTCGGGCGTATCGCCTGTAGCGGCACCCCCAACAGCCCCAATGGCGCCACCTGCACCAGACTCCATAAATGAACGAGAGCCTCTTTGAATAACTCTTTGTTGGGCATAGAGGGGTACATCTCTCATCGTCGCCATAACGGCAAAGTCAGGAAGCAATGTAATAAACCGACGTTTCCAGTTAGCTGCCTTAGACGCTAGTTTCATCATCCCGCCCTTTTCTGCTTCAGGCATCATCTTGAGAAGGTCAAACAAGTCTTCATCAAGCACATGAAACTTGTACTCTTGTCCCCTGTCTTTGTACGTCCAGATTCGTTGTGGGTTTATGTTCTGTGCTTTTATGTCTGCATCGGTAACCGCTCGCACGATGCCGTCAAGCTCAACCTCTTCACCCATAAGTTCAAAGAGGGTATCGCCAACTCTTTTTCTTCCGATGTCGTCGTACAGTTGAAGCGTCTCAAGGGCCAACATTTCAATTGGATCTTCAAGCGGCTCAGACCGTATGACCCTGCCTTCTGCATCGACCTTGGTAGGCGAGTCCCTCATTCCCTTCAACCCTCTGGGCTGAAACGCATCTACCCTTGTTAATATCTTTGGTTTATCCAATTCTCTGGTAGATATCGGAACCATTGGTGTGTAGTAGTCGTCTACACTGGACTTTGAGGACGCTATAATTTTTTGATAGTGTTCCTCAGGATCAATGCCTGCCGCTCTTCGCGTCTCAAGATTGTTCCTAAAGAAACGGTGCAGATCATTAGTTCTGTCAACCAAATACTCGTCAGACATAACTTCATCGTAGAGTTTTTTTAATTCTGCGTCGTTGACATGCGCCATCCTTGGCCCCCTCGAACGGTCTGCGGGCAACGTTCTGAGCACCATTTCACGCCTTATTTTTGCGGCGTTGTTGATATCGTCTAGGTTGCTTCCGTGTTCGTCCAGCCAAGGCACAAGGTTAGTGCTTAGGTACTGTTGTCCGCGCTTGTTTGACCCAAGCATTTGGGCCAACGCGCCAGAAATCATCTTTTCGCCCTCTAGGCCACCAACCTGTCTGGCTAACAACCGTAGTGGTATGTACCTGTCCATAAGACCTTGGGTGCCTTTTTGGTACATGCTCTTTAGGCGACCCCCACCTAACAACTGACGGCGACCCGTTGGTTCTTTTACTTTTTTTCCGGGTTCAGGGAAATTGTGAATCCGTCCAAAGCGCCCCCTTGTTACCGGGTCGGCAGGTCGAGTCCTGCGACCAACGAAAGCGCCACCTAAGGCTGAACCGGCGACCTCCATTCCAAGTTCATATCCAAAGTCGGTGCCTCGTTCTTGTGCGTATGATGTTGCACGCAAAACAGATAGCGGAGACTCTGCAACAGTGGCACCAACAGCGCCTTTTAAGGGGCTTCCTGACATGTACTTTTGAAATCGCGCATACTGAGCAGGAAACCTTGATGCTGTAATAGCTTTTCCTACACCTAACGTACCAACTGTAGTACCGATTTCGCCGCCTAAACGCCCCACAAACTCACCTGCGGCACCGGCCCCACCCTCAGGGTCGAAAAGTCTTTCCGCGCCACGCTCAGTCCGTCTAGACAACCTTTTAAGACCACGGCCCACAAACGGAACCGGACGCAAAAGCGTAGAACCAAGACCTTCGCCAAGGCTTGTAACAGACCTGACGCCACCAAGGGCCACGCCTTCAGCGAACTCACCAATAGAATCAAGGATGCCTTGGGCTTCCCTGTTTCCTTGACCGGCCTCGTTTAAAACAAGATCAGCCTGTTCCTCTGACAGTCCGGCCCGGCGCAATGCTATGCGTTGCTCCATGGACATTTGTTACGGCCTTGGAATTAGTGTACCAAGTCCCTGTTCCATAAACCCGCCACCAGCAGCACCTCCGGGGATTGTCCCGTCTCCGCCCTGTTCCATGATTCGACGCAGGTCTCTTTGTAACTCTGGGCTTCCCGTGTCCCTGACCCTTGTTAGCGCGGCTCGTATTGCAGATTGTATCGCGCTCTGTCTGCTTTCTTCAGGATAGAGCTGCAAATCAAATTCTAGTTCACGCCGAATAGAATTAACAAGATCAGACACGTTTGTAGTATTCTGTATCGCTGTATCAATTTTTGCGGCTGCTATTTGGGAGACCTCAAAGAGCTTCTCGTCGGGCATCCTCCTGCCTGTTTCTTGCATCTGCATCTCTGCGGCAATTGTTGCTATCGTTTGTCTTTCTGAAGACTCTATTTGATGGGCCTGAACGATTGCGTTAGTGTCTAGTTGTGCGTTGGATCTTTCTGAAGCAAGCTGTGCGTTCAGGAGTCGAGCTTGATCCGAACCTTGCTCGGCTGTAATTCTTCCAGAAATTATATCTCTTTCTATTTGCAATAGTCGTTCTTCTGCTGTTGACTCTGCTTCAAATCTACGCAGGCCAATGTCACGGATCTCATCTCTAACCCGTCGATCTTCTGCACGCTGACCTTCTTGTAGATCCCTTAGATCTGTAATACCTCTGCTAAGGCCACCACCGATTCCACCTTCTTGGAATCTGCCACTGGATATTGAGCCACCAACAATTCTGGCCAACTCTGACATCTGATCTCCTTCAGCACGGTCTCGCGCAGCTTGACGCTCTGCGTCTAACTCCACTTGGTACAGTCGTTCATTTTCGTCAAATCGCGCCTGACGCGCCCTGAGTGAATCCATTCTTGCGGTATCTTGGGCAGCAAGCCGTTCATAACGCTCCATGTCTCTGTCTGCCGCTTGCTCCCTTAAGCCCATAAAATGTAGATCCTGAGGGCTTGGTCTGCTTTGGCGATCACGCTCATCATAAATCCTTTGAACAAGGTTAGAAGCGTCGGTACGACCAACCATATCTTCATAAGTTGAAAGGTCTGGGCCTTGGTCGGCACTGCTTGCGTCTGACGGCCCAAACAATTCTTCGTATGATATACTAGGCTCAATAGGGGTGGCGCCCGGCAAGTCACTGGCAGGCATCATGTTACCAGATCGGCCTGATGTTCTTGGGTTGTAAACCTCGCCAAGTTTGCCAGTGTCATAATCAACTCTTTGGTATAACAACTCCCCTGTTTCTGGATCACGGTACTCATCACCAAATTGTTGGCCCTCAAGTAACGCTTCCGCGCCTTTTTTAAATTGATGGATTAAAAAAGGATTTATGCCCTCCGCAAAGTTGCTAAATCGTCCATAGCCTCTTTTAATGTCACCAATCAAAGATCGGTCACCCGTTAAATAGTCGCCTTCCGGGTCTCTTAATCTTGGGTCTTTGTAGATGAGTTTAGGGTCGTCGGTACTGCCGCCGTTTGAATAGCCAACAAGGCCACCTTCAACCATGGCACCCATAGGAAGCTGACCCTGCATCATAGACGGGTCTTGCATCATGGACGGGTCTTGCGCTCCGACCATAGCCGCAGGCATAGGTTGCGTCTGCTGTAAGTTTGGTATGCTGCCAATGCCCTGCAACGCTGCGTCAGCCGTTTGTTGAGCTTGTCCGGCAAAGTCAGTTCCGGGCAGGCGCCGCGCTTCCATAATACGTTGATCAATGATGGTGCCTTCTTCGACCATCCTCTGCATGGTTGCGTTACGAAAATCCTGACGGCGCTGTAATTCTTGGGCGCTCAGATAGGCAGGGTACATATTAGGAGCAGACACCTCTGCGATTAATCTTTCGTCAGGGATGCTTTCTAATTCTTTTTGCAGCTTTAAAATATTAGGCATTAGAGTCCCATTCCCTTCGTGTACTGCTGTCCGCCCTTAGTTCCGTAAGTGCCGCCCGGTTTAGCTACGCCGTACCCCGGCGCTGCGCCCCCTCCGTAAGAGTTATTCGGAGGATTAGGGCCGTAGTTGCCGTAGCCCGTCATCGGATTTTGACCTCTGGCTTGTTGGTTTCTCATTTGATTGTAGAGACCGTACCCGCCGACTGCTGTTCCAAGGAATCTCTGTCCGGCTGACGGACCAGCTTGTGCAAAGTTTTTCTGCTGTACCGTGGTGTTCTGGTACGGAAGCTGTTGCATAGCGCCTAACTGGAAGCCAATGTTTGAACGCTCTTGGTTCATGCGGTTCTGGAAATCTTGGTACCCAATATCAAGCGACTGTTGTTGCATTTGACGGGCACGTTGTCCTGCGTCCATCATCTGGCCAAAGCGACCAAACTGCATCTGTTGTTGCTGCCCACCAAGCGAAGCCAAGCCGCCTCCAACATTAAATAAACCTTGGGATGCAGCCATGCGTCGGGCTTGATCTGCGGCATGCGCCTGCTGTGCGTTTAGGAACGCTTGTTGTCGTCCCGCACCGTAAACATCACCAATCTGTTGACTGGTGTTCATACGAATTGCTTGTTCTCCAAGCCCGTGACGCATACCGCCATGGGCACCAGCCCTTCCGGCGTCACTGCCGAGGCGCTGCATCTGTCTTTGTGACTCGCGCCTAATCTCTCTTGCCTGAGGATCAACTACGCCCTGCACATAATTAGACATGTAAGGATCTAGGGATCCGGGCTGGCTCTGGTAACCAACGCCACCATAGCCTGCCATAGAGCCCATCATTGCCTGTCCCGCCGCATTCATTTCAGCGGGGCCACCACTCATGCCATACTGGTACATGCCGCGCATAGCCGATGTCTCAGGTCTACTAAACCCTGCAAGCCTTTGTCCTCCGTAGCCTTGATAGGGCCGCATACTTTCATTAACAATGCGATCTGTAAGCTGTGCATACGCCGGAGCAACCTCAGGTGACACAAAACTTTCTGTTACCTGTTGCGTAGATTCATCAATCTCACCGCCCTCTTGGTAGCCGAGTATCTTGCCGCCACCGGCATATCCTCGCTCAATGCCAAATTTTTGTATCATTTCTTCGGTAAGCAGTGGCGCTGTCTCTGCTGTGTACAGCGGCGGCAGTGGACGCCGGATTGGGCGCCTTCTTTCCATTTCACGAAGGGCTTCGTCGCGAGCCCTACGCGCCTGAGCGGCTTCCAGTACCTCTCTGTCCCCACGACTCATGTGACTTGGGTCCATAACTGTACTCAGATAAGCCAAAAGCGCTCTCACGCCCTGTTTCGGTGGCGCAGGCGGCCCGTCTGGGTAGTTAGTTTGCCTTCTTGGACGGCTCTGCCTAATAGCGTCTATTACGCTACGACCCACACCCTCTGCCTGTAACTCGTCGTCTCGCATCATTTTAAACAATCTCAACGTTCAAGGGTCTGTCTGTTGTGGACCCAGCAATATCAATATTTCTTGCAAGTTTTTTTATTCGCCTAGCACCTTCTTCTGTGTCGCCGCCGCCAACATTTCGTACCTGACTAGCGGTTAAGACGTATTCGTTTGGGGCAATCGCAGCGCCAACTCGAACAGACCCACCTTCAGCTAGGTTTTGACGAAACTCCATCTCTACAACCCTGTCCATGTCATCTTGGTTTTCAAGACTTTTGTTATTACCAGCAGACAGCATGTCTTGCACCAAGCTTGTAATAAATTTTTCACCAAATGTATTTTTTGCCAGTTCAATAATCCGACGAGACACTTCGCTATTTGGGTTACGCAATGCGTCTTTTAAAGCTGACAGCATTTGCATCTGTTCGGGGCCAACCTCAGAAAGATCTGGCTTCATAACAGCTACGCGGTCATCAACGGCGCCACTGCTTTCCATGGTGCCATCTTCAAAGGGTTCAATGAAACCTTCAAACGGAACGTCTTGCGGAGTCATTCCACCATCGGCGCGACCCCTTAACTCGTCAGGTAGTCTTAAGGCATCTGTAGACCTCCGGCCTTGGCGATTCTTTAGTCCACCAAGACCGCCTTCTATCTTCCTTGGCGCTGCCCTGCGAGGCCTTTCGCGCAAAACCGGCTGTGGCATAAAGTCGGGCGACGGCTGAACTGGCTGGGGCATCTGCATAGGAGGTCGCATTTGCTGCTCAGCAGGAACCATTCGCCGTGGCGCTTCTATTCTTGGTCGAGAAAACTTATCTCCGGGGTCAACAATTGGAGGAGGTGGCCCCATCTGCGCTGGACCTTGATTTTGCAAGAATGGCATGTTCGGAGTCTGTAACGGAGTATTTAGACTCATAGATCCCGCAGGTCCACGGAACATAGAAATTGGATCTTGTTGTTGTCCGGCAAACACAGAGAATGGGTCTTGTCCCAAAAAGGTCTCTGGTTGACCCGTCTGTAAGGCTTGTTCAGACATCAAACCGGCACGATACCAGTCTGGAATGTCTGTAATTGCTTCTTGTCGTGGCGCAAATTGTGTAGCAGGTGGACCTACGGTGGTCATTGTAGGACGCTGATAAGTGACCGGGTTTGCCATCAACTCTGCATCCCTTCGCGCTAACAACTCTGGGTTTTGAATGTTTGGCATAGATGTAGGTGTTGGATCAAGAGGATTCTCAGGCTCAATAAGCACCTCATCAGTAGTCATTATATCATCCGTAGGACGATTTTTTTCGATAGCCCGAATAGTCTCCATTTCGTCAGACTCATCAGGGTTACCAACTTCATCATAAACCTCAAACCTTTCACGCATCCTTTCTAGTTCTGGGTCCATGCGGTCTTCTGACGGATAAAAGTCAGGTGACGCTTGTTCTTGGGAATCTCTTTCTCTATCAAAGTCTGAGTCTAGCTCTCTTTCTCTTTCGGTATCTGATTCTCTTTCGGTACGCCTTTCTGAGCGTGGGGCAAGTTCTCTTTCAAGCTCTTCAAAACGATCTTCAATTTCAGACGTTTCTCTGCGGCGTTCCTCTGACGGCACAGCAGGTTGTGGCATTATTGGCTGTGGTCTTTCTCTTGGTTGTTCTTTACGAGGCCTAGGTGCTACTGGTTGTGGCGCCACTGGTTGTGGCATTATTACAGGAGGTGGAACAAAAGGTTGTGGCATTACCTCAGGTTGAGGCATTGGAGGCGCCACTGGCTGTGGCATTTGTTCTAGGGGTGGAATAAAGGGTTGTGCTATTACAGGAGGTGGGATAAAAGGTTGTGGCATTACTGGACGTTCTACCACTGGTGGTGGACGGCGCTTTGGTGCTGGCTTGCGCCTTGAAGTTCTTCGTCGCGAACGCCTAGGTGGCCGCTCCTCTTCAAACTCTCCTATCATGCCGCCTTCTTGCCTGCCCTGAAGCGTGATAGGATCAGTGTACCCTTGTGCAGCTTGACGATCAGTAACATAGCTAGGCATAACGCGCTGGATTTCTTCGCCACCCCTAGAGCTTGTAGGCGCTCCCATTCTGCCCAAGCCGCCGCCGCCGACAGAGCCTAACACCTCTCCAAGCAGTGGGTACCCCATTGCCATCATAGCGGGGTGCTGAGCAACATCTAAAATCTTGCTAAGTGTGCTTGCGCCTTGGGCTGCTGTCTCGACACCCTTTGCAAGCTGCCCTGCTTTACTAGCAACATCGGCACCCTTTGCGAGCGTCCCCGCTTTACTAGCAATGTCAGCACCTTTTGCCGCTGCGCTACCTGCCCCCGATAAAGATTGACCAGCCTTAGCACCTATAAATCCTTGTGCGCCACCCTTTAAGCCGCCTTTCAAACCGCCCCCATCCATTGCCCCACCTATTGCACCAGAACCTGCTGCTATAGGAACTGTAAATGCTTGGTGAGGACCGGGAATCATGGAAGCTACAGAGGCAACCTTACTTAAGCCGCGAAAAAATCCACCCCATCCATATCCGGGTATGTACATTCCACCACCCGCCATGGGGATAGTGTAGATACCACCACCAGCCATTTGCGCGAGGTGTGGCATCGTGTAGATACCGCCGCCAGCATAACCGTCTATCAAACCGCCAGCGGCACGACCCTCTGTCCCAAACATTTTGGCCATGAGTTGTCTTCTCATGTCAGGAGAGTAGTACTGTTCATATTCATAAAGAGAAGGGTTGTCCTCTGGTCTTCGCACGTCGCCGGTCAATTCAGCTAAGCCGGAATGGCGCAGGTTGCCTTGAACAACACCTTCCTGTCCGGGCAACAAACCAGCTTCACCCTGCGCTAACGCCTGAAACATCATTGCTTTGGCCTGCCGTTTAGCTGCATTCATGCTTGGTGATCTGGCAATCACCGAATACACAGAGTCAGCGTGAGTAGTAAATGGCTCACCGTCCATCATTCTTGTGCGGTCTGCCGTGCTAAGAGTGTCTGCCTTAGCAAGAAAATCTTCAGGGTCAACATCGCCGCCGTTAGCGTAGCCCATTTGTTCAGGAAAGTTTGTTCTATTCATTTTTATTTACTCAGCATCATATTTACGAACTGTTGTGTTTCTTCCTCGCTGAGCGGCCTGTGCCCACTAGCATCTCGGTATGGCACATTTTCCTGATTTAAAATAGCAAGAACTTCATCAAGGCCGGGGGGTCTTCTTTGGTTAGGAGCAAAGCCCGCAGAAGGTATTTCTAACGGTTCCGTTACCTCATCTTCGCCCCCACCAAGAAGCGCTAGTCCTGCGCCACCAAGACCAAGCAGTGCAAGAATTCCGCGCCCTAGCTTACTTTTCTTTGCTGCTTGCGCTGCGCCTGACGCTGCGTTGTTAGGAAGATTAGGCTTTGGATATGCCCTAGCAGGCATATCAAATAAAGTTGCCGGAACACCACTCTTGCCTGCTCTTGCTCTTGCACCAGCCCTGCCCGCACCACTTGAAGTTTGCCGAACAACATCGGGTAGGTTTGTTCCCGTTGGGAACCGTGTACCAGTGCCCGGACCACCTAAAAACGTGTCGTCAGATACTTGAATAAAGGGTCTAACAGCATCAGGCGGGTAGGTTGACCGAACCCGCCTTGCACCAACAGTACCTCTTCGTGCAGCCGCAGGCACACCTCTCGGTGCCAAGCCACTTCTAGCGCCAAGCAATGCGTCCTGAAGACGAGCGGTCGCGGGTCGTGCAGGTATGCCCCCCAACTGATCTAACATAGGGCTACCACTGCGACGAAGCCTGTCAGGCACCCCCAACCTGAACTGCCTCCTCATCCCTTCTCTTAGTGCCCTGTTCGTAGTTGGGCCAGATAAACTTTCTCTAAGAATTCTTTTTTCAAAAGCATCAAGAGGTGCCGTTAACTCGTCCCAGCGATTGCCGTCAAGTTTTAGTTTCTTTCCTCGCGAAAGCCACCGCATTAGCTTAGGCGCTTTCTGCATAATAGAAACAACAACCCTTGGGTTGGCTAATGCTCGTATGCCAACAGCAGCAGCAGCCACAGCCGGGGCAGCCATTACCTGCTCTCCCTGATCATGCGAAGGATTTCACGCTCTGACATCATTGGAGCGCCTTGAAAGTCTGTAATTGACTCGTCAAGCAATTCTCCAAAAATGCCGGGTGCGGTAGGTTGTAGCCTGCGGCGGGACCTAGCCCTGTCTGCTCTCATTGCAGACGACTCTGCCTGAGGTACAATTGCTGTTCTAGGAATTTCTTCCATGTTATGAAAACGAGATCTGCCAGCGTATGGAACATTGATGCGGCGATCCGTTGAGAAGCGTCTCTCTTCTTCTGACAATGGACGCATCTGCGGAACAAGCGGCCTGTCTTTTATTGAAATTCCAGCAGGACCAGTAAGTTTCAATGTAGAAAGAATATCTTCAAATATTTCTGGCTTTTGGTCGAAGACCGGGCTTGCAACAGGCGCCTCCGTAACTTGCTCGCGCACCGCTTCTTTTAATCGAGAAATATCATCGGGCAATCCAAATGGTGAGCCACGATCAATCGACGGGTCTATGTCTGGTGCTGGCAAGGGTCCAACAGCGTCCATCCTATTTGTGTAGTCTGTTGCATATACAGGACGCTCTCCGGCCTCTTGCCTTGCTGCTCTTCTGGCGTCAGCGTCTATGCGACCCATCTCACCCATGCGCCTCATAGACAACGGCAAAACGTTTTCTTCGAGACCCTGTATTGACTGACTAATAAGATTTTCAAATGCACTTGGGCCTTCATCAGCCGCTGAAAGAAACGGAATGCCTTCTGTGCGCCGTTGGGCAGCAGCTTCGCTTCGGCGCCTGTCGCGCCGGTCGCCCCGAATGCTGTCAGCACCAGCTAACATGTCAAAAGCATTGCTTACCCTCATTTCAGGAATAGAAGGGTCCATTGCTCTTAGTGAGTCAACTGCTGCAACACTGTCTGGCACGTTGCCGCCCGGCAATCTTCTTGATGCGCTTTGGCGATCATCATCCTTAATGCCTTGCGCCATTAATGTTATTTCTTCGCCAAACGGAGCGTAGCTTGCAAGCTCCCTGCCAGATATGCGATCAACACTTGCGTCAGGCTCAGGAACATCGTCTATAACACGATCAAACAAGTCTCCCTCGGGTGATATCGGAGGCAATGGTTGACGAATTGGCGATGCTGCCAAGCCGGGATCAAAATCGCCCACTCCTATCAAGCGTGGATCACCCGGATTAAATGGTTGTTCTAATTGGGTTCGAATTTCTTGAGTTTCTTGAGGACTTATTTGTTCACCAGAAATTATTTTTTTTAAAATTTCTTGTAAATATGCAAACCTTTTTCTTTGCATTTCTTCTTCAGCACGAATCTCTGCAAGGGTAGACCCAGAGGGCTGGCTTGGCGCTTGATCAGACTCTTGCTCAGGCCTTAAGCCTCGCAGTCCACCAAACAGCCTTCTAATTAACTCTTCCATCTAAATACCTATGAAGTTTCTACGCCAAAAAGATTAAATGACACTTGATCATGATTTGCTGTTACTGACACAATGTCGCCATCACTAAGTGTAATTCCAATTACCAATGCTGCTGTAGCATTTGCATCGATACTACGACCCTTACAAATATACTGTTCTGTTGCTAAAGGACCTCCTTTGACCCGTATAGCAACATCATATGTTTTTGCTCCACTACCAGTATTGCAAATTACCAACGAGCTAATGGTTGTTTGTGACCCACCGGGAACCGTGTAAAGCGTAAACAGGTTTGCAGGAACGCTAGTGTTTGTGCTAGTTAGCTGTCCCAAGACCTTTAACGCATCAGACACTGGCACCACCCATTGTCATAAACTGGTACTTACGGAGCGACAGTGATGAAGTCGATTCCGTATGGTCCATTGCTCTTTTTACTTCTGATCCAGCCGTTCTAAAATTTTGTTGAATCGTGTATCGAAACGACTGGGCTTCCACGGGATCATACTCCTGTGGTGGAACCTCAATGTTTAGATACTTGTTTCCAATGTCACTCATCTGCGACCATCCGTTCTTGCGTCAACTCGTATGTAGCCGACACGCCATCCGTAACCGGCGCCTGTGCTAGATACTTTTACTGAGGCCTGTCTCGATCTTCCGCGAATTTCTGACTGCGATGCTGTTGGCGTAAATGCAGACGCTGCAAGTTCTGCTTGCGCTTCCTGAGGGTAGTCGTGTCCGTTGATTGTTACGGTAACCTCATCGTCTGAAGAAGCATCTAAAAATTTTATATCTGGAATAATTCTATTAAGAAGCATGAACTGGTCACCCTCACCCAGATCTATGTCTCCTGTTTCAACGTATGAGGTAAACGCAGTGTCTACGTCATTCCACCCAGACTCTTGTCTATACAGTACATTAGGATAAATAACAGTGCCCGATCCGCCAGCTTCTGACGCTGTTGAAGTCGCATTAGATCCCATTTCTAGCGTGTAAGTATTGGCTCCAGTGACAACCACAGGGTGCATATTGTTTATGCCTTTTTCTGCAAGCCCACCGAATTCAGAAAAAGCTTTAAAGATTACCTTGTCTCCTGTTGCCAGCCCGTGACTAGTGTCTGTGACGGTAACCGAAGAGGAGCCGCTTGAGGTAGCAAAAGGATTTGCTCCAAGGGACTTCGTATTAATTGATGTTGCTAAAGGATTGTTAATTAAAAACGCATTGTCCCAGTCACCTCTGGCGAGTGTTCCAAAATACCAAACGTCTTCATCGTAGTTGTACACTACGTAACGGTCATTGCGCCCATCTGACGAGTTTGATGGGTAGAACCAAAACACTTCAGACAAGTCAACGTTTGTACCTGCGACAACTTTGTAGTCTTGAGCAAAGTTAAAGTCATTAAAGACCGTGCCGAGAACCGGACATGTAAGCCTCTGCACCGTTCCCGTATAACGATAAAAGGCACCACGGTCCATAAAGAATGTTACACCATTGGCGCTCGCAGCGGCGTTGGGGGAGATCATGGACATTCCTACCCCCACAGTGCTAAACGAAAAGTAAAATGGATCTCCCGTGTAGCGCATACTAACAAGACCCGCGTCAGTCCATATTAAAATTTCACCACGCGCCTTAAGGGCTCCAATAATTGTGGACCCTAGAGACAGTTCCTGTCCACCGGCGCTATTGGTAGAAAGCGGTTGCCAGTCCGTAGCATCTTCAGAAGTAGACCAACGCACAAGATTGAGATCAATTGTGCTTGACCCAACTGGGTTGCATCCAAAACAAATGGCGTGTTTAGCAATTTCGCTTGTCATTACCTGCAAGCATTTTGTTGGCGGGTAGTGGGTACCAGCCTTGTAGGTTGCGGTAATGCCCGTGCCTCCTCCGGTTGCTGTCGAAGAAGCGTTTGAACCAAACGTAATTGTAAAAACAGAAAACGTTACGAGTGAAGCAACATCATAAGTGCCGTCGATGCTAATCCCACCAACAGAAGGCGCACCTGCAATTGTAACGCTATCACCAACAGCTAATCCGTGGCCACCATCGTCATAGATTTCAACAGTCGGAGACCCTGACGTTGTAGTAATTGGGTCTGTACCAAGAGTAACTGAAGCCCTTGTTAGGTCGGCAAAGGGAACGGCGACTGTGTCAGTTCCTGCGCTTTCGTCCCAATAATAAACTTTGTCGCCACGGTTGTTTGCTAGGAGGTCGTCTCCAAAAGAATCCATAGACCACAAACGAATCTTTTCCTCAGGAGTAGATAGCGTCGAGCCCCAAGGTCCGCTGCCCCACGTTCCGGTACCCCATGCTGTAAGCAATGCTGCATCAATTGGCCCAGAGTTTATTTCATAGGTAGCAGTAAACGATGAGCCTGCGGCGCCCGTGCTAGTAGCAAAATCGTCTACCAAGACAACGTATTTATTGTTTTCGTCTGTACCCGCCAAGTCTCCCAAGTACGCAATGTAGTGTTCGGCATTAAGTGTTGCAGCAGGTATACCGTTTACGGCGCCACTAATACTAGAAAAGGTTACAAAGTCGCCACGCTTTGCTCCGTGGTTGGTGTGCGAAACAACAACAAGACCGCTTCCGTCTGTCGTTGTTATTTGGTTACTACTTATAGAAGCCGTCGATCTTGTTGGCGTAATGTCGTAGTAACCAATGGTGTTGTTGACGTACAACTTGTTGTTGGTCCCAACACCAATGTAAATCTCGCCGGTTCCGGTAGCCCAATTAAAAATTTTGCGCCCAACGCCAAATATTTTTCCTGACGTATAATTAATCCAGCCGCCTATCTTCTCTACAAAGCCTTTACGAAACCTGACTTTATCAGAGTCGAACCAAGTTCCTTCTGCGGAATACCTTGTTCCGTCAGTAAAAACTCCGGGGCGAGGCGCAATCTTGAGCAGAGGCATACTACCACTTTTCCTTATTCGCCCAATAGGCGGCGCTCATTTTGCCCCTAGCTATATTTTTAGCATGGCGAGCCTTAAAGCTTTTACGCCGAGCCTTGCCTTTTTTAGTTTGCGGATTCTTGCCTGCGCCGCTCACACCTTGTTGACCAAAGCGAATTAGCCTTACCTTGTCGCCTTCTTTTGCAAGTACAGCATGAGACTTTTTTGCTTTAGGAGTGCGCTTGGGCTTGTTGTACCCGCTAAACCTTTCGCCGCGATATGTGATAGCCATTAGTGGTCCGTTCTCCTTGCGAGTCTTTCTTTGATGTTTGCTGTCTCTGCTTCAACCGATGCAAGGCGCTCGCCATGCGTATCTACTTTTGTTCCGATACGGTTTACGGTGCGTTCAATTTGAGCAAGAGATCGTTTGGCGCCGTTTAGTCCCGCCTTTACTCCACCATAAGCGGCCCCTGCGGCGGCTGGTATGGCAAGTAAAGACAGGAAGGTGGTCATA
>TARA_R110002153_G_scaffold152498_4_pt1 | contig 37667 bp, 34 predicted proteins | sample TARA_R110002153 | Tara Oceans TARA_R110002153 (sample SAMEA4398193) | marine metagenome | biome: Polar Biome; feature: [SRF] surface water layer (ENVO:00010504); material: water (ENVO:00002006), including particulate matter (ENVO:01000060) such as... | depth 5 m | reverse complement strand
AATCAGTACATAGATTTGCGTAGATCGCAGGGACGTAGACCATTTATCGACGCGCCACATTTTGAAATCGTAGAGTAACTAGTTGGCAGTTAAAAGGGCTAGGCAATGAGCGGAATAAAATTACAAAAGTTTTTTGGCACAGGGCCAAAGATTTCCCCCGAGTTGTTGCCAGATAACGCAGCACAAGTAGCAAATGATGTTAACTTGTATTCCGGTGATCTTATTGCGTATCCTAAACCGGTTATTGTAGGTGATGCCGGACGCCGTAATGTTAGCCGATTATATGGTTTAAAAAGACCAGTGCCGTCTCTTTATTATACTATGACTATTAAAAGAAGTGATTATTATGAAACGCCCACTTTCGCATCTAATGATGTGAAATTAATACACATAAATAATATTCAAGCTTTAACAGTTGATATTGGAACCTCTGGAACCTCCACTATTTTTGACGTATCAGATGCATCGAATATTGGATTAGATTTAGAATTTAGCCTTACGCCTGACGGAACTCATGCCGGTGGAATTAGATTAACATCTTGGTCTGCTTTTACTGTTGGAACACCCGGGCAAAATGCTGCTTATGTAACAGTTTATCCTTTGTTTTACACAGCAAGTATGGGAACAGTATATTATTATAACGCTAATGTAGCTGGGCAAGGCGGTACAGTTAATGTAGTAGATAATAGAACAGTAGACTTTTTATCATGGGTACCGTCTGTTGATATTGCTACGCCATCGGGTACGTCAGATGTTAGCGAACAACGGTTTTATTATTCTGGAGACGGTGTTCCAAAAGTAAGCACTCATGACTTAGCGACAAATGGAACGTCACCATACCCTGCAGGCAATGATTCTTATTATGAACTAGGACTACCTTTACCTACACAGCAACTCACGACCTCGGTTGCTGCGGCCCCAACAAGTTCGATTGATGAGTTTAGCCGAGACGAAAGCGGAGTAGTTACTATTAAAACAGTAACAGATCATAATTATAAATCAGGTGCTATTGTAACAGTATCAGAATTTACTAATCTTCAAGGCACGTATGTGCAATCCGGCACTAACATAACGTGTACTTTAGCCGGAGCTGGCTGGGGGTTAACTACTGGGGCGGTAGTCTCTCTTAAGTTTACGTCTGGAACTGGTAACAGCGGTGTTTATACTGTTACAACAGGAGTACCTTATACAGTAAACTTTCAAGTAACATCTACTATAAGCTTGTCTACATCAGGAAATGTTGAAGTTGATATGCGATCTTTTAATGGAGTATCTATTGAAGTTGATGCACCAACTGATGATACATTAACTTATTATAGTCCCGGTTTTCCAATTACTACTAGAACTTTAACCGGTAGTGATCGAACTAGTGTAGCGTTAGCAGGGCCAATACGGGCGCGGTCATACTTGTATACGTGGATTACTCCATGGGGAGAAGAATCTATCGGATCAGAACCTTCTGAGCCGGTATTTTTACGTGAAGGACAAACTGTAACGGTTAGCAGTTTTCCATCAGGGCCTCCAGCAGGTAAAAATTTTATAAAAGGAGTACGTTTATATAGAACTGTTGTAGGTACTACTACTGCTGACTATTTGAGTATAAAAACTTTGTGGTATAAAACGCCAGTATCTAAAATTGTCAAAACACCTAACGAAATTGCAGTTACTTGCCCTTTCCCTCATAATCTTATTGTGGGAGAAAATATTTCGATACGGATCGGTTCCTTTCAACCTGCACCAGCGGTATCAGTTAAGGAAATAATTGATAATTTTAGTTTTGTATTCCAGAACAACGACGTTAGCTCACTAGCGCCCTTCGGCACGTATTACCCACCTGATATAGGGCAGGCGTTCTTTACTCGGGATATATCAGAAAATCCGGGACTTCCAGCCGCAGGTACTTATTGGGGTGATAGCAGTACAACTGTTGTGGATAGTTTTCCTGTATCTAGTCTTTCTGGTTTGTTAAAATCCACCTCTTATACCCCTCCACCTAAAGAGCTTTCCGGCCTTACAACAATGGCAACAGGCCAAAGTAATGTACTAGTTGGGTTTGTAAATAATGAATTGTATTTTTCAGAACCCAATCAATATCATGCTTGGCCCATAGAATATAAAGTATCTCTAGACTATAGGATTGTAGGGCTTGCCGCAATGTCTGGTAGGCTTATAGCTATGACAAACGCATATGCATATATTATAACTGGTAGTGACCCCGCCCTTTTAGGTGTGCAACGTGTAGACGCACGGTTTCCCTGCCTTAGTAAGAACAGTATTGTAAACACAGGTGAGGGGGTAATGTATGCTACTCGTGAGGGTCTTGCTATGTATAATACATCCGAGGGACCACAACTAATCACTAGACAATTGTATAACAGCGATACGTGGAACGTTGACGTAGACCCAACTAGACTAGTAGCGGAATTTTATAACGGTTCTTATTTTGGGGGTTTTTACGAAAATACTGTTACTGGGGGTAATGGTATAATATTTAGTAAAGCTGATGGGGAAGAAAATAGCGGATATTTTACAACTTTCACCGCTAACTTTACCGCACTTTGGCATGACAACGAAACTAATGATATGTACCTTGTTGGCGGTGGCGGCGATATTTTTAAATGGAACAACGCCTACCAGCCTTTAAATGTTTATACTTGGAAATCTAAAGTTATTAAAACTCAAGTTCCTATAAATTTAGGTGCAGCAAAAGTGATTGCAGACTACACAACTAATCCTACTTCTACTTGGGAATTAGAAGAAACTACTTGGGACAACACAGTTTCAGAATGGGATAACGGGGGGCCAGTTACATTTAATTTATATATAGATAAAATTCTTTGGTACACTAAAGAGTTAATTGATAGTAATACTTTTAGATTACCTGCAGGATATAAAACTGACACATTTGAGATTGAAATAAAAAGCGCCTTGCGTGTAAGGTCTATACACTTAGCTGAAACCCCCATAGCGTTAAGGACAGTATAATGGCCACTAAATATTCAGCTATACCTGCTTTACCAGATACTGGTGTTGAGCAATGGCAAGCTTATATGCTGGACTCAATAAAAGAGAATGTAGAACTTTTAAACGGAAGTAGGGGGGAGGACGGTCAAGCTAGTAAAGCTATAACTAAAGCACAGCTTTCTGTAAACCAACCAACTACCCAGCAAATGACAAATGTTACAGCTACTGGCGCTGGCGCTGCCGTTTTAACAGCGTTTACTATAGTAAATAATGCGGTAAACGTAACAGGGCGGGCAAACGTTCCAGTACTAGAAGATTATAATTCGTTATTAATAAATGTACAACAACTAGCAAATGATGTAGCTAGGTTAAGAGCTACAGTAGATATTTTAATTTCGCAACTAAAAGGCTAACCCAATGGCTCAACAACCTGTAAATACAAATTCTCTTGATTTACCCCCATTGTTACAGGGTATTTTAAACACGCCTACATCTCCTCAGAATACACCACCGATGGCTATGCAACCCGTCCCACGCCCGCCTATGCAATCGTTGGAATACGGCGGACAAGTTAAAAAGCGCATGTATTCATACCAAGAAGGCGGACAAGTTGGCCCCGCAGGACAACCAGTTGGTTTGCAGCCTAATATGCAACCACAAGCCGGTGGCGCTCCGCAACCTATGAATCCTGAAATGATGGAACTGCAGCTTCAGGAATTTATGACCCGCAATCCGCAACAAGTGCAGGAAATTAAAACCGCTGTAATGGAATCCGTTCAAAGCGGTGAGTTATCTACAGAAGAATTAAATCAATTAGGTCAGCTAGCGACTGCTGCAATGCGTAATCCTTCTATGTATCCGCAAATTAGACAATTTATTATACAGCAAGGAATTGCTACCGAGCAAGATATTCCTGAGCAGTACGATGAAGGGTTAATTTTTTCTGTTATACTAGCGTCTCAAGCTGCCCAAGGGGGGAGCAATATGATGGATACATCTCAACCTATGCCTTCTATGGGCAACGGAGGGCAGGTGCCTACAAGTGCGTCATCTACAGGCGAAGTACCTATCATGGCCCACGAAAAAGAATTTGTTATACCTAAGTGGTTGGTAGAAGAAAAAGGCACAGGGTTTTTTAAATCGATGATTGATAAAGGTCCGATGGATGAAAAAAACAAAAGTTAAAAACCCCACCATGAGTATTGAGCAACTTACACCTATACGTATTGATGAGTTGTGGACTTACTTAGAACCTTTGTTAACTAAGTCTTGCGAAAGCAATGAGGTGGGGTCTCAAGACATAGATGCAAGTTACATATACTGTTTAGCTAACACAGATAAATGCGTTATTTTTGCGGGTTTTGAAAATGATATTCCTAAATGCATAGTTGCTTTGCAGTTTCATACGGCAAACGGGCGCACCGGCGCAGACGTTATAGCAATGGCGGGTCAAAAACTATCTAAGTTTAGAGACGCATATTGGGATAGTATTCTTGATTGGCTACGTGTAAACGGATGTCAATTTTTAGATGCGTATGCTACAGAACGTTTAGCAAAACATTATCTAACCCGTTTTGGGTTTACTCAGTCATGCACATATGTGCGTATGGTACTTTAGGAAAGGTCTAGTTATGAGCAAAGCGGTTAAAACAATTGTTACTATTGCTGCAGTAATTGCAATGCCCTACGCAGCACCTGCGTTGGCCGGTAGTATCGGGCTAAGCGGGGGGATAGCTACTGCGCTAGGCGGGTCTGCGCTAGCAGGAACTGTAGGAAGCGTAGTCGGCAGCGCACTAACAGGCTCTGTTTTAGGCGGACTAACTAGTAAGGCTATGGGCGGTAGTTACGCTACAGGCCGAGATATGGGTATGGTTTCAGGAGGACTAGGAGGGTTGTCGCAGACTAGTGTTACCGGTAAAAGTTTTGTTGATCCTATGTCTCTTGAAACTGTTGCGGGGCCTAGCATGCCTACCCTAACAGGTAATTATGTTGATGCTACAAGTGCAGCTATTAATAGCGCAACTGGCACTACTGCTGGCGCTGCAGGTACGGGGACAGGTTTAACAAGTGTTCTTACAAACCTTACTAGTCCTGACACCCTCATGCGTATTACCACACTGGCGTTAGCTGAAGACCCAGATGTTACAGGTCTAAGTCCTGAAGAAGTGCAGTTGGTTGAGCAGCGCAAAACAGAACTAGCGGAGATGGCCACAACTAACAAAGCGTTGTTTGACCAACAAGTTGCTATGGCTAATGAGTTTTTACAAAAAGCCGCCCAAGCGCAGGGGAATCCTGAAGCTGCATTTGCGGAAACTGCTATACAGACAGAACGTCAGATTTCTGAAAATACTCGCGGGATGTCAAGAGACGAAGCTGGCTCAGTAGCAAGACAAGCTAAAATACAAGGGTCAGCAGCCGGTGCTGCTGCAGCTGCAGCTGAAACTGAGAGGGGTCAGGCGGCTGGTCTAAGGTATACACAAGCTGCTTTAGGTTACTTGCCAACTGAAGCACCACAGGGCTACGCAGGTTTAGCACTACCACTTATGCAAGACCTTGCTGAACGCAGACGCCAAGCGCAATCCGATTTAGTGTATGGCACAACTAGCGCCCTTGGTTACGGCGAGGAAAAAGACCCGTTTCTAAAAACGTATAATACTGCAAGCGCCGGTATCGGCAACAGCGGCTCAATAGGTTAATTTAAGGAGCTAGTCATGGCTGGTCCATCTTATTCTCAAGTACGTCAAGCTGGCGGTCTAGGGACCGTAACCGGTGATTCTCCTATGGAAGCTTTTGATCGGGCTGTGTTAGGAGCACAAAACCGCACCAAAGGTTATGAGGATATAAATACAAACCGTCTTCAGCAGATTAAATCAGGACAACTTATTGAAGAAAACGAACTTAAATTAAAAAGAATGAGGGACGTAGAGGCTTGGCGACAAGGCGGTATGATAGGTCCACCCCCTAATCAAAAAACCTACATTAATGACTTTAATCAAGCAAACCCGATGACTAGAGGATTTGATCAGTCTGCAGTACAATCAGGAGCAAACTATTTAGAATCTAATTATCAAAAAGAAGCTTTCGGTGTCCCACAATCTGATTCGTCTGTTGCACAGCCAACTGAAATACAGCCTGTTACGAAACCAGATGCAACAACACCGGTGCGTGATAAATCCTCAGTTGTAAACGAGTTTACGCAAATATGGAAAAATCTTGAAGGTCGTTTTAATTTACCCGATGGTTATTTGGCACGAACTGCTGAAATAGAAAGTGACAGTAACCCTAACGCTCAAAATCCTAATTCAACGGCGGGGGGGCTGTTTCAATTTGTAGACGGCACAGCAGCAGAATACGGTTTAACAAATAAATTTGATCCTTTAGAATCATCTATTGCTGCAGCAAAGCTTGCAGCTAACAATCAAATACGTCTGGAACAATTAATAGGGCGTAGACCTACATCAGCAGAGCTGTATCTGGCACACCAACAAGGGGCTGATGGGGCTGCAAAACTTATAAATATGGCAGAAACACAGCCGACTGACTTAGCAACAAGTTTGGTTGGTATAGATGAGGTGACCTTAAACGGAGGTAATAAACAAACTACAGTAAGCGAATTTGTAAAACTTTGGAAAAATAAATTTGTAGGCCAAACCATACAAAACATGTCGAAGCAATACGAATCTTTAGGTGGGTCAGAATCTTTTCTTCGCCCCCAAGAAGGCATAACTGCTTTTATGCCTGAAGATAGATTTGCAAATTCTGGCAACGAAGTGTTTGGTCCGGCGCTTAGACGTTATACAATGGAAAGCCCACAGGCATACGATAATGCTTTCACCGCTTATCCAGAAGACTATAAGCAAGAAGTTGCAGCTACTGAAAAAACAGGGGTGCTTGGCGATGTAATACAAACACCAGCAGGTATTCGTCCTAAGATAAACTTTGATTTTCCGTCACCGCGACAACCCGAAAACCCTGCAGGTGCAGTTGTACCACAAGACATTGTAGATGCAGCTAATGCAACAAACATAAGAGCGGGGCAAAGAGCCGCATCTGCCAGAGAATTTCCAGAAGGTCCAGCGGGGGATGGATTTGTATCGGTAATATTAAACGCTGGTACTACAGGCATGGCTGAGTTTGATTATAACCCACGAACTGGTGAAGTGCGGCCTAGAAGTACAACTGCTGAGTTTATGTTTAGCGGTTCTGAAACAGCAAAAGCTAATATAAAACAACAATTAGCAAACCAGTACTCTCTTGATGCAGAAGTAACTGATTACAAAAACGCAGAAAGAAATGTAAATAGTCTTACAGAAGAAATTAAAGGCGCAGATAATTCTAAACGCACTGTTATATTTAATAACTTTGAAATTTTAGTTGGTAGACTAAGAGACGAAGTAGATAACGCTTCTCCAGAAGAATATGCAGAAAAATTAGAACGATACACTAGTGCATTAAATGAACTAGAAGCCGCTAAAACTCAACTCAATATTGCAACTCTTAACATACCGGGACAATTTCGTGTAGATAGAAATGTGTTTTCAGGTGAAGGGCCAGAAGCTGGGATAACCAAAGAAGCTGAACAGAAAAACCTTGAAAAGTTAAAGAAACTAGAAACTGCTAGACAAGACATAAAACAAAAAGCAGACGCTGTTTTTGAAAAAGCTGCAGCCACGGGGTTACCACAGAACCAAATTACTAATGAAGCGGGTCAAAAAGCTATAGAAAAATCCGTACAAATACTTAAACAAAACGGATTAAAAGTTACGGGACAAAATGCTAATCAAGCAGTTGTACCTGTAAACGCTAAGATGTATACACTAGACCCCAACAAAGTGTTGTTAGCACGAAAACAAGCAGCACTTGCTACAGAACATTTAGCATTATTACGTATGCAAGGAAAAGCTACTGAATACAGAACATTACAACTATCGTTAACTCAGACAGAATCTTATCTTATGGGCATGGAAGTTATACAGGAAGTGCGTAAGGGTAACTTACAAGTTCTAGCTAATTTGTTTGCTACTACTTACCAAACATCAGATGTTGATTTAAGAGTATCGTCAGATAACAAAATATCTATATCCGTAAAAGGTGATCCTATACCAGCAATTCAAAATCTTACTACAGATCAGGTTGTAGAATACCTAGGGTTTACATTTGACACCCAGTATAAGGATGCTCAGATAGCTCTATCTACATCGGCTGTAGAGTTCCAACAAAAATTGCTTACAGAAACCCACAAAGCTAGTTTGGATTTACAAAAAGAACTTGCTAAAGCAAACAGTACCGCCGCTCAAAACACAATTATAGAACGATTTAAAGCATCAAACAAAGTAACAAACTTAGATAGTCAAGCAGGAACGTTTACATATACAGATGATTATGGTCGATTGTATTATGTAGATACACAATCACCTAACTTGGTAGACCCCGACAGCAAAACACAACCGTATGTCGTAAGAGTACAAGTGTTTGAAAAGGGCAAACTCGTAGATATTGAACAAGTCCAGTAAGGTAGGAAGCAATATGGTTGATAATACTTTACAATATGGCACCACAATAAACCAAGCAAGTGGTGTAGGTCTACGCCCTAGACCGAACGATCCGTTTAGCACCGCTGCAGCTACAGGGTTGGGCGGTCTTAGTGCATCGCAAGCAGATGTTCTTATACAAAAAATGCCTACATCTATAGGAGATTTTGACTACGCTGCTCCTGAAATAAAAAAACCTTCTGGTCCTACAAACGACATTGCTTATGACAGAACATCTGGAAAGATGTCTGTTAATGGTTTTAGCTTTGACGTTGATGATTACTCTGATGCACTACGATCTGTTGAATACTTAGGAAGCCGTCCTTCTGCTAGACCCACAGGTACATGGAGTACTTTAACATCAGACGAATACGAAGATTACATACGCCGCATAGCTAATCCAGACCTAAAAGACAGGTTCGCAAAAGGGTTTAGCATGGGGGTACAAGGTTTAAAAACTTTAACCGGTGCCGGATTACAGTTCGCAGGGGCAGAAGAAACCGGATCGCGCATGGTGTCTGCTGCCCAAGAACGGCTTGAGGAGTTGTCACCTTATCAAGCTACATTTGCCCAAGTAACAGCCGGTGAGTTGGGTGCTATTGAGTATGCTGTGTCTATGCTGGGGCAACAAGGACCAAACATTATTGAGTCTATTGGCGCTGGACTTATAGGTTTTGCAGTAGGTGGAGCAGCATCTGGTAACCCGTTAGGCGCAGCACTTGGCGGCTTCGGCGGTGTTATGACAAAAGCTGGCTTTAAAAAAGCTGCTGTTGAAGCCGCAGAAGCCTATGCAAAAAAAGGTATTAAAGGGCTTGATGCAAAGCAACGTAAAACACTGGCACAACTTGGCGGTGTAGGTGCAGCAACAGCAATTAATAACTACGTCATAGGTACAGCTGATGTGTACGGAGAGATGCGTGATAGGGGCGCAGAAGCAGATGATGGTAAAGCTAGAGCAGCGGCTGCAGCACTAGGTATACCGTATGCTATCTTGTCTACCATACCCGAAGCTATTGGTGCTAGTAGGCTTTTAGGATTATCTAGCGGTAAATTAGTTAAACGTATTGGGCTAGGTATCGGAGTCGGTGCAGTTTTAGAAGGTACGACAGAGGCTGCGCAAGAGGGTTTAGTCATGGCTGGCGGCAGTCAGTACGGTGATAATCCTTACAGCGACGATGAAACTATATCCAGAATTATTGAAGCTGGGGTAGCTGGTGCTACAGTTGGCGGAGTTATCGGCGGCGTAGTTAATATACGAAAAGATACTTCTGAAGGTAACCCAACTAACCTGTTGGACAATACGCCTAAAGAAGAAAGTCCAGCGGCAGCGAAGGAAGAACCCCCTTTACAAATAACAGATCAAAGACCACCGCCGCCTACGCCTTTACAAATAACAGATCAATCAGGTGGCCCGATAGTTACGCCTCCACCAACTACACCCGCCGCGCCTTTACAGCTTACACTACAGCCTTCTAACCAAATAGAAGCTAAAGAGAGCCTAGGACTATCGGATGTTCAAAGAACTAGTACTATGTCTGTTCCGCCCGGGGGTTTTAGGCAACCAGCACCTAACCCACTTTCAAGGCGGCGTTCTATCACTGACCAAAGACCCCCGCCGCCTTCTGAACCAATAATCCCATCGACAACTTTGGCCCAAGTTGCAGTACCTGATCAATTGTCTACTAAGCAACTTCAAGGAATTGAATCAGTAGATGATTTGCGTAATGCTGTTACAGAATCTACAGGAGCAGACCAAGGTGACCTACCTAGAATCTATCAAGGAGAAATTACCACTGGCGGAGCAACCTTAGCTGATGCACGAGGTGCTGAAGGCTTACGTAGACTTGGCACTGCTGGGCGACAACAGGATCAAAATGCTGCTCTTGCAGAAGCAGAACGTGATGCACAAATTGCTGCTTCTACAGAAGCAGATTTTAATGCTGCTATAGCGCAACGTAACGCACAACAACGCCAGTTGACTGCAGATCAAACTGAAGCTGCGGCTTTGTGGGGTATATATCAAGGTGAAATAAAAAAAGGCACACAATCATTTACACGTTTAACTAAAACCGCCCAAGACAAATGGTTAGAAGCTATTAAAGAATTAAAGGTAAAGGCTAGTATACAAAATACGGATGTACCTTTTGTTTTACCTCAAAATGAAAACGATGCGGGGTATGCCACATTAAACAGCTTGTACCTTGAGTTATACAGGAAACTTTCACCCAAAAGATCGAAACCAAAAGCAGACCCAGCGCCAAAAAAGCCAAGCGCGGCGGCGACAAAAAACGCGCAGACGGACGAAAAAAAGAAAAGCTCACAGTCACAAGGGCCAGAAACCAAAAGCCAGCCTGATGAAACTAAACTACCGGAAGGTAAAGCAAGCGGCCCACTAAAACTATTTAGGTCGGGTAAAGTAGAAGCGCCCGATGGCTTTATGTATTTAGCTAACAATAGGGCGGCTGCTACAGGCGGGGCTAAACTTAAAACCCTTACACAAGTAGATGTTAATTTTGCTGATATGCTTATTGTTAAAAGCAGGGCAAAGTTAGCCGAGCTATTTGGTAAAGGTAATGACAAAAGTTATGCAGACGCAGCCCGTAAAGAAGGGTATGATGCCATTGCTATTCAACGGAATATGCAAGGCAAAGACCCGTGGATAGAATACTTTGATCTAAACCCAAAGGTGGATGATGGCAAAATAGAAGTTAAGCTGTCAGGTTTTTCAAAATCATTTCGCAACGCAAGGCAACTCTTAACAGAAATAAGTCAGATAAAAGCCGAGCAAGCTAAGAGGCAGCAGCGTTTAAGTTCATCAAGTGCTATGGACAGTTATGCAAAATCTAAAGGTATTTCTACATCCGAAATGTCCTCATTAACAAAAAGTAATTTTTTAGAAAACCAAAAGAATCTTAAGAAGCTAGAAAATATTGCAAGCACAAAAGATTTTAAAAAGAGGCTAGAGTTAGAAAAGGGTAAGGCTAAATCCTTATTTAGTAAATCAAGAGACCTAAACCCAAAGGTAGATGACGATGCCATTCCGAAGCCAAGCACAAAGACGGTGGATGTTAAAAAACAAACCGGAGTTAGCGAGACAGATGGAGATGGAGACGCCCAAAAAACGGATACTTCCGGAAAGAGCGGAGCCGAAACCGAAACCAAAACCAAAACGAAACCCGCTGACAGGCTAAAAGCAAAACCTTTTAAAGCGACTAAATCTAAAAATAAACCATCATCTATATTTGGATTAAAGAAAAAAACTATTGTAACACCGCCCCCCGTAAATTCTGCTAAAGCGTTAGCAGAGCCTCTTTCAAAAGAAGCCACAGATATATGGAATAAAATTACTTCGCAATATAGCGAAGATGTTTTGTCTACCATGCCTGCAATAGATCAACTTGATAGCAAGACTGTTAAGAACCTTAACGAGGTTGTAAAAAATAAAAACCTTAACACCAAACAAAAAACAGAAAAAGCTGCTGATATAATACTAGACGCCCAAATACGTAAACCTGAATTTAAAACTGAAGCCGTTAATAATATGTCTGTAAAACAACTTACAGACTTTATAGATTTAGCAAGTTCTAAAGGCGTTAAATACTACGGCGCTTTAAGTAGGTTAGTAAAAATTGCTTACGTAGATGGTGTAGGTGGCAGATCACAAGCTAGAGCCGCGCTTAAAAATTATAGCGCAGAACTAAACGGTAACGATCAGTTTGCAGTAATATTATACGAAGCGGCTCTAAGTAGAGATACAATACCTGTTATGACCACAGGTAACAATATTGTGCTGTCTGACTTTTATAAAATGCTAGAAGAAAACGAGTTGGTAGGCCCATTACTACTAGATACCCCTAGTAAATTTGATACGAAAAACGCAACGCCAGAAATTATAGAACGAATTACAAATGAAATAAAAAATCCAGATAGTAGGACTGAGTATTTTGTCAGCAACCGTTTAAACGCTGTAATAAAAGCGGCGGGGGTTGATCTTAATGAGTTAACAACCGAACAGTTAAGTGATTTAGCTGACGGTTCGTCTCTTAATTTAGAGTTAAACGGTGATAAAGGCAGGACAAAACTCATAGACGCAGACACAGGCAAGGCACCTAAAGCCATGTCTAACGGCAAAGTTATGATGTTGGCTAGAGCATTTATATCTAAGCTAGAATCTAAACCCAAGCTGCACGTATACCGCAACCAAGCTGATCTTAAAGCCAAGAACCCTAGACTCTACAAAGCGGCAGTTAAAAGCCGAGCAAAAGGAGACTTTGATACAGCACCGGCTGTAGGCTTTGCTTTCGATAACACAGTTATTATATTTTCAGACAGGGTTGCAAACGAACAGCACCTTAACTTTGTACTGGCTCACGAAACATTGGGCCACTTTGGATTACGCAGTGTTGTACCTGCGGCTCAATTTAATGCCATCATGGAATCTATATACGACAGCGATGCGCAGGTACGTGCAGCTGTGGATAACTCTATGGAAGTTAACCGTGACGGAGTGGCTAAACAGTCTAAAGCAGAAGCTGTTGAAGAATACTTAGCTGATTATGCAGCAGTACTAGACACCAACATTATATCCAGAGTGTGGATGGCAATTAAAAGGTTCCTTAGCAAGTTTGCCAAGATTAAGTTTGGTGACGAAGATGTGCGGTACTTACTAGACCAGTCACGTAAGTATGTAAGGCTGGGTGGCGGACCGGTTATTATGTCTGAAGTTGCTAACCGGTACAACCAAGTTACAACGTCTACAGGGCCAGCGTCTAGCGGTAGGTTCTCTGTTGCTACTCCCCTGCGGGACAGTCAGATTGCGTTTGCTGCTGGGCAGATGCAACCTAATATGTATAACTCGTGGGAAAGCGTCTTAGATAAAACTAATGTATTTGTAGGCAAGGGCGGCAGTATGCGCCAGAAGTGGCGCTCATTTGTTACTAACTTTTTAAGCTTGTCTACTTTTAACGCACGGGAAAACTCTGGCATCCAAGCAATGAACAACTTGTTTGAGCGGCATGGCCAGAAAGCAAGCGAAATTCGTATCAAAGGCAACGAAACTATGGCTGTTGCTTTGGACCGTGCCATTAAAAACATAGCCGGTAGCATATCTACTGAACAAACTAACACTTTAAACAAACTGCTGTACGATAGCCAACTTAAATCTGTTTACGAATTGCGAACATTTGGTGGTATAGGAAAATTTAAAGCTCCATTGTTTAGCATAGTAAACGGAAAAGTTACACAAAACGAAAAGCTAATAAAACAACTAAAGCTTTTAGGGCGGCGTTCTTTAAAAGAACTACAAGAAGGCTATACATACGTTGAGATTGTATCAGAAGCAGGTAAAAAAGATGTAAAAAGAACAGTTAAAGTAAAGGGCATAGAAGGTCTAACGGAAGATAGCGTTGAGTGGATTGCGTACCAACAAACAAGACAAGCAATGGAAGATGTAGAAATAGAATTTTTACGCGCAAAATACGTTGCCCAACTAGACGAAGAACAATCTGCAATAGAACAGTTTGAAGGTATGCTACGACCTTCAGAAAAGTTTACGCCTCAAGACGCTGCGTTGTTAAAAAACCTTATAAAAACAATGAGCACATTGTACCGTGAAAACGAAACAATAAAAGATGGTAAAACTACACTAGATAAACAATCTACTAAAAACGCAGAAAATTTTGCTCAAGCTGTTAACAGATTTTTAATTGGTGCAAAACCAATGGAGGTACCTGTTGATCCTAAAAAGCCAGACGGCGAACAAAAAATGATTACTGTTGATTCATTCTTTAAAGATGGGGCAGGTAAAAATGTACTTGCCCAACTAAAAACTTTTAGAGATAGAACAAGCAAAAATGCAGGACAGTTTGAGTTCCAGACTAAACTACGGCAAGTAATGCTGTCAGAGTATGCGGCTACCATTGAATCAGATAAATTTACAAAAGTTACATTAGCAACCGGATACGTTCCTTACTTACGTAGCGGTAAATTTCAAATGCGTGTTAGGGCATCTTTGGGTGGCCAGATACTTTCTGTTGATGACAGCTACAAAGATCAGTTTGTGTATATGCAGTTTGATACGGAGCTAGAAGCTGCGTCAGCAGTTAAAGCCTATAACGAGTTATTTAAGGATAAAAAAGTAACGTTAGAAGCTCTTGATCCTACAGGAGAAAAACTAGGATACCAAAAAATAGAAGGTGTAAAACTAACAGCAACGGTTAGCACCGTGGCAGATACTATATCTGCGCCTATGGAATTAAACCTTAACGAATTTATTATGGGCATAGAACGGTTTGGCATAAATCTACCGCCCGAAAAAATGAAACAAGTTATTACTCAGCTTACAAATCAAAATGCTAGTGCGCGTAAAAGACTACAACGTAATTTTACCCCGGGTGCTGACCTAGACGCAGTGTTAGCAGTAGCGCAACACATTGACAGACGGGCGTCTGCTGTGGCCAAGGCGTTGTATCGGACAAGAGTGAACGACTTGCTTAATCTAAGCCGTAGACAAAGTAATGACCTGTGGAGAATGGATAGCCCTAGAGTAAAACAAAAATTAGCTGCGTTAAAAGCCAAAGCTACAAACCCCCAACTTGCGCAAGACGAGCGGCGGGACGCTGTTCGTGAATATGAACAGATGCAAATGCAATATGACAAAACCAATGTAGTTATAGACGGGGAAGTATCTAACAGGGGTGATGAGTTTTACAGACAGGGTATAAAAGGATTTGAGTTCCTACATTCTAATCGTGATGTCAGTCAATCCGATATAGAATCCGGTAAGTACGCCTCTCGTATCCGATCAGCTACCGGTTTATTCCAGCTTGGCGGTTCTTTAGCTACGGGCTTGCTTAACCCTATTGGCATGTACGTAAACGGTCTACCGTTTCTAGCCAGCTATAACGCTAAAACTAATTTTGGTGGAGGGTTCGGTGCATCCGCCGCTACATACGAGCTTAATAGAGCCGTGGCCTCAGTGGGCTTAAAAGGTACGTTTAAGATGCCATCTAACGAGGCGTATAACTCGGCATCGTTCTACGAAAATCTTGCCAAGAAAATGGAAAAAGATAACAGACCAGCAACATATGCTGACCCCGAAAGTGGTTTAACTATTGACGAAGCTAAGTTTATTGCCAAGGAAATCAGAGAAGGTGTTATGATCCCTGCTCAAGGCAACGCTATGATGGGTTTATCTAGGGGTACAACAGGCCCATTCAATACAGCTTACCAGAAGTTCGCAGACGTATTTATGATAGCCTTTACTAGAAGTGAACAGGCGTCTCGTAGAAGTCTGGGACTAGCGGCGTACCGGCTAGAACTGCAACGCCTCAAAGATGTCAAAGCTAGCGGTGATATAAAGCAGAAAGCCAGAGACTTTGCTGTAAGCGCGATCAACCAAACTATGGGTGAATACTCGGTGATGAACAGACCAGCGTTCTTCCGAAGCGGTATTCAAGCCTTCGTGTATATGTATAAAGTGTACCCTGTCACATCCATACAGACGTTTGCTAATCTAAGTATGGGCGGCAAGTTAGGGATGCTTGCGCTGTTGTACGTACTCGCTGGCGCTGGAGGGTTTCCACTAGCAGAAGACTTGGAAGACCTTATAGACACCATGTTACAGATGGTCGGATGGAAAGCGTCTATGGGTAGTTCAAGAGTTTGGCTAACTACGCAGTTGGACGAACAGTTGTTTGAAGGTGCAGGATCACTGTTAATGGATGGCCCATTAAAAGAATGGATACCATTTGACCTTGCTGGGCGCGTATCACTAAGCAATGTAGCTCCCGGTACATCAGTGCTTATAGAGGGTTCTGATATAACGCAGGAACTGAAAGATATAGCAGGGCCAATAGCTGGGTTTAGTTTGGACATGTTAAAGTTTGGTAGGCTTGCGGTCACCGCACCGTTTAGTTCTACAGTTAGTGGTATAGACGCCTTGAGAGCCGCGCCTACTACCCTTCTCAGAAATGTGGGGGATGTATACTCGTATTATCAAAACGGGGCCGTAGTGGACAAGAGGGGCTACGTGGTATCAAATGAAATGAGTGCTGCGTTAGCCATAAGTAGGCTAGCTGGGTTTTATCCGCGCTCTGCTGCAAAAGAATACACAACGATCAAGTACGCCAGACGAGTTAGTGATTATTCTAAAGCTGTGTCTGCCGCATACAGGACAGCATGGGTAAAAGCTGACGCTGCTGGGCGTAGAAAACTTGAACGTGAAGTAAGAGAGCACAACAGGTTGTACAAAGGTACGCCTATGTACATAAGTAACTTCAGACGTAAGGTTAGAGAAGCGTTAAAAGAAGCTAAGAAAACGGCGTCCCAACGTACCCTAGACGCATCGGCCAGAGCAGGTCGGAACTACCTTGAAAACTTTTATGGAGCATTAGGGGCGGAACTGTAGGTTATGTAACTGATTGTAATTGACCTAGCGTTAGTTCCTCGTATGCAACCTCGGCTTCATCTAGTATACCCTGCATCCGTGGGTGAGACAGGTTTATACCTATGACATAGGCTTGAGGTAGTTTAATCGGGGTGTTTTTACCTAGTGAGGTTTTCTTATGCTTGGGCGTAGCATCTGCGTGTTCATTCTGTAACGTGTCCATGATACCCTTGTAGTCACCGCCCCGCTTAGACAACCACTTTCTAAAGTGCGCTCTGTCCAGCATCACAGTGCCAGTATCAAATAGATCACCACGATCCTTACGATAAACGTCTACCCTCGCTCGTATGCCGCCTCTGGGTAATCGTTCGTAATCTACAGATGTTTGGTCCCCAGTATGCATAACCCGTACAGTCTCGCTGGCCGTCTCATTTAGATACTCAGATATAAGATCAAACCCATCAGTGTGGTTCTCTGTAACTGTCTTACGCAGTGCGCCGATCTGGTTTAACGCCCAACGCATACCGTCTTCTGGATTAAATTTTATAAGTTCCCAGTCATGCGCTAGCTTCAGAGACAGGTACGTAAGTACCATAACTTGTTCCCAGTACCTTTCCTGACCTGTAAACTCTACTTTAAACGCAGCACGAAACTCCTCAGTAGCTTGGTCAATCATGGCACGTATGCCTTCTTCACCAATCTCCATGAGTTTCTTTATGTACACATCCCCAACGGCTCCGTAATTCGTTGAAAGAACAGTGAATATCTTCTTACCCGCGTCACTACTTTTAGTGAACAGGGGGTGTGCATCTACTGTTAGTTCCAACAGTCTAGCCATCTGAGCGTCAGTATCTAATCCAGACGCTATCAGTTTAGAACTCATAGGTTTGTTTGTAGATACTATACAGAATGTAGCCCATGTCTTAGCTTCGCGTTCTTCTGCGTTACGGTTAAGTCTAGCCTTGTCACGACCTTGGCTAACCCAGTACAGAAAATCCCCAACGTCTCTGTCACTCATCATGGTGACTTCATCAATAGTTACAGGTAAGTTGTTATACATACCAAACCTACTGAACAAAGTGTTCTGCGTATACTTAGCTTGAAAATGTAACTTGTCAGGGTTGCCCCATACAGACTGCGCCGCAAGTTGTGCTAAAGACTTACCACCCCCTGTTGTTCCATACAAAGATACGGTCATACCTTTCAGGCCGGTAAAGGCCATCAAAGGGGCGGCTAGGCTTACACCTATGCTGAACATATGAGCGTTTAGTTTAGCCTTGCCGTACACCTCACTAAGCTGTGTCCACTTTTCAAGTGTGCCAGAGCTACCGAACATATCACTACCCACACGCTGTGATGCAGACGCTAGTTTTATTGATTCAGTTTCTACTGACCCATCCGGTTTACGCCGGTACAATACATCGCCAAGTACGAATAACTTGTAACCCTCTTTCCAACCCATCGAAGAATACAAGTTAGTCATAGTACGTTGTTTACGTAGCTCATGCATGTAGGATCGTAGCATCATTTGAAAGTACTCTGTCTGCCTTTTAGTTTCCAGTACAATACCTTGGTCGGCAATAGACCCCACGAACTCTCTGTATGTACCATCAGCTAAATAACCTTGCCTAAGCACTAAGTCTTGCCACCCAACGTGTTGCCTGTTCCACTTGTACCTACATACTTCATAGCCTAGCGTCTCATCTCTGCCGTAGCTTACAGGGTATATATCAAAACTAGTAACTGGTATATCGGTGTCATCAATCTGTACGCACATACCGCCATTGGCCCGTTTAAATGGCTTAGGTAACGGTACATCAACTACGGCATCAGACGGAGCATTAGCGGAAGTATCTTCCTCTTTGTATTGTGCGCCTAACTTTGCCGGTGTTCCTATCTTACCCTTAACAGGACAACCATTACAGCCGCCCACGTTATCGTTCTCAAACTTTGTACAAGTTGTTGGGCCAGTTACTTGTGCTTTCCACTGGTGCAGCTTGCGAACTGTTTCGTCTGGGTCGTAGTCAGCGTGGTCACGGCTCCATTCTTTAGCCACATCTTCCGCATCGTGGCAAACGCTAGCAATACCTAGGAGGTTATACCACATAGGTTCACTAACTTTATCCTGATTGTCCACAGCCCACGCTATCTGTTGGCATTTAGACTTAACTATAGATGCAACTGACTTGGGGTAGCTATCATTCTTGTGTGTCTTACTGGGCGCTGCTGATTTTATGTAGGACTTGAGACAACTTGTTATACTAGCTAAGTCATTTGGTGGCCGGTCTAGGATCAGCTTAACTTCTTCACCGCCCCTAGCGTTATGTGTACCTATGGCTCTTAGCACCCTAGCATTATCTGCTGGCACAGCCATGTCTAGCTCAAACCCATGTGCTACTATCATAGCCTTCATAGCATTAGCCAACGGCTTCCATTCTGCTGGACGTAGAGGCTCGTTTAAAATCCAGTATACATGTAGTCCATTACCGGATGATACTACCATCGGTTCCGGTAAACCCGTATCCCGTACAAACTTAACTAGTGCCTTAAACCCTTCTTTCTTAGTAGAGTACGGTGTAGGGTTTCCGTTTTTGTCGAGGCCACAATCTATATCAAGAGCAAATGTCTTGGTACATAATACGTTAAGTTGTTTACGACTGCTCTTATCTTGGAAAGAAGATATAGCATAGTACGTATTGTGTTTACGCTCGTCTAGTTTGACGATAGCGTTACCGAGTTCATCCACAGTAGAATAAAATCCTTGCCGAGCAACCCCGTCATTTATGACGATTGCACAGTAGTTACCTTCTGTGGGTAGAACTCGTTGAAGAAACTCCAACGTGTTCATTATCACTGTCCCTAGTAAAGGGGGGGAGGTACCCCCCTGATATAGCCTAGCTGCGTTCCTCTAAAATCTCAAGCAGCCTTTCGTATAGTTGGTCAGACTTCATTTGCATAAAACCTTCCGGTGGCCATTCTTCCTCTCTAAGCAAGTCTATTAGTTGGCGCAACGCTACCCTAACTTTATCCTCGTTAGACTTTCTTATCCGCTGACCACGCACCCAACTTTGGTAAGTCATACGTGACACACCTAACGCCTTAGACATATGCCTTTGATTAAGATGCAGATGCCCACGTAATGCCTCTACCTTTGTAAAGTCTAAAGCTATTACGGCTTTATAAGGCTCACTAGTCATCGGTTTCCATCCTTGCTAGCAAATCATCTACTTCATCTGCACCAGCCACAGCTACTGAGGAAGGCTCAGGAGTACGAGCAACCTGTTGCTGGTTGTTTGGCTGTCGTGCAGCAGGACTAGCTGCGGGCGTTTGCTTCTCACTTATCGACAGCTGCATATAAGGTTTACCTTGTTTGGTAGTACCCATCCAACCAGCAACACGTTTGCTAGGATGCAGAGGCATAGGACCAGAGAAGTCAGGTGCTTTGTCGTTACCTTTCTTGTCGTTCTTATGCAACGTACCTACCTTAGCGTAGATATTTACAATGGCTGCACCGCCTTGACCAAGTGTTTCCTTAACGAACATAGCGTCTGTTTGTACACCATCTACGTTTAGATTACCGCTACCAATCAGCTTCTGACGATCTGTTTGCCATACTTGGTTAGTGAATGGCGAAAACATTACGCCTTTGTTTGTGTTATCGTAGTCCATAGTTTCTCCTATTATAGCATACCGTCAAGGTCGCCCATCAGTGTATCGGCCATATCTTGGCCTAAGTTATCAGTAGCGGGGGCTAGTGCCTGTTTAACCTTAGCTACTTTCTTGGGGGTAACGTCTTTCATTACCGGTGGGGTAGCAGACTTTTTGGGTGATGATGCTTGCGAAGCAGCGTTACCATCGTCATCCTCTGGGGCAAGTGCCGCCATACCTAAAAGCCCATACCTACGTGCGTATGTAATCGCACTACCCAAGCCTTGCATATCCTGCTTGGACAACACTAAATAAACGATTGATTCATACTTCTCACCGGAAGAATGTAGCAGCGTTGTCAATACATATGGGCCAAACTGATCGTAGCCGTTGGACTGTAGTATTGCAAAGTTATGCCTATGAAACGCTTCCTTACAAGCATCTACACAAGCACTAAGGCTGGCGTATCTACTACGGAAGTGTGGATTAGTAGCATCCTTAACCACTGGATCACACGCCCCTTGGGCAGCAATCAAGTCTTGAACTGCACTAGGTTCTTTAGCCATCACTGTTCTCCTGTCATTATTTTAAATGTTATTGAACCGCTCTTTGTGCGCTTCATTAGTAGGTCATCCCAGTACAAAACATCTTCATCAGACTGCATCATAGACTTCAATTCTGACTTAACTGAGTTGTGCTGGGCCACCACGCCTTTAGTCTCTATAAACTGTTGAGCTAGAGACGTAGCGCGATTGTCGTGCTGCATACACCGTTTGCTAAAACCATTGCGTTTTATTCTGTCAAACACGTCAGCGGTAGGTAAACCTGATATACGGTCAACGTCTGTTGGAGTATCTGGTGGAACATCTACGAGTATGTGATCTAACCAAAAACTTTGACATTTTTCGGCGTAATCATTTATCCATTCGTCAGAGCGAGAAACCCATATACGCTCGGGTTCTTCGTTACCCAGTATAACACTGAACAACAAGTTCTCAGAATCCCAGCAATACATGTGATGCTGTATCTGGGGCATGTAAAAATCACACGCTTGGTCAGCAGTAAAAAACCTACCGGAATGTTTAACCTCAACAGGTGTCTCATCGCCAGTACCTTCAATTAACACACCATCTGGGTGTGAAGCACACATACCCTGTTCAGCGCGGTGTTGCTGGCCTTTACTAGCAAACTTACTAAGAGCGTACACACCGTCACCTACCTCGGCTTTCAAACGGTTGAAAGTCCAATCAATATGGAACTCCTCCGTATGTACACCAAGCTGAACCTTGAAGTTGTCACTTAGATCAACAGGTTCCTGTAGCCCTTTCTTACGGGCGTACACTGTGTACCAGTCCCCCGCTATTATGTCTCTAGCATCTGATGATCCTAGATAAGTCGTTCTATCCATTGTTTTTCTCCATTTCTAGTCTAATCATGTCTAACAGTAAGCCCTGCATCTTCTGCTTTCTGGCTAACCTGTCATACATTCTCTGCTCTATCTGCGTGGCTTCTATATGAACCACGTTAGATGAATGTTTCTTACCTATACGTTCAATCCTACCGTTGGCTTGGACGTACTGCTCGTTACTTGTTATCGGCCCGTACCATACCACTGTAGACGCTGATGTAAGCGTCAACCCATGAGCCATAGTAGCGGGGTGGGCTAGCAGTATCTTAGGGTCAGTAGCGTTCTGAAAATTATCAAATATAACATTACGCTTAGTGGGGGACACACTGCCGTTAACAACGCCAACCGTCCAATGCTTACTAAGTTCTCTGTGGAGCATATGTAATGTGCCTGTCAAAGGTACGAACAAAATGATCTTGCCACCAGCCTCACGTATGACTTCTTTAGTAGCATTTACACGCGGAGCGCAGTCTAACTCAACACACTCGCCTTCGTCATTGTACGCTACACCGCAAGCTATCTGCACCAACTTCTGTATCTTAATAGCTTCATTTACGGCAGTTATGGTCCCTTCCGTTTCTGATTCTGTTATCAGAGTTTTCATCATGGACTTGTAATGCTTGACTTGTTCCGGTGTCATCTTGACTTCTCTGGTTTGACTAACAGTATCCGGTAAGTCAAAACATTCGTCTCTGGCGTATCGTACACATGGCTGTAGTACATTTTTAACTACGTCCATACTGTCAGCCCTAGGAACCCACGTATATAGGCGTTCCCTACGCATCACCAAGTCTTTAAACGATGTAAATGTTCTATAGTTGCTGCCATAAACCATCGGGTTACCCACCAACTTGGCTAAGGCCCATGCGTCTGTAGGTAAGTTTGGCGTGGGTGTGCCTGTCATTAACCACAGTCTAGTGTCGGGATTAATAGACATCCACTTGTACAGTGTTCGGAACTTAGTAGTAGACGGGTTACGTAACACTGCCGCTTCGTCTACGATAACTAAATCAAACTTACCTACGGCGTCATCACATATAAGGCTAAAGCCTTCGTGGTTTATAATGTAGTATTCTGCGTCCGCATTAAGCCGCTTACGACGGCGTTCTTTTGTTCCGGTAAGGACAACAGGTTGTCTGTTGTTTGCCTCTTCTCTGATAGCATCGCCCCAGACACGTTCTAGCGTAGACAGCGGAGATATTATTAGCACCTTACTAACTTCACCAACTGATATAAGATAATCTGCCGCCCACAACGCGCTCTGAGTTTTGCCTGTACCTATCTCGTTAAGTACGAGAGCTTTAGGGTTCACAGTAAGAAAGGCTGCGGTAAGTCGTTGGTGATTATATGGCGTGTACTTACTGGGCCAACTGTAGTGGTGTAGTATAGGCGAAGGTGCGTTAATACCTATACCTCTCAGTTTATGTACAGCATCAACAGTGTGCGGTACTATGGTAGCACCCTTGGCTGTTACTCTGCTGCCTGATACCATCTCGGTAACTTTATCAGGATCACGTAGCTTTAAAGCTAGCTCCTTAGTCTGCTCCAATACTATCACGGATAAACCTCCTTACCGTAGCAATTGTTTCATCATCGCAGACAACAAAACATCTGCCCCCCGCCTGTTCTATATCCAACATACATCTAAGCTGTAGTGGTGTTGGCTTCTTCTTAGTGTCAGCCTTAGCCTCTATACCTACAAATCTACCATTAACTATGGCAACTCTGTCGGGTATACCTGCTGCACCAAACGGGCCAGCTTGAGGACTGTAAAACCACACGCTCTCTTCTTTTAACATTCTATCTAGGGCTTTCTTGACGCGCCCTTCAGGTGTTGTAGCCATAGGTAGTCTCCGTTGTATAGTATGTCAAGTTAAATTACTTTGCTTCGCCATAATTAACGCCTATGTCAGCTTCGCAAGCGACAGGTAAGTCTTCAGCCCATGTTGGTGGGGTAGACATGACCTCTACCATATAGTCTCTAGCATCTTCAGCCTCGCTCTCGTCAACGATACACACCACTTCGTCATGGACTTGTAATGCCACTTTGTAACGTTGTCCTATACGTACCATTTGTTCTGCTACAACTATACGAGCCACGGCTTGCGTTATATTCTCTACTACCTTGCCGCCATATATGTTTACCCAAGGTATCCCGTAATTAGAATTATCGCCGGTAATCTTTCTAGCAGTTAGCGTATAGAACCCTGCTGGCCTGTTGATATATCCGTAGTTACGTTGATCTAACTCACGCAAAGCAGGATATTGTATATGTAACTTGTTAGGCAAAGTTATACCAAACTCATCAAACGGTAGTACGCCATTGCATATCGTGCCTCTATCGCCTCGTATCATAGCACCCAACGTCCACTGGCACTGTGACCATAAGAGGTTTATGTTTCTGTTGGTAGAACGGTATAGTTTTACAATTTCATTCGCTTGCTCAAGAGATATATCTACTGAAGGGTAACCTGCTTTGAGACTGTCTTTAAACTTGTCTTTACCCATGCCGTACCCAAGGCCAAGTATAGCAGTCTTGCCAACGTGACGTTCTAACTTATCAGCTTTGGTGATAGGTCTTCCGTAAACCGCTGAAGCAAACTCAGAATATACATCTATGTTGTTACGAAACTGTTCCAGTAGTGCTTCCTCACCGGCTAACCATGCTACCACGCGCGCCTCGATCTGGGATGAATCACAAGCTACAACACGTTGTCCAGTCTGTGACGTAAGGGAAGCTCGAAGTTTGCCGCCCCTCGGTAAGTTTTGTAAGTTAACTTTATCACTACCGCTAAACCTACCAGTGTGCGCCCCGTAGTATTTTAGCATGATAGGCAACGGACCACGTTCTGCTATACCCATGAAGGCTATGGTGCGTGTCTCGTCTATAGTAGATTTAACTGCCAACCTAGCTTCACACAATGCCCTAACAACGGGTCTGTCATGCGATAACAATAGCTTAAAACCTTCATCGGTCTTAGCAAATGCGTAAGTTTGTTTGCCAGTTGTGAGGCTTATCTTGAGAGGTACAATAACCCCCAGTCCTTCTAACAGAGCAGCGAACTTTTGGTTAGACATAAGATGGGATTTTATCTTGTCCTCACCACCTAACTTATCCATCAATCTTTTCTTGTTGGATTGTATACCGGATAGGTGTTCTGACAACACGTTGGTGTCTAGCTCAATGGTAGGCTCAGTAAACATACGTAGTGTCTGGTCTATCACTCGTATCTCTGATGAAGGAAACTTGTTAGCCAGTCTCTTAAATAATTTATAAGTTAATTCTACGTCTTGTATGCAGTACTCGGCATACTTAGCCAGTTCTTCCGGTGTAAAGTCTGTACGGCGTTTGCCAATAGCGGCGTGTACTTCATCGCCTTTATACCCTAACTTAAATTTCTTAGACAACTTATCTAACGACCCCCCTACCGTCATCTGGTAGGAAGGCCGTGACATAGATAAAGTATCTAGCCATAGTCTTGGATTAATATTGTATAGCCAGCTTAGAATAGCCCCGTCAAAAGCTGTGTTGTGGGCTAGTATAGCTTTGTCACTGTAGTCTATGGAGTGTAGATACCCCTCCACATCATCACCACTATACCAATCAGTAGGGTTATCATTTACCTTTAAACCTACACCTATAACCTCAAACCTAGGGTCACGTATGTAGGCTTCAGTTGTCATTTTACGCAAAGAATAATCCTTGTCGTAATACGTTTCTAAGTCTAAAGTTATTATATCCATTAACCTAGTAACTCCACTAGCTTAGACAGGTGGTGATGGGCTTTCTTAATATCCTCATCACCTCCCTTACTATGTTCCCTAGCAAGGTAACCAATAGCTGTAGCCTTGTGGTAACCCCGTAGTTCCTCGGGAGATAACCAACTATCTAGTGCCTCCCAAGGCTGCACACCCATTGATGTGTAATGAGTACCACCAACCTGTTGCTGGTTGTTTGGCTTGTTGCGGTTTTCACGGGGTACAATAGATTTAAAACCTGTATCACTCATATTAGAGTACATCCCTCTGTAATAACGACACATATATAAGTGTTTAGTTCATCTGGTATGTAACGCACAGAGAACGATACAACATCGCCAACTTTGGCACGTTGTTTAAGACCTTCTATAGACAGAAGTTCGTCACCTCTTGGGCGTCTGTACATACGTATAGTAGCAGGATCACCATCTTCATAATAAGCCTTTTGTATGACCTTAGTTCCGTTTTTTATGTCAGCATAGTTAAACGGTAGATTAGCTTTAGCAAAGGCCAGTACCGTTTTGTTGGCATCTATGATGCTCTTATCAAGCATCCGTTTAGTAAGTGTTATCTTGGCTGTATCACTCATAATGTTTATCCATAACTGCTTTAAGAAAGTTGTTAGCATCTCTTTCCGCGTCACGTTCTGAGCATAATACTTCTTCAACCATAAGCTCACTAAGTGACTGGGTGACGGCCATCATAATACTAGGCCAATGTTCTTGTAGATCGTACACTCTTACAAGGTTAGCTATGATGGCGGTTAATAATCCCGTTGACATTTTGTCTGGTGACGCCTCCGCTATCTTATTCATAATTTCTGAAAATTCATCGTCTGTCATAACACTCTCCTAGATATGTATATTTTTGTCTTGCCTACCTTTATTTGTATGGTAGGTTAATCATAGGGGTTGGCCTTGCAGCAGTTGGGTCACATTTGTTTTAACCGCTAGCCTCTACTATTACCTTTTCCCTAGACTAAATGGGGGCGGTGCTAAACTTTACTAACACACCGCCCCCTTCCTTAATCTGCCAGTATTTCACCTGATCCGTTACAATTTTCACACGTAATCCAGTAACCTACAGGTTCGTAGATACCGCCGAATAGCTCAAACCTTTCGTACTCAACTTGTCCTACTTTGTTACTATGTTTACACTCTGGGCAAGCTACAAGGGGTTTAAAGTTCTTGCTGTACTCATGCCATACAGATGTAAACTCTCCAATATCTGACATATCATACGTCATCAAACACCCCAAATCTCCTACGTAACTCTATACTTTGCTCGTTACACACCGTATCTATAGCTCGTGATACAAATATAGTTTTCATATCCCCTGTAGGACGAAAAGTATGATGGCGGCGTAGGTTACTATGTATAAACATCATGAACAGTTCAGTAGGGTGTTCGTTATTCTTAATACACCTTGCAAGCGTGTCAAGTTCTTTTTCCCCATGAAAGTTTACAAACGGGCCAGACGGTTGCTGTTCATTGATAGCCTTGTCAACAAGTTCATTGAACATACCCATCTTGGCTCTTACCCTAACCCCCCGTTTCCATGCTCTAATAGAGTTCCACCACACTCTACGGTTCTCTAAGTTTACACTACCTAGGTCACTAGCTTGTGGGTTAAGGCACTCTTGGGTTACTAGATTAAACTTAATACCCTCAAAATACTCAGGAGCGTCACACATTTTATCGTAATTATACGTGTAATTTTCCGGATCAAAGCACGCGAGTTTCCACCTACCAGTAGCAAACCTATTCCAAAACATATTAAGCATATGGTCTAATGCCATAGACAGTGCCATGGCATTAGTTCTCACGAGGCTCTTAGGCATAACAAAGGTCAACACGTTGTCAGAAGTTAAACTACACAAGTGAGCACCGTGTATGTGTATGTCAAAATACTCCCGTTCTATACCCATACGCTTCAACAATGCATCAGAGCAGGGTTCATACCGTTTATATAAGCGACCCATGGTACAGAGAGGCTTACCCTTCAGCTTGTGTCTCACACTAGAAAAGTGTGAGACTGCTGTTTCATAGCTAGTAATGACAGCCATTAGCGTGTCAACTTCGCCATAGTGACCGCCGCTGTGAGCTTGCTAGTATCAATACCTAGATCGTCTTTGGTTGTGGATTTAGACCGCTCCACAATCTCTTTATGTTTACGTTGTTTGTCATCAGGTACTAAGTCCCATAGTGGGGGCCACGCTTTTAGTGCAGGAGCTAGCGTACTGAAGCTGTTGATAACCTGCTGTACACCTGCCACAAATTCATCACGCTTGACCTCCGCTGTATAGAGTTGCTTACACCAAGTGATGTAACGCTCTCTAATACTATCCCACTTACGATCACTACTTAGTTTGAAAGTACCATAACTAGCTTCCATACCAAACGGCCTTGCATTAGAACCGAACTTCAGATCACTGAAATCTATACGGGGTGTGATGGAACTGTTACAATAGTTGAAAGTTGTGTTACCAACAACATCGGTTCCAAAATCAAGTTTTACATCTCTGTTATTACTATCGTAGAAACCTGCCAATGATAGAGTATTACGGGCTGAGAAAAAGTCGTTACCCAACTTATCCATAGTTGTGCGCTGTTCTTTTGTGTACAATATTTCGTGTATCTCCTTAGCTATACCATCTGTTATAAAAGACATTCTAACCTTGTCGATAGCAGCGTTGTGTAACCTCCTAGCGTTATCTTTGATGTCTTTGTTCAACTGGTCACTGAATCTTACTGTAGCCATGTTACTCTCCTGATATTTCGCGAATTTCTATATCGCCTTGATTGTCTACCTTAATTTCTACTACGTTGTTTGCCACATCTGTCAAAACCTGTAGATAGAACGCACTATTATACTTGGCATCTTCGCACTCCTTACGTGTCAGCCAAATATAAAGTAAGTTAGCGACCACTAGGGCCGCTAACAGTAGTTGTTCTGTACTCACATCATCACCACTTCACCAAAGTCAGCTTTATCTGAGTGTGTTGATACCCATAGAACTGGGTAGTCTGGCTCGTTACCAAAGTCGTAACAAACTAGATCAGTGATAACGACACAAGCCACTGGGTCTATGTCGTTATCGTAGATGTAATCCCATATAGGGCTGAACGCTGTACCGCCTCCACCATGAGACGTAACAGTAACGTCATCATCTGGACCAAACGTATCCATATGAGATACTTTGCTATCAAAATACACAACGTGTAAATTCTTAGGACGTAGTTCTTCGTGTACCTTAATAACCTCAGCAGCAGCTTGGTCTATCTCGTCATCAGTAATAGAACCGGAACAGTCTACAGCAAACACAATGTCACCAAGCTGAACGCCTGTAGCTGTAGGTAAGTAAATACCCTGCTGTATAAACCGACGATTAGGTCTAGCGAAAGTACGCATACCACTGGTAGCTTTCTCAAAGAACCTAAACAACAACGTCTCCCACGGCACCTTAGCGTTTAGTATAGAACCAACTAAACGCTCCATGTTACCACTGAGTTTACCACACATCTTAGCGGCTTGTGCAGCTTGTGCTATCTTAATACGCCACTCAGCTTGTTCTTGTGCCTGTTCAGCAGGGCTTCCTTCAGGTTCTTCCATATCGTCACCGATACCGCCCTGTGTAAACCGCCAAGTACTACCCTTTGGTTGGGGTGGTAACAAGTTATAGATGCTGTCAGTGTTGCCATCACCAGCATTGTAGAGGTCTGCATCTAGCAGACCCCCCTCAATAAACTCACCGATACCCTCGGTAGTAAGTATCTGATTGATTACGATGTCACCAGCTATGTTCCACAACTGTGGGTCACGGCCCATAAGACGCCATATATGCTCCAACATAGGGTGGAAACATTCATGAGCTACCAAAAACGTAACCTGAGCATCACGTAAACTACCAAGAAAGTCAGGGTTATACTTGATACGTTTACCGTTAGTACATGCTGTTAGTATAGTACTGTCAAACAGGGTTGGCATATTCAACGCTATAGCACCGAAGAAAGGATGATCTAAGATCAAGCTAGTCTTAGCCTTAGATATTTTGTCCATAAGCACCTGCTTTTCAGCAGGGGATAGAGTTCTACTGTGGAAGTCCACAATGGGTGCAATTGAAGTCATACAATTATCCTCCTTGTATGGGTTATGATGGTTCCATAAATGCTGCCATCTGAGCAACAATATCAGATGCAGCTTGACCACGATCTTTACGAAAGACAGGATCATTACGGAAGTGGTCAGGGTGGTAGCCTGTAAGAGTACGCTCAACCTGTTGTCTCATGTTCTCTAAGTTAGGATCATCAGCAAAGTTAAGACGTGGTAGTATAGCGCAAAGTTCTGTCAACAGCTCTATGGTGCTATCTCGGAACACAGAAGCTGGGTCATTTAGTTTATCAGCAAATTTCTTAGTACGATCATACAGACGCTGCCATGTTTCTGTCATAGCAACTTGTGCTGCATCAGCTATTTCTTGTGTAACATTGTCACGAATAGCCTGTTCTTCGTCATCAGTAAGATCGTTGTAGCGAAAATCTTCAGACGGTAGACTACTAGTATGCATACTCATATAGAACGATGCTTCTAAGTTATCTTGTGATGGGTAGTCAGCAGCATTGAACCCCCTACCTAGTGATGTTCTAGCAGTGTTAACCATATCAGGGTACTTAGCTGTAAACTCAGCAGACATAGACAAGAACTTGTGTTTGTCCTGTTTGAAGTCAGATACAAAGTCCATGTAGTTTCTAGTAGGTAGAATGTATGTACCCTTAATCCCCCAAGGTAATGTGTTAGCATAGAACTTGCTACGTATACTGCTCTTTAGCTGACTAATACTACGCAACAGTTCTGCATTGGGTAGTAACGATTTATAGCCACGGATACTACCATCTACAGCACCAGCATCGGATGTAAGTTTACTACTTATATCCCTGTCTAGTCGTGTAAGTGTCGGAACACCTATTGATAGCTGTACTAGGACAGCTTTGTTGGTTAGCTTCACCATATTTCATATACTCCACTTGGTTTGTCTCATCAGCACAATAGTAACCAACTACTGTGGACAGGGCAGATAGCCGCCCTGTTTCGACAATGTTTACAGATACTTACCGGAATACCAACTTGCTGCTAACAACACAGCAACCAATACGACAAGTACAGCTTTACGAGGGATACAGATAACGTAGTTATCATCTGCCACTGGCCTAGTATCTGGCTCTTGGATAGTGTCTACCCAATCATCAGACAGCACTGTGTGGTGTGATTGTGGTCCAGTACCATTGTACCGTTTTATAACCTTACTATGTCGAACTGACACAGCCTTAGCAGTACGACCTAGCACCTCACCAATATCTTCATCAGTGAAGCCTTCACGTTTCATAGACATAAGAGTTTCTACGTCTGTGTCTCTCCAGTTTGTGCTGGCATTAGATGGTCTCATATTCATAGTTTCTTTCCTCCACTATGGTTGATTAGAATAACACTGATTGGTTACCGATTGACCAATCTCTGAACGCCTCAGTATCAGCACACTCAGGATCACGGCGTAACACCGTACTGACACAGAGTACTGAGAACTCAGCTGGTAAACGCTCCAAGTACAGGCATAGATTACCCATGTTCTTAGGCGTAGCTCTACTAGCCAAAGCACCAGACAGAGCATACAACGTAGCAGCATCATCCGGCACATCAGCAGTCTTAGGATTGAGTAACGTGTTGTCAGGGTTTGGCAGCTTACGAAATATCCTCATAAAGCCAACAAACTCAGCAGCAGCACCTTCACCAATAGCACCCTTGAAACATTCGTACTCAGCTTCTGATGATACAACACCTAGTACTGCACTAACGCCCTCCATCCATGAACGTGGTGTAGGATTACCACCCTCACGTTGTGGATCGTAGTCATGTAACAAGTTAGGACGGAAACCAATGAAGCTAACAACCTCGGTACGACCACCGTTGTCGAGAGCATATCTACGCCAATCATCTAAATGCGTCTCTAGCTCTAGCTCAGTCTCACGATTAGCCAAGTGACCAAGTACTTTGTTAGCACCGGCTCTGTCCTGTTTACGATTACCAGTAGATATAACCTGCCAACCATCAGCCATAGGTACACCATGAACTTCACGCTCTTGGATCAGGTTAGCTAGGGCTTTCTGTAGATCGTTGTCAGCTTGGTTCCTGTCATCAAACAACAGTATACCACCCTTACCATCATCATACTTGGAACCCTTAGATGGGAACCATTCCGGTAATTTGTACTTGAACGTGGTGTCAGTAGACGATGACATATCGGGTACACCGAAATCCTCTACTGGGATAGTAGGTAAATGGCGTTGTATAAAGTGACAACCAATCTCTTTGGCAGTCTGTTGTATACATTGTGTCTTACCACCTCCCGGTGCACCGACTACAGCTACAGGTCTTTTAATCTCCCATAACCTAGCGATAGTATCTTTTAATAGTGATGCTCTCATTACTTAGTCTCCTCATATAATCTATGGTCTGGTGCTTTAGTAACCACGGCTTTGTGGGCTTTTTTACCAAAACTAAACACCATACCCTCAGTAATCCTGTTACGAACGGTCTTGGCTTCCATCTTGTTATCGAAGTAGATGGGTTCACCAGTATCTGTAGTAACAAGAGGTCCGTATGCCCTCCTCCTGATGGCAAACAGTTTTAGTTTATCCATGTAGTCAGTCTCCTTGTGGTTAGTCTCATCAGTGTGCTGATAACCAATCAACACAGACAGGGCTGTTAACCCTGTTTCGACTATGCAATGTCAGTAAGCTGTTGCTGTATGTCTCTCATAGCAGCAGAGTGCATCTTACGTTGAGTGTGATAACGTGGAGAACAAAACCCACACTTACAACGATGCATATTGTAACCAAGTCTAGCAGCATCCTTGCTAGTAGATAACTTAGCAGGAACTCTACTATCCCCCCACTCAGACCATCTCTGGTCCAACAACTTACGAGCTTTGTTAATAAGCCTAAACTTACTAGCTCTACGAAACGCTCTGTTCCTCATCTAGTGATCCTCTCCCTTACTAGGTTGCTGTAACCGTTGGTAAACAAGTAGTTCATACGTTCACTGCTTAGCCAAGTTACAGCTTCGCAAGAATCCGGTGATGATTGAGTACTGTGTTTGCTAGTAGTCCGACTGTACCTAGTAGAGTTACCGAACCAGTTGTCAGACGCTTTATCAAATATGTAGAGAGGCCAATGATCGTATGACCAAACTACATACTGTCTCTTGGAGTGGTAGTAGTCCCCTTTTAGGGAACCACTGTGGTTTGTGAATGGTGTCAACTTAGCAACATAAACAGAGCAATCTTGACCAGATGTTTTAATCTGTTTCATTTGTCTGCCTTAATAGTCCAGTACCAGTTGTGTGGTATGATAAGGTCAGCATCTTTAAGGGCTGATCTACAGTCAGCAGTGTTGTAATAACCTTTCCATTCGGTCTGTACGTCACCATTACTGTTGGTAAATACGATCTTAAACTTAGGTACTGGTGTATCGTTGAAGTAGTCAGCTTGTCTGGCCTCAGTACCATCAAGTTGATATACTACATCAGCTTTAACCTCAGTCCACATACCGTCTTTATCCCAATCAGGTAGATCAGCATCTTCATAACCGAAGTACTTAGCAGCATCTTTCAGCTGTTGTGATGTAAGACCCATTATATATCCACCGTTGTAAAACCATGATTGTTGTACTGAATAACGAACTTGTCATAGCCATGTTGACGTAGTGTCGATCTGTCAGCAACGCTAACTACTGAACCCTCAAAGCAACTCATAGGGTCAGTAACTAACAGGTCATGACCAGCAACGATGTCGTATATAGCGTCAGCTACATTGAGATAAGTACGTAACCGAGTTCTAACGGCTAGTGTCTTAGTAGCAATTTCTTCGTCGTAAAACTCAGCTTGTAAGTCAGCTAGTGACCGCCATGTAGTCTGTTTCATAGGATGTCCTCCACAGATTGTGTTAAGTTTGGATAACAACCAGCTAGTAACTACTGTTTAGTATTTGTTAGTAGTACTTCGTTGGCCGTCCATCTTTGTCCCACATTTAGGCCGGAATGTCAAATTAGGGGTAGGTATAAAATCAATGAAGGAGTACACGGATAGGGGTTAGTAGTGTCAAGTATATATGTAAAGTTATGATGGGTAGGTAAGTAGGTATGTTAGGGTAGGTAAATAGATAGTAAAATAGATAGTGTAAGCTATTGAATAGGCTAGGAAAAGGCATCAACTATATAGAATAGGTATTTTTTTTTATTAATGTGGCTACCCTGTAGGGTACCTAAAACTTTACATGTCAAGTTATATATCCTCATGAGGAAAGGGTATTATTAAAAAAACTTACCTAATCTACCTAATATATATACTTGACATGCTTTCTATGGCATTATTGTACAGTAAAAACAACAAACTTTACACAGTTTTATGTCAAGTTATAAAACCCCCCTAAAAATAGATAGTATGTATAATCTATATAGTTGGATATATACTATACAATTTGTAAAGTTGTACTATGAGTGTCAAGTTATGGCATAGTATACACCCCTTACAAGGGCAGTATTGATACCGTATTTTAGCAGAGCTATAAACCCCCGACGAATGGCGAGTACTGTACGAGCAGAGACAAACCTATAAGCTTAGAAGCTAGTAGACGTAGGCGGTAGACAAAAAGAAACCCGCCAGATTGCTCCAGCGGGTGTCGTCTTACTTGTCGCAGTACATCCCAATCAATGTACCTATGACGCCGCCAACCAATACAGGAACGATTGGCCACATGTTGAGGATCAGATCAATCATAGCACTAACAACGCGACTATAACTACCACAACGCTTAATGTGAACAGCAACGCTGCTCGTATTTCACCCTTCATAATGTTCTCCTTTGGGTTAGTGTTAGGGCGACTTGCGCCGCCCTAACTGTCTGCTTAGAGTTCGCGGAGGTTAGAGACTTTCCGTGAACTTGTCCGAGCCGCGCCATCGCCCTTGATGAGGCGAATTTTCGGCTGTGGGAAGGGCCGCTTAACATAAGCGAGGATGATTTCATCAGCTTCCTTCACCAACTTGGCGAATTTGGCTGGCGAAACTGTTTCGCCCTTGTCTACTGTGGTAGCGAAATCGCCATCAATCCACAGTTTCCATCCATCAAACTTTACCTTCGCTTTCACAATCGACGCAACCGCGTCGTCCAGCGTTTCGGCGGTGTACTTACCGCCTTGTGCAGCCTTGATGGTGAAGATGCCGGAACCCTCTTTAGTTTCGACGATCTTGAATGAGCCTTCCCAGCTTGGAGTAGTAATTGAATTAGCCATAAGCTAACTCCTTTCGAGTGCGCCGAACCGTGGCGCTCCGATAATCGGACAAACGTCCTACGGTTTCGGCTAGGATGCCCAGAACAGTGGACTTCAAGTAACGTGTCTAGGTTTCCCTGCGGCGTCTGTTCCCGCCGCTTCGACAATTATCTTTTCCCATATCTAGACCAAAATGTCAAGTTATGAGCTTTTGCCATGCTAATCCGATCATACTGTCATCGCGTTGATTATGGTCGATAGAGGGGGAAGGGGGGGTACATGGACTACGGATTTTTCATAGCCCCCTTATTATAGTAATCCTCTCACTACACAGGCCCAAAAAAGGACCGTGTCAAGTTTGTCAAGTTAGCTCCGTAATCTATTGACTGCCTACCTTGACCATGTATACCTATCAAAAAACGAGGTACTCATGGACAATCTTCCCCTGTATCACACCAAATGGTCTGACCGATTAGCGTTTGACATAGCCTTAATGCTGGAAGGCAGCGGTGAAACCGTAGACGAAATTAAAGACCGCCATCATATTACAGCCCACGACCTGACTGCGTTTAACGCAGACCCTATATTTACAAAACGCGTAGAAGCTTACAGGGCAGAGGTCACAGAAAAGGGGCTTACATTTAAGTTAAAAGCCCGTGCTCAAGCCGAAGAACTGCTTACAACATCGTGGCTACTAATACATAACCCCGATGTATCTGCGGCTGTTAAGGCTGATCTTATAAAATCTACGGTTAAGTGGGCTGGGCTTGAGACTAAAAGTGATGACAGTGACGGCCCAGCTGGTGGCGTTAAGATTACTATTAATCTAGGCGGTGAGGATAAAACCATGACCGTTGAGCCAGACATTGTGGAGGATGCTCAGATTGCCACTTGATATAGACTACACACCCCCAGCTACTGGGCGTGATTTTATGAGTTCGGACGCTAAGATGCGGGTTCTTATGGGTCCGGTGGGTTCGGGTAAATCTGTTACTTGTTGTTTTGAGGTTGTCCGTAGGGCGTCTGCACAAAAGCCTGATGCTACTGGTAAACGGCGGACCCGAGCGGCTGTGGTCCGTGAAACAGCACGGCAGTTGCAGGATACGGTTATTAAAACATTTTTGGATTGGTTCCCACCGGGAGTATGTGGTCGGTACATGCGGACAACCAAGACATATTTATTTGAAGTAGGGGACGTTGAGTGCGAGATAATGTTCCGTGCACTAGATGATGCCGACGATGTAGCTAATCTTAACTCATTAGAACTTTCGTTTGCGTGGTTTAACGAGTGCCGTGACATACACCCCGACATTATGGACGCTATGTCTAAACGCATTGGGCGTTTCCCCAGTTCTAAGGACGGTGGCCCGACATGGCACGGGATGTGGGGTGACACTAACCCGCCGACTATGGACACTTGGTGGTACTACCAGATGGAAGGGCTAAGTCCTAAAGACGGAGTTAGTTCCAACAACAATGGTTGGGAGGTGTTTAAGCAGCCCAGTGGTCGTAGTGCGTTTGCAGAAAACGTGGAGAACCTACCAGACGAGTATTACGACACGCAAGGGCGCAGCGAAGAATATGTTCGGGTGTTTATTGACGGAGAGTACGGGCTAAGTTCAGCGGGACAGCCTATATATAAATACTTCCGACCAGACTACCACATGGCAACTAAACCTCTTAATATAATTAACAATGGCATACGGCCTGTTATTGTTGGCATGGACTTAGGGCTGACACCTGCTGCTGTAATAGGTCAACTTGATCCCAGAGGTCGGACAATTATCCATGATGAGGCTGTTAGTTTTGACATGGGGGTGCAAAGGTTTGTGCGGACTGTACTTAAACCATTACTTTATGAGCGTTTTGCCGGTGTGCCTGTTCTTGTTGTAGTTGATCCTGCAGGTATACAACGAGCGCAAACTGATGAACGTAGTGCAGTTGATATAATTAAAGCCGAAGGGCTTAGAGTTATAGCGGCTAAAACCAACAACGTAAGCGCACGGATTAGCGCAGTGGATAACTTTCTTATGCGTCAGGTTGATGGCGACAGTGCGTTTGTTGTTGACCCTAGGTGTACACAACTTAAAGCCGCGATGATGGGTGGCTATAGGTTTCATCACAAGAATGGAACTATCGACAAAAACAAACATAGTCATGTAGCCGAGGCGCTGCAGTATTTTATGTTGCACATAGGCGCAGGAGATGGCGGTGCTTTATTAGCACAGAAACGCGAGATAAAAAAAGTGTCGGCAGGTGGCTGGACTTGACATAGTTAAAATAAACTGGTAGCGGATGAATTACACTGCTCCCTGATGAATATTTCATTAGTTCTCCCAACTAGTCCACCGGTTTTTCCTCCATTACCGGTGGACTTTTTCTTTGCTTGTTTAAAAATTTTATGCGTGTATATATTTGCCCAGAGGTACAGGAGAAATAAGTATGCCCGAAAATAGACCAATGGGTTATAAAAAACCAAGTAGTCGTATAGCCGGTACAGTTCTAACAGCTACAGAACGCGCTCAAAAAAACCGCGCTGCTGCACAAAAAACTGCGGAATATCAGAAAAAAGTGTCGGGTGCAGTAGAACAAGCAGGTAATACAAAGCAAGAATCCGCAAACCGCGCTAAAACTTTAGCTAACACACGCC
>TARA_R110002153_G_scaffold6556_10_pt1 | contig 37755 bp, 34 predicted proteins | sample TARA_R110002153 | Tara Oceans TARA_R110002153 (sample SAMEA4398193) | marine metagenome | biome: Polar Biome; feature: [SRF] surface water layer (ENVO:00010504); material: water (ENVO:00002006), including particulate matter (ENVO:01000060) such as... | depth 5 m | reverse complement strand
TGGGTTCATGATCCGCGTGTAGATATTACCTGGAACTTTTAGGTCAAATAGATCTGCGCCATGTTGGGTGTTGTCAAAAGTATATGAGGTCGTTTGGTAAATCGGTACCGCCGCGGCTTTGGTGGTTTCTTCTGAGGTATAACCATGGTGTAAAGCTAATGATTCTAGTTTCATGTTGAGTCTGTTCCTTGTTGATTGGATTTTTTTTAATACATCAACCATAGCCCTTTGTCTCTGGTGAGTTCAAACATAAGTGTTTAAATTTATTGGTCTTATTTGGAATAAGGTATATGTCTAATAATATAATTAAGCTTAAATAAGGGTCAAGTGTGCCTTACCTGCAATATAGGCCTTTTTGAATTGATGAAAGTATTCTCCTAGAGCGTCGGCTGCATGCTTATCCTCTGCCATTTTTAACACCTCAATAGCGACTTCTGCAGTACACAGTTGATGGATGTGTGCCGCTTCACGAAGCTGATAAGTAGAGGCTTTTTCAGGCTGAATACCCAATACAGGTAAAGTAACAAAGCAGGGACTTTTAAACATTTTGCTGGCTTCACGCCATGTGCCATCTAACATCACAAATAGTGGTGTTTTACCTTGTTCGATAGCGACTAAATCTTTAGGAGAGTTGATACATCTGTCTGCCTCGGCATATTGCTGTGGAAATACTAAAATAGGCGCGTATTTTGGATTGTTTAATAACGCGAGTAATGCCGGATCTGGGGCGACTCTGTCCCATCTAAATGCATAATTGTCTGGTATAACATCTGCTATAAGTTTGCCGGTATTGGTGGGTTTGTAATATTCATTTTTATACATCACCAAACAAAAAGCGCTGTGGCTGGTAATGGTTGGACGCTGAGCACAAATACATTTTTTTTCTGGTATTAAACAATGCTCACAACGCTTAACTTTATAACCTCTAGCCCTAAATTCTTTTGTCGATAGCGCTAGCTGCTGCTTGCGCAAAATTTGTACTGAATTGATATGAGGCAAAAATAATCCGTGAGTAAATAGCTATTCTTGTAATATCATCGCTTTTTTTAGAGATTTAAAATAGTCAAAGTATGAAAATTCAGGTTGATAACGACATTCACATTGAGCTCCTAGTACCCTTATTCGCCGCGCGTTTATTTAATTTAACTAATAACAACAGATCCCATTTAAAAAAATGGTTAGCCTGGTTAGATTTAGTGAAAACTTTTGAAGATACACAAACATTTATCGACACGGCGGTTCATCAACACAATAATAATCAGGCCACCACTTTTGCCATTTTGTATCGCGGCGATTTAGTGGGTATAGCGGGGTTTAATCATTATGATTATCAACATAAATGGGGGGCGATTGGTTATTGGCTTTGTGCTTCTTGTACTGGCAAAGGTTTGATGACTAAAGTTGTAGAAAAATTGCTGGAATATGGCTTTGTTGAAAACCGCCTCAATAAAATCGAAATACGCTGCGCTAAAGAAAATCATTTGAGCAGAGCTATACCAGAACGTTTAGGTTTCACCTATGAAGCCACCTTACGTCAATGTGAGTGGTTATATGACCAGTATGTTGATCATGCGGTTTACTCAATGTTAGCCAGTGAATATAAAACAAGATAACCCTAATTCGGGTTATCTTGATGCAGATAGTCTGTAGCCATCTCAGGTTAAGGCTAACTTATTTACGTTTTTTATCGCGCTTAGCTTGATTTTCTTCACATAAACCTATGATAGGTAAATAACGCAATACCTTCATCTGTGGGTCAATAATGACGTGGTCTAGTTGATCCACATCCAAGGTTATTTGGTCATCTATAGTGGTGTAGATGGCTGTTTTACCATTAATCGAGATAGGTATTGGCATCGGGAAAACTAGATTGGCAGGTGTTTGCCATTTAAGTACTAACTTGTTGTCTGTTCGTATCTGCTGCAATTCTGGCAAAGCGGCTTGTTTTAAATAGACATCAAATAGCCAAGTGTAATCTTCGCCTGTAAGGTTATTAACAATATCGATAAAATCTTGAGTATTCCTATATCTGGGAGCAATAGGGTAGGGTAGGTTTTGCGTATCAACTGTGGCATATAACAGTTCCCGGGTAGCTTGCCAAAAAAGCTCGTCTCCTATTAACCATCTGAGTGTATGTAAAGTCCAGCCTCCTTTACCGTAAATATCAGAATTAAAGGCTTGGTCTGAGGTTATAACACCTTCCATTACCACCGGATGGCAATTAACCAGCCCTAAGTAGGACCCATACATAGTGTGGGTATAAGCCGCTTCACCAAATTTGTATAGGCTGTAAATTGGCTGCATATAAAGGCCAAAACCTTCGTGTAACCATGCATCGTTGAGTTTCTCGTGGGTAATTAGATTGCCAAACCATTCGTGAGTAAGTTCATGGTGTAATAACCAATCAAAGCCATTTTTGTCCCTTAGGTACTTTTTACCATAAGCGTTGATAGTTTGATGTTCCATACCTAAATGAGGCGTTTCGACAAAACCCAACTTTTGATCACCCCAAGGGTAGGGGCCAAGAAATTCTTCAAAAAAACTAATTTGTTGTAATAAATCGTCATTTATTAAAGCTTGGGCTTTATCAGTGTTTTTATTAAGTGCCCAGAACTCAATAGGCACCGAGGCACCGTTTACGCTGGTATAGGACTGCTGAATTCGTGTAAATGGCCCAATATTAAGGGCAATGTTGTAATCACTGGCGGGGACTGATAATTTCCAATTAAATTGGTGTTTATCGTCTCCAATATCGTTTACCGATTGTAATATTCCATTGGTCACCGCGCTAACGGTTTTAGGTACAGTTAAGGATATCTCCATGCTGTCAGCTTTATCAGCAAAATGGTCTTTACATGGCCAAAAAAGATCGCATCCTTCACCTTGCACAGCTGTGGCAATCCAAGGTGTGCCATTTTCTGTTTCGCTCCAAACAAAACCGCCAGACCAAGGAGCGTTTAGGGCAATATGTGGTTTTCCTGAATAATGCACCGCAACTTTGACTGCGGCACCTATTGTTTTAGTTTCACCTAAATCAATAGTGATAATACCGCCAACTCGTTGATAAGTAGCGGGGTTTTCATCGACCACAACCTTAGCAACATCAAAACGACTATCTAGTTTTAATTCTACTTGTGATGTGTCCTGAGTTATTAAAAACTGACTATATCCGACTCCCGCAATGCTTTTGCTTTTTGGGAATATTTCTAAATCTAGGGCATAACTGATGACGTCTGTGCTATTGGCAATTTCTGAAAAAGGTTTTCCTGTATCACCGATTATAGGGTCCAGGGGGGCAATACTTGTACAGGCCGTTAGCGCTGCTAAACCGCCAATTGTTGATATTTTTTTTACTAGCTTTACTTTGAATGACATATAAATTGTTCTACTTATTTTCTAATTATAGATATTTTTACACGACTTAATCACAAGCACCATAACTAATAAAACTTACCTAATTAAAGTTTGGTTTCATTTCTAGTCAATATCATTATTTATGTGAGTGCTAGCTGATAAATCTACTTTTACCCTTTGGTGCTTGGGCGCGACTTGATGTACCCTGTGCCGCTATTTTTGGCTAGCCTTGATTTTTAAGGTTTATTTGAGTGCAAGTAAGCTTGGCAAATGCCGATTAATTAAACTTAGGGCATTAGAATTGCTTGTAGAATTGCAAAAGTACAGAAAAAAGAAAATTAGGATATTGATATGAGTGAAATTTCTTCGAAGGATTTTCTTGAGTTGAATAAAATGTTACCCGAACTTCGCTTCGAATATGCATTAACTCAAATGATAGAAAAACAAAATTTATGGGGATTGTATGGTGAAAATGGTTGGGTGATGCTTAAGGCGGATGAAGATGCTTGTATCCCAATTTGGCCTCATAAAGAATTTGCTGAGGCTTGGGTAAAGGATGAATTTCCTAATTGCGAACCAAAACAAATTGATTTTGTGGAATGGTTAGACACATGGCTTCCGGGAATGAAAAACAACAATACCTTAGTATTAGTTTTCCCATTAGGTGATGACGAAGAAGGGATCATGCTTGAGGCCCAAGAAATGATCGATTGTATTGAAGATGATTTAAAAAAGCTTGCGGCAAACGATCCTAATTAGATGCCGCTCAGTGTTAATGAATTTGGATTGGGTGATCCTCTCGCCCAATTCAAGGTGTATATCGCCAATAGGCCTGATTTTTCTACCTATTCTAGTCTAGACTCTTCGGTTAGCCCTCTGTCATCAGGGGAAATACATGCAATAGGTCAAGCTTGTGGAAACGGTTGGCGCAAGGTGTTTAACGTTTATGCCAAATTAGTATTTGCTCTTAATGCTGAATCTCTAGTGCCTTTGCAAGAAACACTAAGTTGGCAAAAGTTTCGTGACCATGTTTTATTGCAACATTCTTCCAAAACCAGTTTACTGTTTTCGCCCCCAGCAATTTCTAAGGTTAAAGATAAAGACCGTCACGTTATTCACATTGTCATGGGAAGAACCTATGCTAAATCACTCAATTTAAGTCATTCATTAAAATGGCTAGATAATGAGTTTGCTTTAGATATGGAAAACAAGCTATTGGTCTGCCCTTATTTTGACTATCGCCAGTTATCGAATATTAAAATAATACGCCTTGTAGAATTGATAAAACAAATCCGCTAAGAAAATATCAATATTAAGAAAGCACCAACTTAGTGCGTTTGCACTTGTTTGGCTTAGTTAAACACATCCAAATTTTATGAATATATTTAACTAGTTGATATATATGGGTATTAAATTTGGCTTGTGGTTTGCTAAAGCTTTGTCATAACAGTTCATGATTATGGCTTGGAAAGAAAGTTTGCAACATACCGCTTTATCTACAAAACAAATAAACGCGACACCAGAATTGCGCATTTTGTTGATTGATGAAAATCGCCAAAGAGCGGAGTCTTTAACCTCAGCTTTAAATAACTCTCGATACAAAATAAGTCACTTAGCTAATCCTGACATGTCATTGCTAAAGCAAGTTGATCAAATTCAGCCAGATATTATTGTGATTGATATTGAATCTCCGAGTCGAGACATGTTAGAAAGTTTAGGTACCATTTCTCACTACAATCCTAAACCAGTGGTGATGTTTTCTGGTGAAGGGGATACCGACACTATCAATCAGTATATTGAGTCTGGGGTCAGTGCCTATGTAGTGGGTGATTTGCAAACCGAACGAGTTAAACCAATATTGGATGCTGCCGTTGCGCGTTTCCGTGAATTTCAAAAACTAAAAGAAGAGTTAAGTGATACTAAGCAGCAATTAGTTTCCCGTAATCTGATTGATCAAGCTAAACGACTGTTAATGAAAAAAAAGAACTTATCGGAAGACGAGGCTTTTAAGGCTATGCGTAATACAGCCATGAATACTGGGCAAAAGTTAGACGATGTAGCAAAAACACTTATCTCTTTACTCAACACTATTTAAGGTATTAGGTCAAAAGTATGATTGAGCCTGAACAAACAGATTTAACCCTAGGGTTTATACCGCTAACCGACTCGGCACCATTAATTGTGGCCAAAGAATTGGGTTTTTTTAGCCAATGGGGACTAAATGTTAGCTTACAGAAACAGAACTCATGGGCAACCTTAAGAGATAAATTACACGCTGGATTGTTAGACGCTACCCAAATGTTAGCGCCTATGCCGATAGCCAGCACATTAGGTTTAGGCTGTCCCAAAGTTAAAGTCATTACTCCTTTGGTGCTTAGCCTAAATGGTAACGCCATCACTTTGTCAGAAAAGTTACATCAAGAAATCTTGCAAGAAAATAACATTGCTCATGTGACTTTGCCTCTGGCTGCCTATTTATTGCAAAAAGTTATTAGTGTACGAAAGAAGCAAAACCGCCCGAAATTGAAATTTGCCACTGTGTTTCCATATAGCTGTCATTATTATCAGCTTAGAGATTGGTTGGCTTCGGCTAATATTTCTGAGGAAGACTTAGACATTGTGATTGTACCTCCTGTAAATATGGTGGCTTTCTTACAAAGTGGTGAAATTGATGGATGTTGTGTCGGCGGGCCATGGAACGCCAAAGCGGTCCGGGCGGGGATTGGTTTAACCGCATTAACATCATTTGATATATGGCAAGATAGTCCTGAAAAAGTGTTGGGGCTGTTAGCTAGTTTTCAGCAGGCTAATCCGAACACTGTATTGGCGTTAACTGCTGCATTAAAACAAGCTTGTGTTTGGTTAGAGAATATTCCTAATCGATTTGAGGCTGCACGTCTATTGAGTTCTGACCAGTATTTGGACGCCGCTGTTGATGTGATTGCGCCGTCACTAATTGGCAGTTGTTTAACCCATATCTCTATGCCTCCTCGTGCTATTCCTTCATATAATCAGTTTTCAAAATCTAATAATGGCTCAATTAATGTGCCTGAGTATATCCGAGGAGAATGGTTAATCAGCCAAATGGCCAAAGCAGGACAGCTAAATAATGTTGATGTGCCTGCTGACATAGTCAGAGAAGTATTTAGGCCAGATATATATCAACAAATGCGTCTTAAGCTCGAAGACCAAAGGGTGCAATTCTTTCGTCGCTCGGGTTAATAACGTTCTAAGGCGGCACCAGTCTGGTGCGATACGCACTTTGTTGGTGTGTTTGTAGGGTGTTTATATGAGGTCTTACTCTTAACTTATTGAATTATAGTGTTATTTTTTTTGGCATCGTTTCTGCTTTCAATAAAATAGTGAAACCTAATCCAAACGCATATTTTGGGTTAACCTAAATAAAAAGTTTAAAAACTATTGCTGCGATTAATTTTAGCAGCGCGGCAATGTAGCCCATAATGACTGAGTGTCCTCAGTCATTATGGGTTTTTTTTTAACAATTTTTCCTTTACTGAGTATTACAAATGAATGTTGATAAATTTAACTTGTTGTCCTTCACCGGCAAAATGAAAACCCTTCATCTATCTTGGATAGCTTTTTTTATTACATTTATGGTGTGGTTCAATATGGCCCCACTTAAAGGAGCTATTGTAGATGGGGTCGGACTGACACTTAGCGAGTGGAAAACATTGCTGATCATCAATGTTGCCCTGACCATACCCGCACGGGTTATTATTGGTGCCCTGACGGATAAGTTTGGGCCACGTATAATCTATTCAAGTCTATTAGCCGTCTGCTCTATTCCGTGTTTTATGTTTGCCTTGGCAGATAGCTTCACGCAACTGGTTATCGCACGTTTTGCTCTTGGTTGTATTGGTGCTGGCTTTGTTGTGGGGATCCGTATGGTGAGTGAATGGTTTCCGCCTAAAGAGCTAGGTACGGCTGAAGGTGTGTATGGTGGATGGGGTAACTTTGGTTCGGCCGCTGCCGCTTTCACTTTGCCGACTATTGCTTTGTTGTTTGGTGGAGAAGATGGATGGCGTTATGCAGTAGGGATCACTGGATTAATGAGTTTATTATTTAGTGTGGTGTACTTTAAAAACACCACGGATACGCCTAAAGGGGCGACCTATTTTCGACCTAAAAATTTAGGCGGTATGGAAGTCACCAGTGTTAAAGATTTTTACCTATTGTTGCTAATGAAAACACCTATGTATTTGGCCTTGGCCTTACTCAATTGGAAGTTGTCACCTCAAGGTGTATCTTTATTAGGTGAAAACGTTGCACTGTTACTCTATGTTGGTTTAGCAGTGTTATATATCTATGATGTTTATGCCACCTATAAAGTAAACAAAGAGATATTTGTAACCCCAGTACCTGAAATTCATCAATACCAATTCAAGCAAGTCGCAGTGCTGAATATTTTGTATTTTGCTACTTTTGGATCAGAGCTGGCAGTGATATCTATGTTACCCGCATTTTTTGCGGAAACTTTTGAGTTGAGCATGGCCACTGCAGGTTTATTAGCCGGTATGTATGCCTTTATGAATTTGATGTCGCGACCAGGTGGCGGTTTGTTATCGGATAAATTTGGTCGTAAAAAAACCTTACTCATTTTAACTGCTGGACTTGCCTTGGGTTATTTGTGTTTGAGTTTTATTGATGCATCCTGGCCGATTTGGTTAGCCGTTGTTGCTGTTATGGCATGTTCGTTTTTTGTGCAATCAGGTGAAGGCGCTGTGTTTGCCGCTGTGCCCTTGATAAAGCGCCGACTAACGGGACAAATTGCTGGAATGACAGGTGCCTATGGTAATGTTGGAGCTGTAGTGTATCTAACGGTTTATTCATTAGTAGATACTTCGACTTTCTTTCTAGTGATTGCTTGTACAGCTGTATTAGGTTTTGTCACCTTATTGTTCATGCAAGAGCCTAGCGGCACTATTACTGAAGTCAGAGAAGACGGTAGTGTAGAACTGATCCAGGTTACATAATCAACTATGAATTTTTATAAATGAGTGGATCAATATTGGAAAAACTAGAAGTTAAATTTGGTGGTTTTTCCAGTAAAGGGGTAAAGGCTGAAAACCAAGATGCTTTTGCCGCCTTTATGCCACGAGACTATAGCATTGAGTCCAAAGGTGCAGTAGCGGCTATTGCAGACGGGGTTAGCGTGTGTACTCGCGCCCAAGAAGCCGCTATCACTTGCGTGACTAATTTTATTGAAGATTATCATCAAACCCCTCAGACATGGACGGTCAAGCGGGCGGTCAGTAAGGTGTTACATGGTTTAAATCGTTGGTGTCATGGACAGCACGACTACGAACATGGTGGCCATAGCCAAATGATCACCACTTTTAGTGGCATGGTGTTTAAGTCTGCTTCTGGTTTTATTTTACATACTGGTGATAGCCGTATTAGCCGATTACAACGTGGTGAGTTTGAACAACTCACTACAGATCATGTATCGCGCCAAGGTCAACGCAATGTGTTGACCCGAGCTATCGGCCTTGAGCCCCATCTTGATGTTGACTTCAGTACGGTTGAATTGCAGTTAGATGATTTATTCATTTTTACTTCTGACGGGGTGCATGAGTTTTTATCCAATAAAACGCTAGTTGCCTTACTTCAAGATCAAAATTTGTCCTTAGAAGAGCGTGCTAAAAATATTGTGGATGCAGCGCTACAAGTGGGGAGCAACGATAATCTGACGTGTTTGCTGGTATTGGTAAACAAGTTACCAAATGCCAGCTTAAACGAACACTACCGACAAATTACAAGGTTAGCTATGCCACCGGCGTTAGAGCCGGGCATGAAGCTCGAAGGTTACAAGGTTATACAAACCTTGTTTAACGGCACTCGTAGTAGCTTGTATAAAGTTATTAACGAGCAAGACGGCAAAATATATGGTTTAAAAATTCCCTCACAAAACTTTGCTGATGATCCTGTTTTTTTAAGTGGTTTTTTGCGTGAAGAATGGGTAGGTCAGCATATAAAACATCACAATGTAATGGCCATCTATAAGCGAAGTGAAGAGGCCAAATTTATGTATCACATCTGTGAATATATAGAAGGCCAAACGTTACGCCAGTGGATGTTTGATAACCCTAAACCGTCATTGGAACAGGTGCGCAATATTGTTGCTCAACTAGTGACTGCACTGCGGGTTTTGCAACGTAAAGACATGGTGCATCGTGATGTGAAACCAGAAAACGTGATGATAGACCATCAAGGTCAGGTCAAACTTATCGATTTTGGTACTGTTCTGGTAAATGCCTTAGCCGAGACTAATTCGTTGCCAGAAGAACAAGTTGCCTTGGGGGCTGTGCATTATATCGCGCCTGAATATCTATTAAGACAAATCTGCGACCACCAAAGCGATTTGTTTTCAGTGGCGGTGGTAATTTACGAAATGTTGACTGGCTATTTGCCATTCAAAGCATTTAAATATCAAGACTATGTGCCTAATCATTATGAAGAATGGCAGTATCAGCCAATTAACAAACTGCGCTCAGATTTACCTCAGTGGTTGGACTTTACGTTACGCAAGGCATTGCAACCGAATTCTGCATTACGTTATGAGGCATTCTCTGAATTATTAACAGATTTATCTCAGCCCAATACAGCCATGCTAAAAACAGTTCAAAGCCAGCCTTTATTGCAGCGAAATCCTTTACTCTTTTATCAGGGCTTGAGTGTTGTGCAGTTTTTATTAATATTGGCCTTGCTGGTATTTGTCTTTAATTAGCCGCTGCGTTTAAAAATTACATTTATGCGCTGTTTAATGTGTATTTAATAAATCTGTTCAAAAACCTTAAGGCACTGCATTTGTGCAATGCTGCACTTTAATGACATAACTATTTTTAATTAATGTCATAAATATTTTGTAAGCAATTGAAAAGTATAGATAATTAAAGTTGGCATCGATGCTGCTATTACAACTGAGTAAACGACTTTTATTTTAAAAATAATTGTCGCCGATAATTAGAAGGCGTTAAGCGTCCTCATGCGTTAATCCAATAATTGTAATTATGCGAAGTCGCGTTATTACAAGAAGGCAATGTAGCCCGCAAAAACTTTCCGTGTCCTGGAGTTTTTGTGGGTTTTTTTTTGAAAAAAATCGGAGTAATGAATGACTAGCATCAAGTTATTAAGTAATTAGGTAAGTAAAGTTAGTTGTAGGTTACTCCGAGCTTAAAGCTAATTTTTGGTATTCAATATACGGCTAAATAAATTTACTACTGTCGCTTTTTTCTTGGGATTGTAACTATTTCTGCATTTTCTATTAGGCAGATTTTATCTATTCATTCATTAATCCAGACACATTATTCAATAAAAATAGTTATCCGTTTCACAAAAGTTGCTGTGTGAAATTGGGATCTGAGCTTAAAACTAGAGATAAAAACATGAGAACGACCAGAACCAAAATGAACAAACATGCTATTAGTTTTGCTCTTGCTACAGCGTTTATTGGCAGTGTTTCTAGTCCGATGGCATATGCTGAAGGATTGACTGAAGCCCTGACTTCAGGCAAGGCAAGTGTTAACTTGAACTTGCGTTATGAAAGTGTTGAACAAGATAATGCCCTAGAAGCTGCTAGCGCCCTTACATTGCGCACTTTGCTGGCGTATGACACCGCAAGCTACAAAGGGTTTTCAGCAAAAATAGAAATGGAAGATACCCGTATTGTATTAGGCCAAGGTGATTATACCGTTGGGCCAAGCGGTTATAATGTTGGAGAGTATTCGGTTATTGCAGATCCTGAACACACTGAATTAGATCAAGGTTATATCCAGTATAAAAATGACCTTTTTAGTGCAAGGTTAGGTCGCCAAGTGATTACCATGGATGGGCATAGGTTTGTGGGTCATGTTGGTTGGCGTCAAGATAGACAAACCTTTGATGGGTTATCTGCAAAGTATGCTCCTGTAAGGGATCTAAGCTTGCAATACGCCTACATCACTCAACGTAACCGTATCTTTGCACAAGACGCTGATTTAGATGCTAAGGATCATCTTATGAATGCTGCCTATAAAACTGCTTATGGCACAGTGACTGGCTATGGTTATTTACTTGAAGTGGATAATGATACCGATAATGCCTTAGATACCTTTGGTGTTAGTTTTGCTGGTAGTACAAAAGCTGCCGAAACTACAATTTTATATCGTGCCGAGTATGCGAGTCAGAGCAGTGAGTCAACCACGACGGATTTTGAGGTTGATTATTTAAACCTTGAGGCGGGAGCTGTGTTAAGTGGTATCACGGCCAAGGTGGGCTATGAAGTCTTGGGTTCTGATCATGGTTTGTTTGGGTTTTCTACACCTTTAGCCACACTCCATAAGTTTAACGGTTGGACAGATCAGTTTTTAGGCACACCTTCACAGGGCTTAGTTGATACTAGCGTCACATTAGCAGGCAACGCAATGGGCGGTGGATGGACCGCGGTTTATCATAAATTTGCTGCTGATGAAACCAGTGACACTGTTGACGATTTAGGCAGTGAACTTAACCTATCTTATGTGAAAAAATTCGCAAAACACTATACCGCTGGTATTAAGTATGCGGCCTATTCTGCGGGTGATATTAATGTAGATGCCGATAAGCTTTGGGTATGGGTAAATGCTAAGTTTTAGGTACATTTAATAATGATAAAAAGGGGCAACACTATTAAAAATGTTACCCCTTTTTGACTTAGGCAAATATTTCATTAGATTGACAAGAAATAGCGTCTTAGGGGGTTTTAGGCTTGCGATTATCTAAACTGAAGCAACCCGTTCCTAAACTAGAAATAACAAGCAGTCCGGCCATAATTCCCATGTTTTTAAAAAAGTTTTGAGTTTCATGATTGCGTGCCAAACCTTCAACCATACTCCAAAAATCATGCATGTAAATACTGATAACTAAAGTCAATCCAGCTAAAATAAAAGCGGCTAACTTACCTTTGAAACCTATAATAATAGCCAAGCCAGCAACAATTTGAATAATAATAGTAACAGGCAATAAAAAAGCAGTAGCGGGTACACTATGCGCTAGCATATAGTCGGTCATTGTTTGATAGTTGGTTATTTTCTGTAATCCCGGCAATATAAAGTAGCTGCCCATCAACAGTCGCCCTAATAGCAAACAGGTTTTTTCAATTATGCGCATTGGTTATCCTCAAATTTAAGTTATTTTAGTAAAAAATTACATCTACATATTGTTAACATCATGCTTTAAACAAGAGAAAAATACTATGAGCCAACACCACAAAATTAACTATATTGAGATCCCAGTTAAAGCCTTGGCTTCGAGCAAAGCTTTTTTTAAGAAAGTATTTGGTTGGGAATTTGTTGACTATGGTGACGATTATGCCGCTATTACTGGGGCTGGAATCGACGGTGGGCTGTACGTTTCTCAGAACAATGTGTCAGTGGATAAAGGCAGTGTACTAGTAGTGTTGTACAGTGATGATTTAGTTAAAAGCCAAGCTGCCATTGAGTCGGCAGGTGGGACAATTAACATTCCCACTTTTGAATTCCCCGGTGGCCATAGGTTTCATTTTTGTGACGGAAACGAAAACGAATATGCAATCTGGAGTGATAAGTAGCCGCAAGGTACTTATCACCTAATTAAAGCAAACACGAGACAGCTAAGTCTTAGCCAGAAAAACCACTATCTTCTGGCATGTTTTTACCTTCAGCAGCTTGACGAGCAAGTTGATCGCAAGCTTCATTTTCAGGGTGTCCAGAGTGGCCTTTAACCCAGAACCAACTGACCTTATGTTTCGCGACTTGTTCATCTAATCGTTTCCATAAATCGACATTTTTTACTGGTTTTTTATCTGCAGTACGCCAGCCATTTTTACGCCAATTTTTAATCCATTGATTGATCCCATTTTTAACGTACTGGCTATCTGTGGTTAAATTTACAGAACATTCTTCATTTAAAGTTGCGAGTGCCTCGATAGTGGCCAACAACTCCATTCTATTGTTAGTGGTATGTTTAAACCCTTGGCTTAGTTCTTTGCGATGTTTATCAAAAATCATCACAGCACCATAACCACCTGGACCAGGGTTGCCAAGGCAAGAACCATCGGTATAAATTTCTACTTGTTTCATATGAACCTAATTTAGTGGATAAATGTCAGGAATTTTTAATTTAGCGCAGTATAATGACCAAGATTGTTAATGCCACAAAATTCTAAAAAGTAAGTTATAAAAAATAGCTTATATAAAGAGTGTGAAATGAAGAGTGTGAAATGCGCCAAATTGTATTAGATACCGAAACCACTGGATTAGATCCTAAACAGGGACACCGCATCATTGAGATCGGGTGTGTGGAAATGATCAACCGTCGACTTACGGGAAATACCTTCCATGTTTACATTAATCCACAGCGCCTAGTCGAACAAGAAGCGATAGGAGTTCATGGTATCACCAATGAATATTTGGCAGACAAGCCAGTATTTAGCACTATCGCTAAAGAATTCATTGATTTTATTAGTGGTGCTCAGTTGGTGATCCACAACGCACCATTTGATATCGGTTTTATGGATCATGAGTTTAATAGGTTGTCAGGTTTGGCGGTTAAAGAGTCTGCCAAGATGTGTACTGTGCTCGACACTTTAGATTTGGCAAGACAGATCCACCCCGGACAAAAGAATAACCTTGATGCTTTGTGCAGGCGTTATGGCATTGATAACTCCCATCGAGAGAAACACGGCGCGTTGTTAGATGCCGAGATATTGGCCGATGTGTATCTAATGATGACCGGTGGCCAAACTGACCTGAATTTAAGTGGTAAGGCTAGCAGCGAAGGTGGCGTGCAAATAGAAGCTATCCGCCGACTGTCTGCAGACAGAAAACCGTTAAAGGTTGTTATGGCAACGGCCGATGAGTTAGAACAGCATGAAAGTCGCTTAGATATAGTGGCTGAAAAAGGTGGCGCCTGTATATGGCGTGAATAGTGACAAATAGTGATAAAATAGTGAGTTGAGTAAACATGTCAAAACAGGTCGTATCAGCTCTTATTTTATGGCTGTTTGCATACATAAGCTTGTCAGTACAAGCAATTCCCCAAAGTACGCAACACAGCACACAGTCTTCAAATGACCAAGATATCAGTGAAGGTGAAGGCTCGCCCCTTACACAATTAGGGACTGAATATCAAAATGGTATCGAGTTACTGCAAAATCGATTTAGAATCGATTACGAAGTAGACGAGATAACTATGATTTTTTTCCGTAAATTCGGTTCTGCTCCCATAGTTTTAGTGCGCCCTGATGGTACTAAAATATTTCAATCCAGCGCCGATGGTGAAAACGTTTTTTGGTTTGATAGCGCCACCTACGACATGATCAGTATTAAAAATCCAACGCCAGGACCTTGGCAAGCAGTAGGGCAGATTACACCTGAAAGCCGAGTTATGGTGATAAGTGATTTAGCATTACATGCTGACCCTTTACCCAAAATTATATTTTCTGGTGAAATCCTTAAACAAACTGCCTACCTAACCAATAATGGTATTCCGATTGATTACACTGCATTCAGGGATGTAGTTGAACTGGCCATCTCATTGTCTAGTACCAACAATCCTAATTTTAATAACTTTGGTGCTAACACCGAAATAGTGGCGTTTTTTGAAGATAATGGTAAAGGTATGGACGAGAGGCCCTTAGATGGAATATTTACTGGGCAATTTAACCTTGCTATAGCCGATGGCGAATGGATCCCTACCTTTACAGTCTCAACGCCTATGTTTACCCGTGAGCAAGTTGACCCAAATATAATGCTTTTGGCTAATCCCATTAAAGTGGACATTGATCTTGATGGGGGAGGTGATGGTTACCACAAACTCACAATCGATGCGCAGCGTGAATATGTGGATATGTCCACATTATTGATTGATGGAAAAGTACGTTTTCCAAATGGCGATATTCAAAATTTCTCTATTACAGAGATGTCAGCAGATGTCCGCGAATACTTAATTGTTAATTACGAATATGGTGTATATCGCGTTAAATTAACGGCTTATGGAAACACTATTGAAGGTAGAGAGTTTATTTTGGACGTGCCGGAGTTCAGTTTTCTTACTGAAGAACCTGAACCTGTTGTTGTGCCTGCAGATATTGGGGGCGATGCAACTCTCATAGATAATACAACTGAAAAAAGTGCAATGCCTGTGCAAACAATACCCATGGCAGAAGAAAAAATGTCAACCTCAACCTTAGTTTCATTAATTGTGGGTATTAACCTGTTTATCTTGCTAGTAGGAGGTGCCGCGATTTGGTGGCTAACCTTGGACAAACAGCCTGACTTCAAATTAAAGAAAAAAACCAAAACGCCAATTGCTGCAACAGGTACTGAAAAAGATATCGAAAAAGTTGGTTTTTTTGCAAAAATCTTTAAACGTAAATCTAAAGAACTGGCCACAGATAAGAAACCTAAGAAAGAATCTGACTCTGACTCTGAATTTATGGACTTGACCATCCCTAAGGAATGAATTTTTGCTTGCATATTCAACAAATTGTTCAATACTGCAGCAATCGATACTTTTAACTGAATTTCGTGTTAAAAAGCTATTGACTAGTATGTGGTGAACCCGTATTATCTGCGCCGCGGTTGAGGAGGGATATCCTTTATTCCTTATCTAACTGCTTGATAATATTAAAGATTGTGGAGTGGTAGTTCAGTTGGTTAGAATACCGGCCTGTCACGCCGGGGGTCGCGAGTTCGAGTCTCGTCCACTCCGCCAACTTTAATTTTGTCTAATTTACTGAATGTTTAGTGTGTCGTAAATCCTTCAAGATTTATTTCACTTAAATTGAAAGTAAATGTTTTGATTACGGCTGGAGTGGTAGTTCAGTTGGTTAGAATACCGGCCTGTCACGCCGGGGGTCGCGAGTTCGAGTCTCGTCCACTCCGCCATTAAATTGTTAGTTAGTCTCTTCTTAGGTAAATTCTCTTTTAAATTCTATTAACACTACGTTATCTGCTTATGGTTTGATAAGCTTGTGTTATAGCTATGTTCCTTATTTATATGATGCCTATACCCATGTCGCCATCCTCTGAGATTTAATTCCTATGTTTTTGTTGTTCCTTTATATTTTTATTGCCTTAGGTTTTTCGTTTATTTGTTCTATAGCAGAAGCGGTAATCCTCAGCATTTCCTCGGCGTATATATCTGTGTTGGTGAAAAGTGGTCATCCTTCTGGGGCGTTATTAAAAAAACAAGTCAGTGATATTAACCGCCCCCTTGCCGCTATTTTAAGCCTAAATACCATTGCCCATACTATGGGAGCTGCCGGTGCTGGGGCTCAGGCCGCGGTGGTGTTTGGTGATGCCTATCTAGGTATTGCTTCAGCTGTGTTAACTTTATTGATTTTGGTTTTTTCAGAAATTATTCCTAAAACCCTTGGGGCAACTTATTGGCGTAAACTCGCTCCAGCGACCGCCTATTTTTTAAAATATTTAATCATTATATTGTGGCCCTTAGTTCAAATGGCGCAAAAAATGACATCTAGAATGCATGACGAATCGCCCCTTATTGGTTTAAATAGAGATGAACTCTCCGCGATGACTGCATTGTCTTTTGAAGAAGGCCAAATTGCCGCTCGTGAGGCAACTGTGATGCAGAACTTACTCAGTTTAAAACATCTTAAAGTACGTCAAGCTATGACCCACAGAACAGTGGTGTTTTCGTTACCCGATACCATGACAGTTGCGGAATTTCTCGATAAACACGCTGAAGTGTCATTTTCACGGATCCCTATCTATGAAGATGGCGACCCAGAAAAAATTAGCGGCTATGTATTAAAGTCAGATTTATTGTTGGCCTATGCTCGTGGCAATACTGCCAGAGCGCTGAAGACTTACCAAAAGGATATGGTGACCATTTTAAGTAGTATGTCGTTAGCCAAGGCATTTGCCCCTTTGCATTCACAACGAGGAAACATGTTACTAATTGTAGATGAATATGGTGGATTAGAGGGAGTGTTAACCGTTGAGGATCTAGTTGAGAGTTTATTTGGTATTGATATCATTGATGAAAGTGACCAAGTAGTCAGCATGCGAAAACTAGCACGAATAATGGCTAAAAGACGGGAAAAGAAACGTTTACGCAAGTATGAAAAACCAAACCGTTAACATGCATATTAGGGAAATGAGCGGATTATGAGTGAGTTACTTAGATGTACCAATCTAACTAAAGAATACAGTGATGGAAAAAATACAGTTAAGGTGCTCAAAAGCGTCAATTTTTCTATTAATAAGGCTGAACAAGTTGCTATTGTGGGGAGTTCAGGCTCTGGAAAAAGTACCTTATTACATTTATTAGGGGCTTTAGATAAACCTACATCAGGGCAAGTATCCTTTGAACAACAAGATATATTTGCCTTTAACAGTAACCAACAAGCAAAATTTCGCAATCAATCCCTTGGGTTTGTTTATCAATTTCATCATTTATTGCCAGAATTTAGTGCTTTAGAAAATGTAGCTATGCCGTTATTGATTGCAAAAAAGCCAGTCAAACAAGCTAATGAGATGGCCATGGCCATGTTAGATAAGGTTGGTTTGTCCCATAGATCCCATCATAAACCTGCTGAATTATCTGGTGGTGAGCGGCAACGTGTAGCTATTGCCAGAGCCTTGGTAACTCAACCCAAACTAATATTAGCAGACGAACCTACAGGGAATTTAGATCAAAAAACTGGTGAAAGTATTTATCAGTTACTCAGTGATCTACGTGAACAAATGCATACCAGTTTTGTGGTTGTAACCCATGATACTCAATTGGCAAAAAGATTAGACCGCTCCTTGAACTTAGTCGACGGCTGTTTAACTGATGCAACACCTCAATCTTTGGCGAGTACTATATAGTGCATTTAGCTTGGATATTGGCGTGGCGTTTTCGCACCAACAAACGCCAAAATGGCTTTATATCGTTTATTTCCGCTTCATCGACATTTGGCATTGGCTTAGGTTGTTTTGTGCTGATTTTGTTGTTATCAGTCATGAATGGTTTTGAGAAAGAGTTAAAAGACCGTTTATTGTCTGTTATTCCACATGCTGAGTTTAAATCAGTGTATGCAAGCGGCATTGAAAACTGGCCCGCAGAAGTTGAGGCATTAAAACTCCACCCCGAAGTCACTTTCGTCGAACCCTACGTTAACGCGACCGGTATGTTGCAAAAAGGCAATAAAATGAAAGCGGTTGAAATGACCGCTTTAGATCCTCTTTACGCCGCTGATGGAGTCATCCCCAGTTTAGTTACTAGCCAACAGTGGCTACAATTTCAAACTGACGAAAATGCTACAATGTTAGGCATAGGACTTATGCAAAAATTGGACTTGGTCGTGGGTGATAAAGTGCAGATTTTATTGCCGCAGTTATCTGAAGATTTGAGTTTAAGTGCGCCAAAAACATTACGTCTCAATATTATTGCTAGTTTAGATATGGGCGGAGAATTGAGCAATCATATTGGCTTTATGCATATGTCATTAGCCGCACAGACACAAAATATCCACCATGGTGCACAGGGAATACGTTTAAGGTACCGGGATGCTTTTGCCGCCCCTAAATTAACCCGTGAAATCGGATATAAATTGACACCTGAAGTGTATATGTCGGATTGGACTATTAACGATGGCAATTTATATCAAGATATTCAGCTGGTAAGGGCAGTGGTTTATATTGCATTAAGTTTGGTGATCGCCGTGGCATGTTTCAATATCGTGTCTACATTGGTGATGGCAGTAAACGAAAAACAAAGCGAAATTGCTATGCTTAAAAGTATGGGCGCAAAGAATAGCCTGATTATTTTAGTTTTTATGTTGCAAGGTACATTTAATGGTCTGATTGGTACAATAGTCGGGGTGATATTAGGTATTTTGATGGCAACTAACTTAGCTGCTGTAGCACGTTTTATTGAAGATTTATTGGGTGTGCAATTTTTATCAGGCGATGTTTATTTTATTGATTTTTTACCCTCAGAATTAAACTGGAATGAAGTCTACATCACTGCACTCATTGCTATAATACTGAGTGTTTTGGCCACGCTTTATCCAGCAATAAAAGCAGCAAGAATTAATCCTGCTAAAGTGCTGGGACACTGAACATAGGGGAGGCTGATATGACAAAAAATACAATTAACGTAACAAACTTGCAGGTGACAGATCAAAAAGACTGGGCTGCAGGTGTGCCTGCTGTCATCTCGGCATATAAAAATATAAGCACTAAAGTAGGGCCATTTAAAGGGACTAAATTACTTACGCAACTTAACCAAATTGAAGGTTTTGATTGCCCGGGTTGCGCATGGCCTGATCCATTATTAAAACGTTCAACCTTTGAATTTTGTGAAAACGGCGCAAAAGCCGTCGCCGATGAAGCCACATTAAAACGGGCAACCTCTAGATTTTTTGCCAAATTTAGTATTAATGACTTAAAACAAAAGTCTGACCGTTGGTTAAATGATCAAGGACGTTTAGTCGAGCCTTTGTTTTTGTCTGAAGGAAGTGATCATTACCAACCCATTAGCTGGTCGGACGCTTTGAGCATGATCGCCAAAGGGCTAAATAAACTGGATTCGCCAAACCAAGCTGCATTTTATACTTCCGGCCGCACCAGCAACGAGGCCGCATTTTTATACCAATTATTGGTTCGTCAATTTGGTACTAATAATCTACCCGATTGTTCAAATATGTGTCATGAATCTAGTGGCGTGGGGTTAACCGAAACCATAGGTATAGGCAAAGGTAGCGTTTCTCTAGATGATTTAGAAAATAGCGAAGCCATTTTTATCTTTGGGCAAAATCCAGGTTCAAACCACCCACGAATGCTAAGTTCGTTGCAAGCAGCCAAACGTCAAGGTGCTAAGATTGTTGCCATCAATCCGTTGGATGAAACAGGTTTAAAACGTTTCAAAAACCCACAAGAAATTGAAGGTGTCATTGGCGCTGGTACAGCGTTGCGGGACTTGTATTTACCGGTAAAAATTAACGGTGATGTGCCTTTATTAAAAGGTTTATGCAAAGCCTTAATTGAAAGAGATGATGCTGGGCAAGCCGTTTTGGATAAAGAGTTTATTGCAAAATACTGTAACGGTTTTGAGGCCTTTAAACAGGACATTTTAGCCACTTCTTGGGTTGATATTGAGCAGCATAGTGGATTAACTCAAAGTCAAATTAATCAAGCTGCTGATATTGCTTGTGCTTCGAAAAAAACTATCTGTTGCTGGGCTATGGGCATGACCCAACACAAAAATGCTGTGGCCAATATTCAGCTGATGACCAACTTTTTAATGTTGCAAGGTAACTTGGGTAAACCTGGAGCTGGTGTTTGCCCGGTGCGTGGTCACAGTAATGTGCAAGGTGATCGCACTATGGGAATTTGGGAGAAACCCTCTGACTCTTTCTTAGATGCTTTGCAGCAGACTTATCATTTTACTGTACCTAGAGAACATGGTTATGACGCAGTAGAAAGTGTCGAGGCGATGACACAAGGGAAAGTAAAGTTGTTGTTTGCTTTAGGCGGTAATTTTTATCGTGCTATGCCAGATCATGGGGCAACTAAGCAAGCTTTAGCCAAGTGTGAATTAACGGTTCAAGTTTCAACTAAGTTAAATCAATCACATCTGTACACGGGTAAAAACGCTTTGATCCTTCCAGCTTTAGGGCGTACTGAAATTGATCGGCAATTATCGGGTATTCAAACTGTTACCGTCGAAAATTCTATGGGAGTGGTACAAACTTCCCACGGTAAAATACCCCCAGCCTCTGACCTCTTAAAGAGTGAGGTAGCCATTGTAGCCGATTTAGCCACTTTGGCTCTACCCGAAAGCCATATCAATTGGCAACAAATGAAAAATGATTATCGTTTAATTCGAGATGGTATTGCCCAAGTTATCCCTGGTTTTGAGAATTTTAATCAACGTATTGAGGAACTTGGCGAATTTGAATTGCCTAATGATGTAAGAGACCAACGTAAGTTTGTCACTGCCACTGGCAAAGCCAATTTTGTTGTCCATGATATCGAGTCTATTCATGTGCCGGAAGGCTGTTTAATCATGATGACTATTCGCAGTCATGATCAGTTTAATACCACAGTGTATACCAACAATGACAGATATCGTGGTATTCATGGCAGCCGCCGAATTGTTTTTGTGAATATTGATGATCTAGAGGATTTAGGCCTACAAGCAGGTCAACAAGTGGATATTCACAGTCATTGGCCAAATGAAAAGATAAAAACCAGAACCGTAGAAGATTTTACTCTAGTTCAATTTGATATTCCGCGAGGATGCGCTGCCGCTTATTACCCAGAAACCAATGATTTGATCCCCCTTAGCAGTGTCGCCGATAAAAGTAATACACCCGCGTATAAATCTGTGGTGATCAGTTTGCATGTTTCAGATAGTAAAATTTAAAAGCTAAACAATTTTGAACCACAGAGATCACAGAGCGCTTCGCTACACAGAGAAACAGATAATTAAGGTCATGATTTCTTTTCCTCTGTGCTCTCTGTGTCCTCTGTGGTTAATCGCTTTTAGTTTTTCAGCTTTAAGAGTCCGCGCGACCCATAAATTTACTTTCTGCGGTATTAACTTTGATTTTTTCGCCTGAGGCAATGTATTCAGGTACTTGCACAACTAGCCCAGTAGATAATGTAGCGGGTTTAGTGCGAGCACTGGCCGACGCACCTTTAATAGAAGGGTCGGTTTCTGTTATCAACAACTCTACAGAAGCGGGCAGTTCCACACCTACTGGTTTTCCTTCGACTAATAAAATTTGCAGGCCTTTAGTATCTTCGGTGATAAATGGTAGTTCATCACTTATGGTTTCTGTGTTTAAAGGGTAAGAAGAATAGTCTTCATCATCCATAAATACATACTCGTCGCCATCAACATAGGAAAAAGTGACTTTATTACGGTTGAAATCAACTAAATTGAGCACTTCATCGGCTTTAAAACTTTCATCAGCTTTAGCGCCAGTGCCCACTTCATACAAACGCATTCTATATAAACTGGCACCGGCACGACCGCTGGGTGTCATTTTATTAATGTCTTTAACAATATAAGTTTTGCCATTATGTTCAACGGCTGCATTTTTTTTAATTTCACTGGCTTTTGGCATAGTAGAGATCCTTTATAATTTTGTCGCAAAAAATACCATGAAAACAAAAATAGGCAAAGGAAGTTGTGCCTTACGTCAAACTTTTCACTCGTTAGTTGTGAAGCTTTTTGGCATAATCTCGCCCTACGGTTTTACATCCTCATTATTCATTAAGGCGCTATGTCTAAAACATCCTATTTGTTTGCTGCCGATGGCAAGTTATCTGAGGCTATCGACGGGTTTGTGCCGCGCCAAGCACAAACTGATATGGCGGTAGCTGTTGAAAATACCATCAAAAACAAGACGTCGCTTATTGTCGAAGCGGGAACAGGCACAGGTAAAACCTTTGCATACTTAGCTCCTGCATTATTATCAGAGAGAAAAACTATTGTCTCGACGGGCACTAAAAACCTGCAGGAACAACTTTTTCATCGTGACTTACCACTGATTAAAAAAGCGTTAGGCTCCAATAGCAAAACTGCATTGTTAAAAGGTCGGGCTAACTATTTGTGTCTGCATCGGTTAAGGCAACATGGTGGTAATAGTACATTAATTGATAGACAAACCTTGACTGAACTCACGCAAGTAAGGGAGTGGGCGTCTAGTACTAAAACAGGTGATATGGGCGATATGAGATCGTTGGCAGAAGATGCTAAAGTGTTGCCTTTTGTCACTTCTACTGCGGATAATTGTTTGGGTAAAGATTGCCCTGATTACGAAGATTGCTACATGGTCAAAGCCCGCCGTAAAGCATTGGATGCCGATGTGGTGGTGGTTAACCATCATTTGTTTTTTGCGGATATGGCGCTTAAGGATACCGGCTTTGGTGAACTGATACCTGACGCGGATTTAGTGGTATTTGACGAAGCTCATCAAATACCTGATATAGCCAGCGAGTATTTTGGTGAGACGTTTTCAAGTAGGCAAATGCAGGATATAAGCCGCGACGTTGAAGTGGTGTATCGCACTGTGCTCAAAGACGCTAAACAATTACAAACTGCCTCTGAGAAATGCAAAATGATTGCCGCGGATTTACGGATTTTATTCCCCGAAAACCCCTCCAAAGGGAATTGGCGTCAAATGTTGACTCGAGACGACGTACAAACTCAAATCAGTAAGTTAACTGACAGTCTGAACGTGTTGTATGAGGTACTCAAATTACATGTTGGTCGTGACAAAGATCTCGATAGTATTCTTGAACGAGTGTCAGAGGCAAGAGGCAAGTTAGCTCGCTTAACTGATATCACCCAATTAGGTGTGAGTCTTTGGTACGAAACCACTATGCGGCATATTGTGCTGCATTTGACCCCCCTAAGTATTTCACAAAAATTTGCCGATTTTATAGCTGAGCCTAAACGCAGTTGGGTATTTACCTCTGCCACATTAATGGTAGACGGCGGTTTTAGTCATTTTCAAAAGCAAATGGGTTTAGACAATGCCACCACTTTGTCCCTAGACAGTCCATTTGATTACCCTAATCAAGCGATGTTATGTGTGCCACGCTTTTTGCCAGAGCCAAACGCCCGTGAAATGCGCGCCACCTTGTTAGATATTTCGATCAAATTAGTTAAAGCCAGTCGTGGCCGATGTTTTTTGTTATTTACTAGTCATGCCACACTGAATGCCATTGCCGGTTTGTTAGAAGATAAAATCGATAATCCTATTTTGGTTCAGGGATCTACCACTAAGCGCGCCTTATTAGAACGATATATAGAGAATAAAGATGCAGTGTTGTTGGGCACAGGGGCATTTTGGGAAGGTGTAGATGTGCGAGGCGATGATTTGACTTGTGTGTTAATAGATAAGTTACCTTTTGCCTCACCAGACGATCCGTTATTGCAAGCCAGAATTGAAGATTGCCGAAAAAGTGGTGGTAACCCTTTTGCTCAGTTGCAAATTCCTCAAGCTGCCATTGCATTAAAACAAGGGGCAGGGCGCTTGATCCGTGACGAAACAGATAAAGGCGTGTTGGTTATCTGTGATAACCGATTGGTTACTAAAGATTATGGCAAAATTTTTATGGGTAGTTTACCTGATATGCATCGCACCCGAGACCTACAAAAAGCATTGGATTTTTTACACGACATTCACAGCGACAAAGAAGAAATAGAGACTCAATCATGAATATTTTAGTTATCGATACTGCCACTGAGGCTTGTTCAGTGGCCCTTGAGGTCAACGAACAAGTGTTTCACCGCTTTGAAGTTTGTCCACAACAACACAGTCAACGTATCTTACCAATGATTGATGAAGTATTGAAAGAGGCCAAAGTGACACTGCAAGATTTAGATTATCTCGCTTTTGGTCGTGGTCCTGGCAGTTTTACTGGGGTGCGTATTGCCACTGGCGTATTGCAGGGATTAGCCTTGGGTACTGGCCATAAAGTGGTGGGTATATCAACATTAGCAGCAATGGCACAGCAAGCCTATGAGCAAAATCACAGTGAACAAGTCACTGCTGCAATTGATGCGCGTATGTCTGAAGTGTATTTTGGCCAGTATAAACTTGAACAAAATGTTATGACACTGATAGGTGTCGAACAAGTGGTACCCCCAGAGCAAGGGGCAGAGTTACTCACTAATGGTACTAAAATGGCTGGAGTTGGTACTGGTTGGCAAGCTTACCCAGATCTAAATACTGCAGCAAAAATTGAGGTGTTAGCTGATATTTTATATCCCAATGCATTGTATATGTTGCCTCTTGCCAAGTCTTTGATTGCTAATGGTCAGGCTGTTGACGTGGATGAAATTCAGCCGGTATATTTGCGCGACAAAGTAACCTGGAAAAAACTTCCTGGGCGAGAGTAACAATTTGGAACAATTCTTGTATATTGTTGAGGGTTTGTTAATCGTTGTTTCTGCTGATTAGGATAAATACTTGAGTATTGAGTCACTAACTTTATTAAAAGCATCTGATATTGCCCGTTCTTCTCGGGACAAACCTCGTGCGATTCAGACAGACAAGAGCCAAGACGATAATCTGCAGAATGCACAAGTTTCAATTATTCGCAGTGGTGACAGTGAAACCTTTGAAAAAGCCGCTTCTTATAATCAACAAACTGACAATCTTTCAAGCAAAAGTTTAAATGAAAAGTCTGCTATTGCCGCTTACCAAAGTATGGCTAAAGAGCAGCAGCGGCAAGGTATTCAAATGTTATTGGGGGTGGATACCTTCGTTTGATCTATTGGTTATATAAATAGATATCAAAATAACGTTAAAATTCAGTAGCTGTTCAGTTACTATCAATACAATTACAGTTAAACATTCCCTGTTTGAACTATCTGAGGATAATTATGAAAATTCGTATAAGCGCGTTGTTGATTGCCATCTTTTTGGTTGGTTGCTCGACATTTCCAGAGAAACTGCAGCTTGAAGATAACACGCAGTTGGTCAATTATGAGGATGCAGCTGCAAAGGCTGAGCAAGTTAAAGGTAATATGCTGCGCTGGGGTGGCACTATAGCAAAAGTTGAAAACAAGGTTGATTCTACGGTTTTTGAAATGGTTTCTTATCCTTTGACTAGTTATGGCCGTCCAAGATCAACTGAGGAAAGTTTGGGGCGTTTTCGTATTAGTGTAAACGGCTTTATGGACCCTATGGTCTATCAAGTTGGGCGTCTGATGACTTTCACCGGAGAACTAAATGGATTGGAAAAGGGATTGGTTGGTGAACATGAATATGTGTATCCGTCAGCAACAGTCAAGGGCTATTATTTGTGGAAAAACGTGCAGCGTATCGATGTTAGCGGTGTACATATATGGCCTTACCAAAACTGGTATGGACATTATCCGCGATCCTACCGTAGAAATTTATTTATTCGCAGCTCAGGTGGAAACCGCAGTCATGGGGTAAAGTCAGCCCGCCCAAGTGGTGTAACCACTTATCCAAAAGCTTTAAAAACTCAAAGGGTAGAAAAGTAACAACAATAGGTACGGGAAAATGATATGAATAATCAAAAAGTAGTGTTTTTGAGCATGGCTTTACTTATGGGATGTGCCGGTTCACCTAAGCAAATTCAAGTTGTGAATAGTCAGCAATTAGTCACTTTTTCTAATGTGTCTGATGAGTCTGTTGGTAAAATGGTCAGATGGGGTGGAGTTATTACTGAGCTGAGTGAACAAGAAGGTGTCGCTAATGTGACTGTAACTCAATACCCACTGATACGTTCTGGACAGCCAACATACAAGTTTGGGAGCGGTGGCAGATTTACTGCTAAGTTTAAAGAGCCATTGAATATTGATAGTTTGGAAAAAGGAACTGTGCTTACACTTGTAGGAAAAGTTGAGGAATTACGAAATCCTTATCCAGAACTCAAAACGACCCAATTAACTATAGTACAAACAGATGATTTTTATGTTTGGGATGGCTTTTCTAGAGCTGAACACCCCTCTATTGAAGGTGATGAGCCTGCTTTTATAGAACGAGGAAAGTGGGGATGGCAAGTAAAAAGCCAAAAAGACAAGGAAAGGGAACGTCAAGAACAAAGTAATCAGAGAAATGATCCAAACCGAGATCTAAACGATTTTTCTCGCTAATAAATGGATTATAATTAATGGGTAACTTCCTGCCGTAAGCGGCAGAGTTTTTACTAAATGGCGGCAAGAAATTGCCGCTTTTTTGTGTTTGAAAAAGGAAAATAAGTGCAACAATCCCTTGAATTCCCTCTTGCCAATATCACCCTTCGTGGTATCGGTTATGGTGATCCTTCTAAGCCAATGATTTTGGCGTTGCATGGATGGTTAGATAACGCAGCAAGCTTTCAACCTATTGCTGAATATCTTAGTGACTATTATATTGTTGCTTTGGATATTACTGGTCATGGATTGTCTTCCCATAGAAGTCATGGTGCTCATTACCATTTAATTGACTTTCCTTATGATTTACATGAATTAGTTGAGGCACAAGGTTGGCAGTCATTTATATTAATGGGGCACTCTATGGGTGGCATCATTGCCACTATTTATGCGAGTTGTTTTCCTGAACATGTCAGTAAACTCATTTCAATTGAGTCTTTCGGGCCTATGACTAAAGATACACAAAGTAGTCCGTCTCAGCTTAGGGATTCTATTCTGAGTAGGTTAAAAGCGCAGCGAAGTGAAGCTAAACACCCTAGAAGTATTGAACGAACTGTTGCAGCCAGAGCCATGGTAGGTGATATTAAATTGGAATCAGCTAGATTGTTGATCACTCGGAATATCCGTGAGGAAAATGAACAATTATTTTTTACCACAGACAGGCGTTTACGAACCTTTTCATCACTTAGAATGACAGAGCCCCAAGCTGAAGCTTTTATACGTAATATTCAATGTCCTACTTTAGTCATAATGGGAACGCAGGGATACGAATCAATGCGAACCATTTTGAAGAATAGATTGGACTGGGTTGAAGATCTAATTATGGTTGAATGCGAAGGGTTTCATCATTTACATATGGATAATCCTCAACCAGTTGCCAAAGAGGTTGTTGATTTTTTAAGCTAAATTCAAACTGGTCTTAGTTGTTAATCATTTGTTGATTTATCTTTGCTAAAGGTTTAGGTAGAATCGCTAGCTGTTTTACGTTTCTATTAAAATAATAATAAGTTGGCTTTTGCTCCCGCTACAAAGGAGTCGCCTAAAGTCAATGGCCTGGAGGTACAGTGGAAAAAATCTGGTTGAAGAATTATGACCCTAGGGTTCCTGCCGACATCGATCCTGATCGTTATTCATCTATAGTCGATATTTTTGAACAATCTATCGAAAAATATGCAGAAAATGTCAGTTACATCAATATGGGTAAGAGTATTACTTTTGCGGAGTTAGATGAGCTTTCTCGTGATTTCGCCGCCTATTTACAAAATTCTGGGTTAAAGAAAGGCGATGCAATCGCCATTATGATGCCTAATCTTATTCAATATCCAGTGGCGCTGTTTGGCATACTCCGCGCAGGTATGACAGTGGTGAATGTTAACCCTTTATATACCGCTAGAGAATTACAACATCAATTAACTGATTCAAACACCAAAGCCATTGTTATTGTTGAAAATTTTGCTTGCACCTTGAGTGATGTGATTAAAAATACCGCAATTGAGAAGGTGTTATTAACATCTCTCGGTGACATGTTATCGCCTCTAAAAAAAGTAGTAACCAATTTCGCAGTTAAATACGTTAAAAAATTGGTTCCTGAATTTGATTTGCCTAGTGCAGAAAAGTTTTCAGCTGCGCTTAAACAAGGTCATAAGCAATCATATCAGCGCCCTGAAATAACGGGTGAAGATCTGGCTTTTCTACAATATACAGGTGGTACCACAGGCGTGTCGAAAGGTGCGATGCTGACCCATAGAAATATAGTGGCTAATTTAGAACAAACTTCGAATATTTTAGAAAATGTAATTGATTTAGGTCAAGAGATAGTGGTCACGGCTTTACCTCTTTATCATATATTTGCCTTGCAAAGTAACTGCCTGACTTTTGTTAAATTTGGTTGTCCTAATTTATTGATAACTAACCCTCGCGATATGCCGGGTTTTGTTGCTGAATTAGCCAAGTACCCTTTTACTGTTCTTACTGGTGTAAATACTCTATTTAATAGTCTACTTAATACTGCTGGCTTTTCTGATCTTGATTTCAGTGGATTAAAATTTTCCTTGGGGGGTGGTGCAGCAGTACAAAAATCTGTTGCCGAGCGTTGGCAAAAAGCTACTGGCAATGTGTTGCTTGAAGGTTATGGATTAACCGAGTGTTGTCCAGTCGTCACTGTTAACCCGCCACATCTCGAAGCTTATAAAGGTTCTATTGGCATGCCCGTACCTTCCACTGATATAAAATTGGTAGATGAAGAAGGCAACGAAGTAGCCATGGGAGAAGCTGGTGAAATGTTAGTTAAGGGGCCACAAGTAATGAAAGGTTACCTTAATCGACCAGACGCGACGGCTGAAATGATAGTTGACGGTTGGTTAGCCACAGGTGATATAGCAACATACGATCAAGATGGTTACTTTTATATTGTTGACCGCAAAAAAGATATGATTTTAGTTTCGGGCTTTAATGTATTTCCAAATGAAATTGAGGAAGTAGCCGCTATGCATGAAGATGTCGTAGAGGCGGCTGCTGTAGGTGTGCCCCACGAGGTCTCCGGTGAAATTGTTAAGTTAGTGGCAGTACGTAAAAATCCAGAGTTATCGGAGCAAGATTTGATAGATCATTGTCGTATTCACTTAACTGGTTATAAAGTACCTAAAAAAGTTGAGTTTACAGACGAGCTTCCTAAAAGTAATGTTGGTAAGATACTGCGTAGAGAATTAAGAGACAAATAGCCTAACTGTTTTACACTTATGTAAAAGCCGGCGCTAGCCGGTTTTTTTATGGGTCTTGTGACCACTAATTTGGAAATCCATGCAATACAATTTTATTACCAGTAATCAAGCACTCGCAGATTTTTGTCAGCAAGCCAGCCAGGCAGAAGCCATAGCAGTGGATACCGAATTTGTTCGTACACGCACTTTATATCCTCAGTTGGGGCTAATACAGATCTATGATGGAAAACAACTTGTGTTGGTTGACCCCTTGGTGATTGATGACTTCTCAAGTTTGAAGGAATTGTTAACCAACCCCAATGTGGTCAAGGTATTACATTCTTGTTCTGAGGATTTAGAAACTTTTTGGCATGCATTTAAAATTATGCCTAGTCCGATTTTTGATAGTCAGTTTGCTGCCAGCGTTGTGGGTATGGGGACTGCTTTAGGTTATGCCAAGTTAGTAGAAATCATGCTAGAAATAACTGTTGATAAAGGCGAATCGCGTACTGATTGGTTAGCTAGACCTTTACGTGATGAACAGTGTGACTATGCAGCTAAAGATGTGTTGTATTTGTTTCAACTTTATCCAGAACTTAAAGCCCGTGTAGAAGAACAAAATAAATTACCATGGGTGTACGCCGAAATAGACCATTTGGCAACCAAAAAACAAACACCAATACCTCTAGATTCAATGTATTTAACGATTAAAAATAACTGGAAACTATCAAGCAAAGCCTTGTTGATCTTAAAAAAGTTGGCCGCTTGGCGCACGTCTACGGCAAGGCAGCGTGATATGGCGTTAAACTTTGTGGTGCGAGAAGAAAATTTGGTCTCTATTGCTATGATGCAACCATTGAATAAAAATGAATTACGGGGAATTCAAGGAGTGAACCCTCACGAAGTTCGGATCCACGGTGATGCATTATTGGCTATAGTTGCTGATTGTCAGAATGTATCTGACGGTGCCTACCCACCTAGGGTGAAACGTTTAAATGATATCGAAGATTACAAAAATACCGCCGCAAACGTTAAAAAATTATGCTTAAGTATTGCTGAAAAACATGAAATTCCCCCCGAATTAGTAGGATCTAAAAAACAAATTAATCAATTACTAAAATGGTGCTGGTTTAAGCAGGATGAAACTCGGGAAATGGGATTGCTACCGGATTTGCTGAGTAGTTGGCGTCGTGAACTTTTTGTTAATGAGCTCATTAAGATTGATGCACTTAATTTGTCCCATGATCTGCTTGAGGAAAACTCATAATGTTGTGTGCGGTTTACAAAAGCAGCAAAAAACAAGAAACCTATTTGTATGTGCCGGGTAGAGATGACTTTTCTAAAGTCCCAGACGCTTTATTAAAAACATTTGGTGCGCCAATATTTTTAATGATTATGCCACTTAAAAAAGACCGTGAATTGGCAAGAGTGGATATTAATAAGTTGCGTACTGAACTCAAAACAAATGGTTTTTATTTGCAGCTGCCACCACCTACCGAAAATTTACTTAAAACTCACCTGCAACAACAGAGCTCAGACTAAGCACTATGAAATTTATCCATTTTACTTTGTTGTTTTTGTTGTTTTTGTTGATCTCGGTCAGCCAAACTTTGAGTGCCAAACCTAGTTTTGAGCAGTATTTAGCTGATTTAAAATTACAGGCAATTGAACAAGGTTACAGCACTGAATTTGTTGACCAAGTGTTTGCAGGGGTCAGTTATCGTAAAAAAACTGTCACTGCTGATAAAAACCAGCCAGAAACAAAATTAACATTAGACAAATATTTGGCTACCCGCGTTCCCGATTGGAAAGTTAAAAAGGCCGTTGATTTAATGGCGCAGCACAAAGTGTTATTAGACCAAGTAGAGCAGAAGTTTGGTGTACAGAAGCGTTTTATCGTCGCGCTATGGGGTAATGAGAGTAATTTTGGCAATATTATGGGCAAACACTCGGTAATTAACTCGCTTGTGACCTTGGCATACGATGGGCGCCGAGAAACCTTGTTTAAAAAACAGTTATTTGCTGCCTTAAAAATCCTGCAACAGGGACATATTGAATTGCAACACTTTGTTGGTTCTTGGGCAGGTGCCATGGGGCAAAGCCAATTTATGCCTACTTCATTTTTAGACTATGCAATCGATTTTGATAACGATGGTCGAAAAGATATCTGGAATAATCAAGCCGATGTATTTGCCTCTATTGCCAATTTTCTAAAATCTGAAGGTTGGAGCAACCAAATAACATGGGGACGCCAAGTTAAAGTGCCTGACAATTTTGATTTTAGTTTGGCCGGGCTTAAGTCTAACTCAAAGCGTTTGTTAGCAGATTGGCAGGCAATGGAGGTTAGACGTTATGATGGTGGTGATCTGCCTGATTTAGCTATCAAAGCATCGCTTATCGCTCCAGATGGTGAAAATGGGCGAATTTATTTGGTATACGAAAATTTTCACACATTAATGAAATGGAATCGTTCCAGTTATTTTGGGATATCAGTGAGTTATTTGGCTGATCGTATTAAAAAAGGGTCATGAAACCTTGTTAGAATATAAACATATTGATTGTGATGGTAAGAGTATTGATCTGCCTGTCGGGAAAGTCGTCTGCGTAGGGCGAAATTACCTACAACATATAAAAGAGTTAGAAAATGAAGTACCTAGTGAACCTCTGTTGTTTATTAAACCTTCTACAGCTTTGTTTAGTCTAATTCAACCTGTTGTAATACCTAAAAATTTAGGTCCTTGCCACAATGAATTGGAATTGACAGTTTTGATTAAAACAACACTCTGCCAAGCCTCAATATCAGAAGTAGAAGCAGCAATATGGGGAATAGGTTTAGGTTTAGATCTAACTTTAAGGGATGTGCAAACAGCATTAAAAAAGCAAGGCCATCCATGGGAGCGTTCCAAAGCTTTTGATCGTAGCTGCCCTATGTCGCAATTTGTCGTCAAAGAGCAGTTTGATACATTATCCGATATTGACTTTAGCTTGCGTGTGAATAATGAAATAAGGCAGCAAGGCAATAGCCAAGAAATGTTATTCCCTATATTAAAATTGCTAGCCAATATGTCTAATGCCTTTACTCTTTTACCAGGTGATATTGTAATGACAGGCACACCAAAAGGCGTGGCAGCTTTAGCAGTGGATGATCAGTTAACTATCGAATTGCATAAGCACTTTTCAGTTAATACTTGCGTTGTATAAAAATGAAATTTTCTTTTGAGTTTGAAGTAGACCAAGCAAATAAATTATTGATTTGTGAGGCTTATGGCGAGTTAAGTGAAGTAGTTGATCTTGAACATATGTTAAAAACCATCGTCAAGATAGCCGGCAAAAATCAAGTCAAGAATATAGTGCTTGATATCACAGCATTTAAAATCCTCCTCACCAATGTAGACATTGCAAATCTGTTGATAACCTTTCAAGAAAATGATTGGCTTGGCGATTTGAAAATCGCTAAGATCATTAATCCAGAATTCAATATTCACAATGTGATCCAAGGCCTGGCAGAAAGTTTGTCGTTGCCTATTAAAAATTTCGAAAACCGCAGTGAAGCTATGCTTTGGTTGTTGTTTGATAAGGTACGAGCAGAGCATAAATGACTAATAAATATAGGTACTGCCATGGATAAATTTTGGGAAACGACCCCACTTGAAAAAATGAATGATAAAGAGTGGGAAGCTATTTGTGATGGTTGTGCCAAATGTTGTTTACACAAGTTTATTGATGATGAAGAAGTCACAAAAGCAGCACCTACAGATCATATTCAACAAGGTGAAAAAATTCATTACACCAATATTGCATGTGGTTTATTGAATACCAAAACTTGCGCATGTACCCAATATACCGAGCGAACCAGCTTGGTTCCAGAATGTGTCAAACTCACCAAAGATAATCTGCAAGACATCTTTTTTATGCCACACAGTTGCAGTTATCGTAGACTTTACGAGGATAGGGGATTACCGAGTTGGCATCCGCTGCTAAATAATGGCAAAAAATCAATTATGCATAAGGCAGGCATGTCCGTAAGAGGCAAGACAGTTGCTGATCATGATGTCGATTTAGAGCAATTTGAAGATTATATAGCGCTGTGGCCGATGGAAGATTTGGATTAGAATTTTTAGCTACGAGCTACGAGGATTAAAGTTTGCGCCGTAAATTGTGATCATCTATTAGCAGATACTTACATCTAAAAAAGACGGATTGATATCCCAGTAATATCTTGTCATTGGCGCACTAAATAAACCATTTAAACAAATGGATGTAACCAAAAAAATCATTAGGTTACATCCATTAAAACGTTCAATTTTTTAGAATGTCAATTATTCTTATAGATAATGGTATTAACTGTTTCTATCAAAATGTTCAAAATCGACTTCTTCGTCTTTTTTCCCTGCGTCTGGATCGTTATATATATCTAGATCTAATTCGTTTTCACTTTTAGCCACTATACAAGCCACCATGCAGTCGCCCGTAACATTAACTGCTGTTCGGGTCATATCTAACAATCTATCTACGCCAATAATAAGGGCAATACCTTCTACTGGTAAATTTACCTGCTGTAACACCATAGCCAGCATGATCAGGCCCACACCGGGCACACCAGCAGTGCCAATTGAAGCAAGAGTTGCAGTGAGTATGACCATCATGTAATCACTCAAACTCAAATCTACAGAGTACACTTGCGCAATAAACACAGTGGCGACGCCTTGCATTATGGCGGTGCCATCCATGTTAATAGTTGAACCAAGTGGCACAGTAAAGGAAGCCACGGTGCGTTTAACGCCTAGCTTTTTGATTGCTGTTTCCAAGGTGATAGGTAAAGTCGCACTACTACTAGAAGTGCTAAATGCAAATAGGGCTGCATCGCGCATTTTTCTGATTAGGATGAGCGGGCTTAATCCACTTAAGGCTTTTAGAATAATCGGGTAGGAGACAAAGGCATGAACGAACAGCACAAAAACAACCAATAAAAAGTATTTCAGCAGGCTAGCAATAGTGTCAAAACCTATAGTGGCGAATAATTTTGCCATTAATACAAATACGCCATAAGGCGCGAGGTTCATTAAGATAGTAACTAATTTCATAACAACAGTACTTAGATCTTCGAATACAGCCGTTAATCTTTTTCCTGCCGCTCCAGTCATTGACATAGCAATACCAAAAAATACAGAAAACACTATGATTTGTAACATGTTGCCTTCGGCCATAGCATTTATGGGATTAGTTGGCATCATGTTGATAATAACCTGACCTAAAGAAGGGGCTTCTTTAGCGACATAAGTTGATTCGGAAGTTAGGTTTAATCCGTCACCTGGTGCCACCAATAAAGCAAATGACACAGCTAAACTGATAGCAATGGCTGTTGTGGCTACGTATAACAATATTGATTTACCGCCCAAACGACCAAGTTTAGAAGGGTCAGACAAACTGGATGTACCACATACCAAAGAAACAAAAACCAAAGGTACAACCAACATTTTTAAACTGGCAATAAAGATACTTCCCACTACATTAAATATACCTTCGACTAAAAGTGCATACGTTGAAACATGCAAGCCGAATACACTAAAGGAAAAATCTCCGCTATCATCAAACAACCATTGTAATAAAGCTCCGATAATTATTCCGGCGATCATGCCGATAAAGATCCGAGCGGTAAGCCCAAGTTTCTTTGGGATGGGTTTTGGTGATGATGAGTGTGTTGATGTTGTCATGGAAATCCTAAGCTTTATTTTTGTTAAAAGTCGCGTATTAGTGCTATTGAATTTGGTTATCTTGTATAACCTTAACCAAGGTTAGCAAGATTGTTGTTCAAGCTGAACTGTTAAAGTGAATTTGCCATCACAATATGGCTCATGTGTATAGGAAAGGTTTATGATTTTACGTTTTAGAACGATGTTTGGATTTTTGGCTCTACTTAGCCTTTTCTCATGTGGCGGCGGCGGGAGCCTTTCTCGTGATGATACTACTACTACTGGAGGAAGCACTCCTATAGACACAACGGTCTTAACTCTTTCAATGTCAGATATTAATGTAACAGAACAAACACCTGCCACTGTTACTGTTGTTGTACAAACAGATGGGCAAGTGGTGAGTGGTGAAGTTGTTACTTTTACAACATCACTTGGTAGCTTTTTACCTGAAGCGGGTACGGCATTAACGGGAGACGATGGTGTTGCTAGTATAGTTCTTAACGGTGGTGATGTTTCTGGCGCAGGCACTGTTACAGCAAGTGTGTCCTCTGGGGTGAGTGAATCTATTGGTTTTACTACCCAAGCCCCAAAATCTACTGTTTTAAGATTAGGCAGCGGTACTCCTTTTATTGAAGGTGATATAAGTATTAGTTTATCTCCTATTAGTGCCGCTGGAACAAGTGTTATTTCGGCCAGTTTAGTTGATGAACAAGGTAATTTGTTTTCAAAATCTGCTGAAGTAGTCTTTACCTCTATATGTTCAGAGCAAGTTAATGCAACAGCAAGCATAGACAGCCCAGTGGTTACTTCAAATGGTGTAGCAGAGAGTACTTATCAAGCTAAAGGATGTGTAGGAGATGATCCTATTACCGTCAATGTTGTTATTAATGATCAAAACCTTTCAGCATCTGGTTCTATTAATGTACTTGCTGCAGATGTTGGCAGTATTCAATTTGTTTCTGCCACACCTGAACATATTTCTATTCAAGGTGCTGGTAGTGATACACGACCTGAAAGTGCTGTTGTGATTTTTAAAGTATTAGATACCAGTGGTATTCCTGTCAGAAATAAAGATGTGAACTTTGCATTAACCAGTACTATTGGTGGTATAAAGTTAACCCCTGATACAGCAACCACTAATAGTGAAGGATTAGTTCAAGCCGTTGTAAATTCGGGTACAGTAGCGAGAACTATTCGGGTAATAGCTAGTATAGATGGCAGCGACCCTGTTATTCAAACACAGTCGAGTGAATTAAAAATATCTACAGGTATTCCTGATCAAGACAGTATGAGTCTTTCGGTAAGTAATTTTGCGCCAAGAGCATGGGATCATGACGGTGTTGAAGTCACTGTTACCGCTAGATTAGCCGATGCTTTTAATAATCCACCTCCAGCAACGGCGGTTTATTTTACTACTGAGGGTGGTTCAATTGAAAACTTAGGAGCTAGTTGTACTACGGGTGATGACGGCTCATGTTCTGTTATTTGGCGCAGTCAGTACCCTCGTCCTGAAGGTCATGTTTTAGGTGATGGTAATAACCCTAATCAAGTTCCTACACCCCCTCTAGCAAATAATAAAGGTATTATGGGACAAAAATACGGTGGTCGAGTCACTATATTAGCTACTACCATAGGAGAAGAGTCTTTTCCTGATTTAAATGGTAATGGTCGATTTGATGTTTGTGAAGTGCCTGCTTTTATTGGTGGTGTAGGTAAACCTTGTTTAGCAGATGGTAGCTTTGATACGTCGGGTAACGATATCATTTATTCAGGTAATGATGTTAGTGGCAATCCTTACGATATAGGTGAAGCTTATGCTGATTACAATGAAGATGGCGTATTTAATCAAGAAGCTGGTGGTGAAGCTGGTGGCGAATTAGAAGAGTTAGTTGACTTTAATCAAAATGGTGTTTATGACGCTCCTGATGGAAAATATAATGGTATATTGTGTGCTATTCCTACTCATAGTGGTTGTGCAGAAAAAACCTCTTTGGACATCAATGCACATTCGGTTATTGTAATGTCTGGTGATACACCTTATATCTGTATTAACTCTTCAGTGGATAGTTCTACTTCCATCGATGATGGCACTACAGAGGTTGAACCTGCTACAGATCCTATTTCTTATGAACCTAGTGATGAAGATAAGTTTACTGAATATAGTGCAATATCTAGACAATTTTGTGAAAATACTCCTGATGCCACTTTCGTTACTAAACAGCATAGAAATAATGACGACAATCTCTTTTTAGAACGTAAGAGTTCTGGCAGTGTTAGTATTACTATGGCTGATTTTCACAATCAACCTATGCCCTCAGGAACAGAAATATCATTTGAGACATCTGTAGGTT
>TARA_R110002153_G_C13332570_1_pt1 | contig 37775 bp, 41 predicted proteins | sample TARA_R110002153 | Tara Oceans TARA_R110002153 (sample SAMEA4398193) | marine metagenome | biome: Polar Biome; feature: [SRF] surface water layer (ENVO:00010504); material: water (ENVO:00002006), including particulate matter (ENVO:01000060) such as... | depth 5 m | reverse complement strand
ACCACTTCAAAAGCTTCTAGATCGTCATGGAACTGCAACCAGCCAGCAATCAATTCTTCTTGGCGGCTTGGTACTGACTTGTACCACATTGAAATCATGCTTTCTTCTGTGCCATCCGACACGGTGAATAGGCATTCATCAACGCCAGCAACTAAGCACTGTTGCTCTAGCTGCCAGTAGTAATGAGGCTCTAAAACGCAATTCGATACATTTTCAGCCAGTGTTTTATTCCAACTCTTGTGCTCCCAGCAATAGGTATCGGTTAGGCCGTCAAAGCTGGCCAGTAAGTTAAGGCCGCATGCTTCAAGACAGCCAACCAAGGCAGGTAACTCTTCGCACTGCTCCATTGAAACGATTAGGCGAGCGCTATCTTCGTACTTGTGACCAAGATCAAAAATGCGCTGTGTTGCTGCGTTAATCGGCTTAGATACGCCCGTTTTCTTTTGCTGCAATAACTCATTTCGACTCATGTATTTTGAGTCGCCCATCATTGCGCTAGCTTCACTGGCATTGAAGCTAGACTTGCGAGCGTCTAGCCATTCCTGAGTTCCTTGCTCTAATTTCAATATTTTCATTATTTACTTACCTGTACGTTATTGATTGCTGCTAACTGATCTTCTGTGAAAAACAAACCTTTGCCATTCAAGAAGTTTATTAATTCACTAGGAGTTTTCTTTCCTCCTTTAATCTGCTTCTCCCAAGCAGGGAATGATTTTTGAAACTTCTCTTCTGTGCAATATTCGCTATCGTTAATGAAAGCACCAGGAACCTGCTCGCTTGCCATATTGGCCGCGTCATCGTCAAAGTCTGCCGTGGTGATACCTAAAGCACCTGTAAGCGTATAGCGGCGCATGTATTGAACTGCTGATGCTACTTGCTGAATGCTGTTCTTTCCGCCTGAGCTATCAGGAGTTGAGAACATAGTTGCTTTGATCTCATGGCCACCGGAATGTGCAACGATACAAGTAACTTCTATACCGCCGTTGCCAACAGATTGCTCATAACGATAAGAGAGGCCGTTAATTGATAAGAAAGGCTTAATGGCCTTCGCAATTTCGTCAAGCTTGGCATAAGTGTATTTTGCCTTTCCTTCGCCGAAGTCTGCATAACCAGTTTTTACAATAGTTGGGATTTCAGACTGGAACTTAGAAAGAGCAAAGTTAAATTCTTGCTTTGCTACCTTCGCATCGTTGCGGTCTTTTAAATCCATAAGCGCTGTTAGCTGCTCAATGTCTAAACCCTTTTCTACCGCCATACTTACCATATTGGTAAATGGATCGGCCAGAACTGGCATTGCTGCCGGTGACTTTGCTTCGCCCTGAGTCGGCCCTTCTTTTACCGCCACTTCATTTTCTTTAGTCATTCTTAACTACCTCTTCACATTTAATTTCAGGGTTATAAGCACCCCAGTATCCATTCTCTACCATCGAGCAATAATGCATTTCTGCTTTCCGCCCTTCTTCGTAGTCGCTGCAACCCACCAGCAAAACCACTAAAGCTAATATAAGTGTTTTCATAATCGCCTCATTTCGTTTGAGTGAGGCCACTATAAACATCAAGATAATTAATTGCAACATAAAGTTTAATTAAATATTTAATTGCTTTATATACTTACAGCAAGTAAGGTGTAGCCAAGTTAACTAGGAATAAAATTATGAATATCGCAAAATCCATCGAAATATCCCTTATCAATAAGGGTTTGAAAAAGAAAGACCTGGCAACTGGCTTAGGTGTTAGCAATACAACTATTGCTAAGTTATGCAATACGGCAAGCTGCTCTAGTAAGAACCTAGAAAGCCTTTCTAAGTTCTTTGAAATTCCTGCGTCTGAGTTCATTAAGCTGGGGGAGTAGTGATGGCAAAAGAAAGAAAGTCATTCATTCTTCATAAGGATAGCTTGACTGTTCTTGATGAGTTATCAGACGAGGAGGCTGGTAGATTATTCAAGGCAATTAAGGCTTTCCAAAATAGTGAAGAAGTTGAGCTTGACGGATTAACAAGAATTGCTCTTCATCCTTTCAAAGCTCAATTTGAAAGAGATATTGAATCATATAGCAATGTTGTGAATCGTAACAAAGTCAATGGTGCCAAGGGTGGCAGACCTAAAAAGGACGAAAACCCAAAGAAACCAACTAAAACCCAAATTAACCCAGTGGGTTATTCTGAAACCGAGAGTAACCCAACTAAACCCAGAAAAGCCGATAGTGATAGTAAGAGTGATAGTGATAGTAAGAGTGATAGTGATAAAAACATAACAGCACTGATCGAAAACGAGTTCGATCGGTTTTGGTTATCGGGAATTACTAAGCAAGCTAAAACTAAAGCTTTGACAGCATTCAAAAAGCAATACAAGGAAGCGCAGAAGAAAACCAAGGGAATTAGCGAGCAGGTTTTTACTGATTACCTCATTGGGGATATTAAAAAACGCATTGCGGCGAATGTTTTCGGATTCGACAGAATGCACCCAACGACTTACCTGAACCAGCAGCGATGGAATGACGATATTGTTTCTGGTCAACCTGAGAAAGAAGAAAAGGAGCATTGGAGTGCAAAAATGTAATACCGGAATGGTAAGCGCTGGGGATATTGCTGCGAATATACAGGCTAAGGCTTCCGCTTTGCCACCTAGAAGCAATTATTCTGCAAAACTTAACGCAGAGGCCATGCAAGTTATTGATGAAACCTTTACGGAGCTTATGGGGGTTTTTAGCGCTTGGAAGCAAGCCTTTCCAAATGACGATGTATTAGGAGCTGGCAAGCGCCAATTCACAAAGGCGTTAATTGATAACGAAGTTACGACAAAAGCACAGCTTGATAACGGCCTTTACTTCGCTCGAAAGGCTGGTACTGCGTTTTGGCCAGACTTGGAAACCTTTGTTGATTGGTGCAACACACCAGCAGCACTTGAAGGCATACCAACGGCTAACGAAGCTTATGAGGAGTTTTGTAGAAAGTGCCATGACCTACCTAACGCTGGCTTTACTCATGTGATTGTTCGGCTTGCCGGTAAAGGCGCGGGTACTTGGGAAATGCGAAACCTACCCAGGGAAAAAAGCTTTCCTTTATTCAAGCGATCTTATGAGATTTTGATTAAGCGAGTAATGGCCGGTGAGCAAGTCGGTGAAACGATACCGCCAGCACTGCCAGAAGTAATTGAAATCAGATGTACCAAAGAAAAAAACTTAACTGAAATGCAAAAACTAAGGGAAGGACTAAAGCTATGAGTAAGCGATACGGACGAAACCAAAAGCGAGCTGCAAAGATTGAAATTGCGCGCCTTCATGAAGAAGTACGCCAGCTTAAAATTCGCGGAAGCTTGAACGAGACTATTGTGGAAGATACGTCTTTAATATTGGGGAATAATTTTGTTTCTTTGCCACCTGAAGACTTCGAAATTGTAAACCCGTATTTGCTTGAATGCGGCCTAGAAATGCACAGCCCAATGTTTGCCCACACTCCTATGGCCGACAAGCAAAAAACGGTGATGAAGTTTCTCAGGCTTCCAATTATGCACAGCGATAACAAGTTCATTGACAACCTTCGTAATCAAATGCACTTCAGAATCAAATACGAAGGCGAGCAAGTCGGCTATTCAATGTCACGCGAAACAATGGACCTAATGCCTAAACATGTTGCTCACAGAAAAATTGCCGAGCAAATGACGCAAGTATTACTTAATTCCAAAACTCAGGAGCTTAATTAACATGGGTGATATGGGTGACGACTTCCGCGCAATGAAGCAGCACAACAAAGAAAAGCGCGCCAGCAATACTAAATCGAGCACTGAGCTATTAGCAGAAAATCGCATTGGGTTTCAGTCTAAAAACTTCGGCGCTCATCTTATTGTTGAGGGCATGAAAGGCAAGGTAGATTTTTGGCCTAGTACTGGTAAGTGGATTGCTCGCAGTGGTAACTACGGTCGCGGCATTAAAAGTTTGATTAATAGTATTTCAAAAGAGAGTATTTAATTATGTGTAACAAAATGATTCACCAGGTAATGACTAAGGTGCCGTCAGCAGTACGCTTAGCAATGAGCATCCGCATTAGAGCAAAGCAGGGTGAGCCAGAAGTAAAAGGCTCGTATCACTTCGATAAGTCTTGCTATGGCTCTGATATTGAAAGCAAAAGGCTGATAAACAGCTTTTCTACACCTGAAGGTATTCGCTGTACAAATTCTGAATGTGCAAGGCTTCTAGGTTTATCAGACAGCCGCACTTCTGTTTTGTTTTCTCAGTACAATTCAGATTATAAATACATTTATGCAAATTATGGCAACGCTAGAAATTCATCCGATTTTAAAAATGATAACGGCGAGCCAGTAACATCATTCGATCTTGCAAAGCACTACGGAGTTACCCCCTCAACCATTTCTCGCGCTTATAATAATGCCGAAAATGATTACATTAAGGCTAATGCCGACTTATTTGAGCGGTTTAAAGATAGGATTTTAGACGAATAATGACATGTCAGAAAATGCCATTCGCCAGCAATAAACAAGCATTGAAAGAAATAAAGATTATCAATGCCGAGAATAAACGCTGGTCTAAAAACAGAAAGGCAAACGCTAATAAGAAGGCATCGACATACTGGTGCCTTGAGTGTGAAGCCTGGCACCTAACTACGATGCCAAAAAATGTATTGAAAATTAAAGGGTATAAAAAACGATGAACTTTCCAGAAGGCTACAAACTTCAAGTAAAGATAGATGAGCAGGCAAAAGAAATTGAAGCGCTGAAGACTCAAGTTGAACACTATCAAAAATGTGTTTGCTCTACTTGTGACGGCCATGGCTTTGTCGGCAACGCACCGGACGATTACTACACCTGCCCAGACTGCCAGCCAAAAGAAGAACGACAGTTAATAATTGACTCTATTCATGGCGCTGGTAACCACTTAAAAGCTGTTATGGCAAACCACCCATGCTGCGATCATGTTCAAGCCGTCAAGAATTTTGCAGATATAACCCTAAGAGAAAGAGGCCTGTTCTAATGGCTGAATCATTCACAATCAACAGCTTAACAAGCAGAGCGGCGTTTAATAATTATGTCGATGGTCTTTTCAAAGAGCATGGATATATAACCTTTGGAGCGCCTAGAATTGGCGCTGATAGGTCAATGGATCAAAACGCACTATTCCATGTATGGGTAACCGAATACATTGCTTTCAAGCTGAAGAAAGATAAGCGCGATGTTATCGAAGGCGAGAAAGAGGGCATGAAGCGGATCATAAAGAAGCAGTTCACCGCGACACACCCAGCCTGCTATCACTGGATGGTTTATCTAGTTATCAATCCTTTAACCGGCGACTCACGAAAGGACTACACCAGTTCAAAAACATGGAAGAAGGGCGAAATGTTTTTAGTGTTGTGCTGGTTTCAAATGGTAGCGGCTGAAGAGGGTTTAATCCTCGAATCCAAAGGTCAATTTAATAAATTACAGCGAGAAAGTAACGGTGAGTAATATTAAGCACGTTCCAGTAATAAAGTACAAAGACGCAGTTCATAAAAATGTTCGCTTAACTTCAATCGGTAACGATGAATATGCTGCACCTGGCGGAAAGATAATTCACGGCTTTACCAATGCCAGAAACGAAGCGCGAAGAATTCACAATTGCAGCAAGCGGAGTTATTGAAATGGCAAAGCGCAAGTGCAAGTACTGTAAAGAATACTTTGAAAACTGGGTAACTCTGCCGGTCGGTACGTTTTGCACCATCGATCACGCAATGTTATTTGCTGGCGAAGCACGAAAGAAGCAGCAAGCAAAGCAGTTGGCAAAACAAAAGGCCGATAAAAACAAGGAAGCAAAGGCGATACGAAAGCGCAATAACGACTTTAAAAAATCAGTAAGAAAGCGAACAGGCAAAGGCGGTTATTACGAATCGCTGAAGAAGGCGATTCATTACTATGTTAAGCACGTTTTACGCAAAGGCGAGCCCTGCTATACCTGCGACCTTCCGCAAAAATTTGAAGATAATCCGCAAGCTTTTCACGTTGGTCACTTTATGCCAGCAAAAATGGTCGATCCAAGACGTTTTATGCTGGAAAATTTACGAATGCAATGCCAGAGCTGCAATACTCATAATTCTGGAAAGCATTCTGAATACAGACTGAGATTGATTGAAGAAAAAGGAATTGATCACGTTGTGTGGCTTGAAAATGAAGTGAATCACAAAAGCCTGAAAGAGCAGTATGTGACTAATGAGGATATAGTCAGCGAAACTGCGAGGTATAGAAAACTAGCAAAAAGTTAACAAAACCCGCCAACTATTTCTAACTTAATAGTTAGCGGGGGATTAGCTTATGCCAAGAGATTTGGCTTTGAAGCATAAACAGGCGGAGTTCCTGCAAAGTCGCCAGCAGTAATACAAACCCAACCCTGCGGCTGACCTACGGCTGGAACAGCATTGTCAATACTGTCACACAGCTTATGTACTCCTTGAGTCGGCTTGGCCGTAGCAAGATTTACTTCCTTACATGTTTTCAAGTAAGAGACTGGAACGGCATCGTCATCGCTTGCCATGTGGTACAAATCAAAAGAACGCATATCTAACGGCGCCGAGCCTGCGGCAAAAATAACATCAATTGAATCAACCGTGTCGTCTAACGTAAATTGATACCACTGATCGTCATCCGCACCAATATCAACACCGAAGCGATAACCACCAAAAAAGATAGTTTCCGCTGGGAATGTTCGCCCTTTCATGGTGAATAGAGTAGAGCCATTAATAGGTGTTATTTGAGCGCCTGCGCTATCATAACAAACAACTGTAATCCGACCACCTGCTTGTACACAGTTGGGGCGAACTCCAAATCTTCGGCATTTTCTCGTGTCTACTGATATTCCAACGCCCTTGGTTGTGGCTGACAGCTCTAGCGAATCTTCGTTAAGAGTGAAGTTAGAGATTAGGTTTACAGGTGTTGTCACCCCTCCGGCCCCTTCAAATAACTGCACATGCCTTGTGTTTATTCTGCTAAATGAATAATAATTTGATAAGTCGCGGAGATTTCCCGACTCAAAAAACGGCACTGCATGATCTTTGACTTTTGTTCTTGATGGTATGTAAACAGAGTCACGATATAGAGAGGTCGTTGTAAGCTTTGCAGCAACGTCGAACTGGTCTGAATAACCTTCTATGTAAAGATTTTCGGATACCGTCCCGCTTTCGCTTACAAAAACTGGCCCGTTTGATTCGTTACGGAAGTATAAGAATTCATTTTGAGTCCCCGCTTCCATAGACACTGGCAGTCCACCATCAAACAACTCAAAGGAAGGCTTCAACCATACATTGTTATTGTTGTTTGTATAAACTCCGTCAATAGAGTGCGACCTAACACCGATGCGCTGGACACCTGTAGGACTAGAGCTAAAGTTAGTGAATCGACCGCCGTAGTATAGGTTTTCATTATGATAGCCTTGAGGTGCTGCTGCGCCCTTCGTAGCCCACTCCATTTGCGTCTTATTTGATATTAATATACCTGCTGTGATCGTGTTGTAAGCAAAACCATTATTAAAACCTAACTCCTGAATACCAATAGTGAAACCAAAAATTTCTCGATAGGTAATATTGCAGTTAGCAAAATTAACAAGACGTAGTCCGGTGTAGTTTGTCAGCGACCAGTCTATTGAGGTGCTTGACACATCAAATACGCATGTCTTTGTGTTTGTGGTTACCGACTCCACACCAATCTCAATCACTGCGTCATCAATTGGTGCGCCTACATAGGTCAACTTGGCTCCTTCTTTCTGAATCCATGGAGCAATCCCTGTTATTTTTTGACCGAATGATAGAGGCTTTGTATAAACAATGCCGCTATCATTTGCCGCAGCTATTGCCGCAGCTATTGCCGTGTATGAATCGCTTCCATTTATAAGGGCGCCAAACATTACAGGATCAACAGGGAAGGATTCTTTTCTCAACCATCTTTTTCCGCCTGCCGTAACCGCAACAGTTCCGTTATTATCCGAGCTCCCGCTTGATGCGTCATGGTAAAACACCCCGCCACCAAGCCCAGCAACCGTATGTCCTAATAGGTTTATTTGATCACCGTCATTAATTGGCTCTATTGCTCTAAGGCCTGAAAATGTCGCAGCATCACTAACGCTAGGAATTGATTCGCTACCAATAATAGACACGCAAACAGACTCAATACCGACAGAAACAATGCTTTCTGTAACTTCTATTGTTGTTTCTGACGCTGCGAATACTGCGCTTTTAATTGCTGAATATGAAAATGTAGGAGCCCCATTGTCAATGCGAACCCTGCGCCCGACCTCGTACTTGTCTGTTACATTCCCCGCAACCTTGAAAGAACTAGCGGTGAGATAAGTCACGGCATGACAGTTAACCCACTCTTCACCACCTTGCGCGGTCACTGGGTCTTCCGTCCAAATTTCGTTATCGTCTTTATCTTTGACAACGATCTTGTAAGAGCCATCGAGGTAAATATCGCCGTAGCCTTCACCATTCAAAATTACAGGGTTGGTATTTTCTACAATTCCATCTTCACTTTGATAGGTTGCTTTCGGCGCATTGGTTCGGGCCTTGTAGGTGTAAACCTTACCAAAAGCCAAAGGTTTGCCGTCACGATCCCAAGCGTAGAACTTCGGTCCAATCATTGAAACAGCCATATTATTTACCTTCTTTGTTTTTAATTAGTTTATTTCGTGAGCCTTCAATGCCTGCTTCCTTAGCAACCTTTTTGGCCTTATCTAGCGCCTTGGTTGCTTCGTTATAGTATTGAGTGAACATTTCGTTTCGTTGTTGCCATAGCTTATCAAGGCTTTCGCGTTTTTGCTCGGCAGTTAGCTTAGGATTGTAACGTATTGAGTGCTCTTGGGTTTTTATTCCTTCTTTACCGTAAGCAATACCGATTAGATCATTCATTGAATCATTTAAAGCAAACAGCACTTCCTTCTCGCCTTTGCTTAACCCAAAGAAAGTATCGTCTTTCTCAAATTCTTTCTGTGTATCGCCCTTAATCATTCTGCGAATATCAATACCCGCTTTAAAGTCGGCGGTCACTCGGTCGGATTGTTCCTTTAAATCAAAGAACTTTTCCATGCTGCGGTTGTTTGGTCGAGTTTCCGGCGTTAGGAATCGCTTAATAAAAATGTTATTTGAAACGTCTTTGTCCGGCATTTCTCCAAACTTCTCTTCGTCCCACATTAGCTTTTCAGTTCCCCAAAGCAAGTAGCCGCCCAGGTAACCAGTCTGCGCCTTAAATGCATGTTCTGCTTTTATCGGGCTCATATTCAAAGCTTGACCTAGTCGAATAAAGGTTTCAGTAGTATTTGCATTGTACTGATTGGTTGCTGATACATCGGCCATACCATGAGGTACAACTGGCGCACCCGTCCACTTTTCGTTGCGGGTAATATCCCACCAGCCTTGAGCCGCTGCAGGAACCCCGTCAATGCCGTACATTTGTAGCATTGTCCAAGCCATACCTTCGGCATACTCTTTTCCGTTTTCGTCTTCTAAGTACTTAAAGAAAAGCTCTGGCATAGTGGCATACACAAAACCCACATCGTAAGGTCGTGGCATTTTAATAAATCGGCCATTACCTAAAGGAATGTGCCAGTTAGTGCGCTTCTCATGGTCTGGAATCTCTTTGTAATCTTCGTCATCCTTGTTAATCAACCAAAGCAATAGCGTTGGAACGGTCAAGCCAAGAAAGGCTTTCATGGCCAAGCCAGTTGGATTGCCGCCGTATTTGTTCTTAATGAACGCCTCTCTAAATACACGATCCTGAGATTGAATCATTGCATTCAAGAAAGGCACAGTGCGAATATAGCCGGTTAAAAAATGGTTGGCGCCGTAAACACTAAAGTCGGTTGATATTTCACGCGCCGCAAAGGCTGCATCCATATCGCTTGCGCCGTTCTTTTTGGCCAGTCTGAATTCACCGATACGAGTACCGTATTCAAAGGCACTCATAATATTATCGAATGCGCTTAGCATGCGCTGAGTTCTATTACCCACGCCAACGTCTTTAATTTGCACGCGCTGGCGAGCCTTGCCTGCTTTGGTGCTTCCATGTAAGCGGCTAGAGTAGCCACCACCCGAACGCATAAAGTCTTGAAAGTGCTCATCTCTTGTTAGGTACGAATACATTCCTTTGAATGAATCAACAAAAGGCCTGAACTGATTTTTACTAATAAAGGTCGCGCCAATTGTATCGCGCACCAGGTTGGCCCCAGTAAATTCAACGCCTAGTGTGATGCTTCTGGTGAAGAAGTTTTTCACTGCAAACATGCCATTCATTAGCGAGCCGTAAGATTCGCCATTCATAGTCAATAGCATTTCTTGCAGTAGTGGGTCTTGCACTTCAAAGTAATGAGGCTTTCCATTTATCAAAACAGTATCAACAAAATTACCCGACTCGGTTAGTGTTGGCTTTACGCCATGCTGCCAAAAGTTTAATAAGCCTGGGTCACTTAAATCTAGCTCGCCCTCAATCACTACGCCTGAAGCTTCTAGCACTTCGCCAATTTTCTTTTCCATATCGGCCAAGTGAGTTTTAACCAGCTTGGAATCTGGCGCTATCTTAGTCGCCCAAATAGCCCCGTCACGGTGGCCAGCAATGTATTGATACAAGCGCTGCTTTGCTTTTGCATCCAATGCGGCTTTTACGTTTGACGTTACGCCGTCTTGAATATTGTGAAGAATATCTTCAAGGTTAGCAGTGCCGCCTTTCAAGCGCTGAAATCCACCGCCGCCGCCCTTGCCTTCTTCTAGGCTGTCGCGCAATCGGTTGAATGGGACATAATCTTTATTAACGGTTTCCATTGTTTGACGCGCTTCAGGAGTCAATAGGCCTGCCTGCTGGTACATGTCCATCATGCGAGTATTGAACTCTTGATACTCAATGAAAATATTCCCGAACATCGGGAAGGTGCTGCCCATTTTTGCCCATGCCTTAGCGGTTTCTTTGGGAATAAGATTCTCGCGGCCTTGGCGGTGAAGTTCCAAAGCTCTGCGTCCAGCAAAGTAACGCATTAATAAATCGATAGGCTTTTGGCCTTTATACTTCGGATCCGAATTAATTAATTCCTTTAGCTGATCTACCGGCTTTAGAATTTCATAAAGGCTTTTGCCATTGCGAACCAGATCCCCGTTTTCAGCAAACTCTAAGGTGCCATAGTTCATAATGTATTCTGCTATGCCCTCATAGCCGCCGTTTGCAATTCTGAATTGCTTCCACGCTGAGCCCTGCACTGGGTCGCTTAGCTTACCGGTTAATTCCTTTTCAACTTCTCGCGCTGCGTGAAACTTATCAATTGTTTCTTGGCGAACAAGGCTGTCACGGCGATAGGTCCAATCCATGAACTTCCCATAAACACCTTCGTCACGACCAATAAGCGCTTGTCCTAATTTGTCAGAGCCTTGGAAGTAAAACTTGTGCATTGCTTCCTGCATGTCGCGCATTGGATTCAATAGCTTGCGATCACGCGCAAGCTCTTTAACAAAGGCATCATAAAAGCCTGGCGCTCTTAGCTTCGCCTCGTTTGAATTGGTCAGCCATAGGCGCACAAACTCGGCAAAGCCTTCTAGCAGCTCCAATTTCTTATCATCGGTATAGCTTAGTGCTGCAACCTCATCTTTAAACGCGGCCTGCTTATAAAGCCTTTTGAAGTTAGGCAAAGAGACATTTGAATAAAGATCAAGGTAGTGAGCCATTTCATGCGCCAAAATCTCAACATCATTCTTGCGCGCCGTTCTAAGCTCGCCAACATCACTACGGTAAAACCCTTGTACTGATTTGCCTTTGATTTTGCCGTTGTAAATTCTGCGGCCCATGATCTTTACAAGCTGGCGCATAATTGGCTCTATACGCTGCGGCTCTGCTGGCATCTTAATGCTGCGGCCTTCAATAGTGAAAACCTCTTTTCGTGAAGGAATACCAGTGGAGCGATAAAGACCTACATAGTTATGACCTGGGGCGTGAACAACTGAAGGCTGCTCGCTATTTAGCTTTGTTGGCTGCTCATCTTCTCGGCGGTTTAGCGTATTGGTATCAGGCTTTTCAATCGTCACCATGACAGTAGCAACACCCGTCTGACGCTCTGAAGATTTAAAACTTCCTTCTGGCAGGTCTTCAATGTAAGAACCAGACTCGTCAATCCATTGGCGGAATTCTACAGCCTTCTTGCGTGAATTTTTGACACCAGCGCCCATAATTGCAACCAGTTTCCCACCAGGCTTTAACAATTCATAAGCGTGCTTAACGTGATCAATGTCTTGGAAGTTCTCAAACGGCGGATTCATTATGATTCTGTCGTACTGCTTGCCATCGTATTCAGTGAAGTCGTTAGAAACTACGTTATAGCCTTTAATCTCAAGCATTGAGCGCAAGCCTTGATTGATTTCGATAACATCGATTTCAGCATTAGGCTCAGACTCTTTGATAATGTCGGCAATATTCCCTTTACCGGCAGAAGGCTCTAGCACTTGGTGACCTGGCTGAATTTCAGCATAGTCAATCATTTGCTCAACCAGTTCGCGAGGCGTTGGAAAATAACCATCTATTTTTTTGCCAACTAGATCACGCTCAAGTTTTTTAATCGGGTCTTCTTTCTGCTCGGTAACCGTTAGCGAATCAAGTTCACGAATAGCTGTTCGTAATTGCTCATCGGTTTTAATGCCAAGCTTATCCAGACGGTTTATAGTCTTTTCACGATCTGGAATAAAACCAAGTTCGTAAGAACTAAGGTGGCCAGCTTTCACTGCGTCATGTATTTTTTTAACTTGGTCTTTCGTCAATCGGCCAAGGTGAACTTTACTCTCTGCCATTGGCAGTTTTTTAAGTTCTGCAGCGAATCGGCTAAACCCTTTCACACCATCAAGCTTATCGCTGAAACGCTTCGCTCGCTCTTTATCAATAAACAGCTCAGGCATACGGACGTTATTAATATAATCCTCTACCGTCACGCCTTCTTTCATAGAGTTGCTAATAGAATAACCATCGTACTCGCTGTGCATTATTGAGCTAGGCACTGCTTGGCGCTGAATAGCTTTAAGCTCTTCTAACTGCGTGATCTGCGTCATCTTGCCTAAATAAACGATCTCACCCGCTGCCATTTTTGTGGCAATCTGCTTAACCGTTTGAGCCGTTGCTATCTGCTTGTAAGCTTTCTCGCTTGCGCTGGCTGCTTGCGCTGCACGTTTTCCGGTATTGGTTTGGCGGTCTTGCCCTAGTGATTCATTTCCCTTTGCTTCTAGCTTGTCGGCCATTTCCATGAGCTTGTCGGCTTGCTTGGTATTCTTAACATCGGCCTTGGCTTCTTCAAAATCACTCTTGTCGGTATCCTTGCCTTTCAATACCTGCTCGAATTGGTCGGCCTCTTCAATCGTTTTAAATTGAAAGCCTGGGATGGCACCGGCCTTATTGTAAGCACTGTAATAGCCACCAAACTCTTTGGCCTTATCATTCAGCTCTTTGTATTGCTCTTTGCTTACGCGGTTAACCATCGACACAACGAATAGCTGGTGGCCCTTCTTTGCGTGGGTTGTTTCTGCGCGGGTTGTTTCTACGGCTTCAGCCTCACCCTGTACAGTTTTTGGCTTTGCTTTGTCCTCTTCTAGCATGGAGTCAGCAACTAGCGTGTCATAGGCTTTTAGCTGCTCTGCGCTTAGCTTGGCTTTTCCGCGTACACGAATGAACTCTTTATACTCGGCCAATGTTTCGGGATTGGTTAGCGACTTAACAAAGGATTCTTTTCGCTTGTCGCGCTCTGCTCTTGCTTCACGCTGGCGCTCATAATCCGTTTCGATTTGTTCTTGGGTTTGAGCTGCTACTTTTTCGGCTATTTGTTCTTCATAGGTCTTGCTGCCACCGAAGACAGTCATAACCATGTCGCCAAAAACGTGTGCGCTCATCATCGTTTTGTAAGCAGAATCAACCATTGCAGGCTTTTTGAGGTCTTTACGGCCAACGTATCGAAGAAGCTCGGCCTTAGTTAGTTTTTTAAGCTGCTCAAGTACCGCTTCTTTGTTTTCTACCAGGCTATCAAAGCTTGATTGAATATCTTGCTTAGTTGCTTTCGCTTCACCAGTAAGCTCTCGGAATTGATTAAAGCCTTCGACGGCATTGGTGGCGTAATCAATTGCCGAAGTGCTTTTCTTAGTTCCGATCGCCTTTTTATTTTCAGCCCCCGTAACCACTGGGCTGGCTGGTTCCGTTTTGGAACTATCCCCCGTCACTACTGGCTTAGCTTCTTGCTTGGTTGTTGATTTCAACCACTTAATATAATTTCGACCTTTGCTTGTCTTTAGTAATTCAGAGCCAAAGCCATTGTTAGAAATGAAGTTTTCTAATAATTCAGGCCTATCGATACCGTGTTTTTTTACCAGCGCCTCTTTTTCAGAAGTTGTTAGTTCCTGGCCTTTATCAAGCCACGCTTTTGTAAAGTCAGATAGTAGAGGGCGCAAACTCTTCTTCCCAAACATTGCCCCCGCATTAGAGCCATTTTCTAAAATCCTATCTCTAAACTGTTCTGCAGCAACTTCGTCAAAGTCTGGTCTTGGTTCTGCTGGCGCATCAAAGATATTACCTTGCCCTCTTGCCTCAGCTTGGTCGATTGCACTATCAGAGCCAGCAAGTACGAAGTCATCGACCTGTTTATCAGCTTCAACCTTATCGGCTGCGGCTTTTTCTTCTTGCTTGGCTTTGGCCTGCTTCGCTTCATCCGCTTTAATATCGGCTTCAGTTTGTTGACCTAGATCAAATTCCGGCTTGTAAGCCATAAACTCAGCATTAGCCTTTGCTGGGCTCGTACCCTCTGCAAATAACTCTTGTCGCTTGGTATCACCTAATGATTTAAGCCAATCAGAGTAATTACTTTGCAGGCCTTTGAAGTCACCAGCAAGAATGCGCTCGCGCTGCTGTTCTTTTTTGCTGGCAACTAAATCAGCTTTCTCTTTAGTCGCGGCTTTCGCTTTGGTTTCTTCTTCTGCTGCTAGCTGCTCTTCGTTATTCAGTTCGGCAAGGCTTTCAAGCTGTCGCTTAATAGAAACTTCTTTCCCATTAACCGCATCATTAATATCTTTGATAATGGCATTGGTTCGGCTTACGCCTAAATCAGATTTCTTAACACTGGCAATAAGTCGATCAGCATCCACTTGCGGCAAGCCAGTAGTTTGTTTCGTAGGAATGTTAAATAAAGCTATCGACTCTTGACCGTCTGGCTCAATAGCATAAAAGCCATCAAACCCGCCGTTTTTTATTTCGGAAATAACTTCTGGCGACTGTAACGCCCGGAAGTTTCCGTTTGCCGCACTTCTAAATAATGGCGACTTCTTACCTCTTAATAACTGAGCATGATTTTTATTATTGTAGTCAAAAAGATTCATGCTACTTTCTGAAACAGGAACCTCAACAACCTCACTCCCAGTCTTTCCGCCATAATGCGGATCATTGGCATACTCCTTATCAGGCGTTACCCATAACAAGCCTTTCTCGTTTAATTTATATTCCTTATTTTTTGGTTGGCCTCGAAACAACACTCTATCTTTTTGATTTTTAGGTGCTTCAACCGTTTCCTTTTTGGAAGTGGTTGCTTCCTGAACTGGCTTGCCCTTCAATTGCTCCATTAGCTTTGGGTTAGTGTGCCAGTTATCCCATGCTTTCTTCTTAGTTTTTAGTTGTTTGATCTTCTTTTTAATGCCTTCAGGGTCTTTAACGTCTACCCCTTCTTTTCTGGCAAGCTCTGGGTTTTTGGCTGCACCAGTAACCGCCGATAGTGTGCGCTGAATCTCAGACTGCTTGCGGCCAACCTTCTTGGCTAGATCAACGGCTTCTTTCATTGCTGAATCATCAAAGCCAAATAGGTCTTCGCTTGCCTGCTGCTTGTCGGTGGTCATTGTGGCAACGGCTTTAACCAGGTTCTCGGCCATGATAATGGTCTTGCCGTCCTGAATGGCCTTAATACCTACCGATTGAAGAGCATCGTTCTTTGGTGCTGCTCTAGCTATTCTTGTGGCTGCTTCGTCACTGAGTTGGTTAGCTCTATGGCTGGCAATGAGCGTATCGCTTCCTGAATCTGCAATTGTGAACGCTCTTTTTCCCGTCTGCCTTGCCAGAATGCCTTGTGCTGCTGCTTCGGCTTCTGTTGGCTTTGTTGCTTGTATGAATTCGACATAATCTTTTACCTTGCCTTGGCCTTCACGAATATTAAGAATAGCGTCTAATGATGCCGCTTGCTCTACGTCAAAGCCTTCGCTCTCGTAGTGGTACTGAGCAGGGATAGAAGTTTCACCGCTTCGTTTTGCTAGGTCCAAACGATGGCGACCAGAAATAACTTCCTTGCTTCCGTCTTCGCGAACCCATATTTGAATAGGCGCAACACCAGTACGCTCGAATTTACCGCCCAGTGGTTCAACAACACCACTAGCGTTAGCGCCTTCTTTGAACTGAGGCACATCACTTGAAAGGGTTACTTCATCAATAGGAGCTTCAACAACTTCAAGGCCTTTTACTTTTCCCTTTTGAACTGGTTCGGCTTTTTCTTCTGCCTTTGGCTCGTCTGGAATATCGTAAACCGATGGTGTGCTTTCAGGCATACCCGCGACAAATTCGCCCTGTGGCTGTACACCTTCAAACTCGCCCGTTACTTCAAGCGGCGTATGAGGCTTTAATTTCACCACGCCTTGAGTGCTTTCTTGCTGCTCCGGTCTAACTTCTAGCTGTGCATTGGCTGGGTCGAATTGTCCGGCGATAGCTTTTTGATCAATTTCAAAGCGTGACTGGTCGATAAAGTCGCCAAGTGCTTTGCCTAGTTCGGCCTCTGCGTTATAAGTCGCTTCTTTGTAACCTGCTGAAACCGTACCTGCTGCGCCACCCATACCACCACCAGCAACCGCGCCCGCTGCTGCAAGGTCTAGTGATTCGGCAAGAGTCATTTTTGCGTCAGTACCAAAACGCTCGCCAGCATACTCCAAGAAACCCTCTTGAATGGCTTCAGTAACAGCTTCCTTTGCGCTTGCTTTACCGCCTGCCACTACTGTTCTTTTTGCTGCGTTAGCAAAACCAGCCTTCAGAGCTTCCTTTCCAAATGCCTCTGCGCCTGCCTCAGTAATGCCTTTGGCACCTAGTCGCTCTAATAGCGCACTACCAATTGCTGCTGGTGATGCTTCGATAACATCAATCAAATCGGTTTGTTCTTTGCCTTTATTCTGCGCTCGCTTCTCGCCAATTTCACCGGATCGAGCAATAATATACGCAGGAAGGTTTAACAGTGCTGCCGCCATATCAGGAACGGACTTAATACCCTGCTCGCCAACATAACCAACGACTTCGCCCCAGGCACTACCGCTTAGTGCGCCACCTTCAGAGAATTCGCGCTTTACTTCTTCCCATGTATGAGTAGGAACGTAACCAGCCTCTAGGCCTTTGGCGCTTTCTTCCGACTCGGCTAAAATATCTTTACCGCCTTGCTGCAAATAAGCCTGATACTCTTCCGGCCCTTTGTAGCTTGGCAATACTCCACCATCCCAAACCAAACCACCAAGACCAAGCGCTTCTTCACCAGACTTTGCCGCGGCATTTACAGAAGTTAAAGCCCCTGCAGCAACATCGCCCGTTCTTTCAATGGCACCCTTAAAAGCATTCGGCACCGGGTCTGCTGCAAATTCACTGAGCTTTGAGCCAACAAGATCAAGCATTGAAGGCTCTTTAGCCACTTGCCCATAAGGAAGCATCTTCTCCTCTTCCGTTCGGCCTTTAGCGCTAGCTACCGCATCGTCTACTGTTTCAAAAACTGGTAATTCAGAGCCGGAATTAACACGCTCAATAGCCCGATTAATAGCAACCTCTCTATGTTGATCGGTTAGTTCGCCGCCCTCAAGAAATGAAAGGTCAGATTGACCAGTAACTAAAGTCGGAACATTAACCCAGCCGCCAAGCTGCGGCACATATTCGGTAATAGAATATTCAGTACTAACGGTATTGTCTTTATTGGTTATCTGGCCAAGCTCACCATAGCGAGCATCTTTAGCAATCAACCCTTCTGGCTCTTGAGCTTGCGGCTCAATAACTTCTTGCTGCGGAATGATTTCGGCTTGAGGCTCGACTGCTTGAGTCTGCTCAATAGGTTCTTCAGCAACAGACTGATAGCCAATTTTTTGATTAAAGGCTTCGGCGTCCATGTCTGAATAATATTTATTGTGCAAGGCAGAAACCAGCTGGTCGTCTGCCATGTCATTGTATTGCGGGTTGGTCTGTCGAAAATCTTTTATGAACTGACTCACGGTCGTTCTCCTTGGTTTAGCGAATTCCTAACGGGTCTTCTGCTGCTGGTGGCTTCTTAGCACTTCCAGACAATTCAGGAATTATATACGGAACATCAAGTTTTTGCGCGGCCATTGTTACAGCCTGCGATTCGTTTTCAGCCTTGCCGGACTGTAATAGTCTACTGGCTTCAGTGACAACCGCCTGCATATCCGAACGCGTTCCAGTCTGAAGTTTTGTAATTCCACCCGTTCGCTCATCAAACAATCCGCCTGCAAGGTCTGCCGTTAGTCTGCGAATAGTATTGATACTGGTTGTTCCTTTCCAGTTGCTAGAGCCGCTACCACTGCCGCCAGAGCCTTTAGCTGCTGACTTCTTGCTGCGTTCAATTTCTCTGCCACCTCGGTAAAGAACGTCCTCACCACCAACACTGACTGACTTTGGTGCCTCTAAGAGCTTATCCATTGCAGTTGCTTTAGATAGCGACAATTCCATAAATGCCGGATCATAAACTTCTGGCAACCCTGCTGCCGCTTCCGGTGACATGTTTTCTCGCAAGGTTTGATAGCGCTGTGCTTGCTGCTCTGGCGTCTTTCCGCTAAGAACAAACGTTGAGCCACGGCCAATTTCATCAATATTACGCTTTACACCGGCGCGCCTTGCTTCGTCCATCTTACCAATGGCATCAATAAACGAAGGCCCGTTCTCAGGATCAAGCGCTAGCAATTGCTGTTGAGCGTCCACGCTCCCACCAACTGACTCTTGGCGCAAGCTGGTTAATTTATTCTTACGCTCTTGCTCTACTGGTCGCTGATCAACCTTATACTGAGCCTCGGACAGTTGCAGGTCTGCCAGTGAATTTCTTGTTCTAGCCCCCTTTACCGCTTCTGTAGTGCGGTAAATGTCGGCCATGTCGATACCATATTGATTAGCTGCCATGTTATTACCCTAGTGCCTTATACATCATCCAATTTTGGGCGGCTTGGTTTACTGCTGTAGCCTGCCCCTGATAAGCCCCTGCTCTTGAATCGCCTATATTTTGCTGTGCAATGTTTTGAGAGCGCCCAGAGTTAGACATAATATTGCCGCCAGTTTGCGCTAGCTGACTTGTTGCGCCTGCTTGACGTGCTGCGCTGGCTTGCCCTTGCTGGGAAATTCCGGCAAGCATATTGTACTTGTCTTTTTTCTCATTCGCTTCGCGTGCATAGGCTGCGCCGTATTCTTGGCTTGCTGTGTCTTGAGCAAACCCCTCAATGGCTTTGTTTTGCGCTCCGCTTAATAACCGACCGCGTGCCGATGCTGATTTATCTCTCGCCTCAATTCCTTCGTCCATTCTGAATTGATAGCCTGGGTCTTTCTTAACATCGATATTGCCAACTTCAAACTCGCCAGACTGAACACCAGCCCAGAGCTTTTCGAGTGCTTGACCACCTGCTTCAGTCCATGGGGCAAAGTCTTCACGCTGACTAGCTTCCATTTCACGTTGAAACTCTAGGTTTGCTTCACTCATTCGCTCTTCAGCTTGAGCGCCACTCTTTGCACCCTTTGCTTGTGCGTCAGATGACATTTTAGCACCGGCATAACCAACCACTGCCGAAACCCCGATTGCTGTTGCTACGCCTGACATAGATCACCTTGTTCGTTTCTGTGGCCAATAACATCGCGGTAATTAACCGTGATCTCTTCACCTGGTTCAATATCTTTTAACGCCATAAGATCAACCCCAGAACCACAAACAACCATTGCGGCATTCGGGCTTAGTGCGTGATTGGTATAGCGCCCCGCTTCTGTTCTAAAGTCGCCAATTCTTGCCGGTGCGATTAAATCACCGCCACTAATTAGCTGATCGGCAATATAGCCTTTCCCTTGGATCATAGACTCACCAACGAAAGCAAGATCGTATTCGTCTGGCATAGCCATCATGTCAGCTTCATTGGATACTTGCTTTTGAATCTCATCTTCAGAAACTCCCATTGACTCAACCATTAGAGAGTAATCGGCGCGATTCACTGCGATATTAAAGTCGTCAAGCTCTTCAAAGGTTTCGCAAGTAAGGTAATCAAGCATTTCTTCTTCGTGGCGTTCATCGGTGCTATGAAAGGTTATCCAATGCGTATCCACATGAGCATAGCCAGCACGTTTTTTGCCAGCCTTGCCTTGCATGATATTCAAGCCAGTCAATCGCTTAACCTGCCCGTCATCAGTTGAAACGGTAATGTCACCGCTTAGCATAATGTCGAAGTGGTCAAACTTATGAATGCGACCAGTAAGCAGAGTACCGGCTTTAATCGTCAACTCGCGCGCATACATGCCAGCATGAAAATGATGATCGATAGGAATATCAAGCTGCGGGTATTCTTTCATCTTGGATTCAAGAGCAAGCAATGCGTGAATGCTTGCCGCCTTATCAGGAAGGCAGATTGATCCGACAATATCAATACCTTTTTGCTCGTCAGTTACTTCTACGCTATCAGACATTATTCATTTGCCCCGCTGTTTTTGAATTGGTTATTACGCTGTTTAGTTGGGTAACTATAGCATTAACCTCTGTGACTACTGTATTCATATCAGCCACAAGTTGATTAACATCGACCTTGGTTTCATTGGCCAAGGTAACAATAGATTCAACTTGAGCTTGATCATACAAAGCTGGTGCGGCGGTAGCATCGGGAGAAACAACCGATACTGCTGAGCTGGTGGCATTAACAGCATTGGCAACCAGCGCCATGCTTTTCACTAGGCCAGCTATGGCGATTGTTGCGGTATCATCCGAACCAATAACGGCGCCGTTGGAGCCATGCGCCTCTCCTGCGACTATATGCCCATTCATTGTCAGCTCATTGTCGTTTACTGCTTCAATAACTTGATCAATGTTTGAGTCAATATCTAAAATTTCTTGATCTGTTGTGGCCTTATTATCGTCAATAGCATTGCCGCCCTTAAATGCAACGCGGCGGTACAAGTCACGAAACCAAATAGACCAAGCCTTAGATATATTGCCATTAGCATCAGCAAGAGGAACCTGAAGTGGTGGTTGTGAAACTAAATTTTCAGCCATTTAAACCTCGATGTATGCCGCGCCAATGTCAATCTTAACTGGGTCGGTGATTCGTATCTTAAAGATAAACTGTCTCGACACTCCGAAACGATTCCACTTTAAGCGCTTCAGGTATTCGCCAAGCTTACCAATAGGCGCAAATCTATCATTTGACCATGTTTTGCCGTTGTCTTTAGAGAACGTACAAATAGCCTGCGGGTCACTTCCTTGACCTTGAACTAAGCCAATGCCCGTTTCCATATCAAGTTCTAGGCTGTATACAGAAAGAAACTCTCTACCATCATTCACCGTGGGCAGCACAAACTCTCTTTCGATTGGTTCACCGTCATCGGTTAGCCAGTCGGTTGTTAGCTGGTAGATTCGCCCGTTCTGGAAATCCCCCACAAGAGTCTTGTTGTTTGCAAAAACTTTGCAATTTGATCTATGTCGCCCAAAGTTGTAATCCTTTCTAATGTGCCATGAGCCCAATGAAACGTCATAGCACCATGTAATATTATTCGCTGGCACAGTGAGAACGTAAAACAACTGGCCAGAATCTTGATAGGTGTACGCAAAGCAGTCGCTTAGATCAATATTTAACAGCGTTAACTCAACAGCATGCGTGCTTATTCGCTGCGGAACATAGCCCAGCATTCTATAAACCATTAGGTCAGAGCCAACAAAGAAAACGGTGTTGTCCTGCTTTGCCACTGAGTACTTGGCCGCGCATCCCTTTTCAACGAATGCGCCCTGGTTGCGCTCGAACGGGAATAAGGCATCGCCTGAGTTATACCAGACCTCAATAGACTCGGCACCAAATAGAAATAACTCACGGTGATCACTCAATACCGCAACTAGAATATCTGGACGCCCCTCTGCTGTGGCAAAGTCATTAGGGTCGAAGGCAACGCTTAATAATTCAGATAGGTAAAACTGGCCTGTGCCTGCACGCTCAAAGATGAAATAACCGTCTTGATAGGTAACAGTTGCAGAAGGATAAAAACCCGCTGCAGTGATCTGCTTAACTTCATTCAATGCAATGTCGTAGTAATAGCCTTTTGAGCCATCAACAACAACGATCTGATTGCCGTTGTCATCTATCGAAACTATCCCACTTAGTGAAACGTCACCTAATTCGGTATGCGCGCCGCTCTTTGCTATCTCATACATTTTACTAGGCGTGAACGCAAACACTCTTGAGCCTACAGAGTGAAGGCCCAGCACTGGAAATGTAGGAAGTTCAGCAAAGAAAGCTAGCCCAGGCGTACCGACAAGGCTAAAACCGTACTTCCCGCCTGTGCTTTTTCGAGGGTAGACGTTAACCAAGCGCTCGTTGCCAGATATATCCTGCTCTGCTGTGTCTACCGCTAATGGTATTTCGCGCTGCATGTTATGGCCCTTGGTCAATTATGTAAGTGCCTTTGCCTTGGCGATTGGTGGCAAGTGCTCGATCCATGCCAAGAACCAATGTGCGGTAATTGTTACGTTTTAGCTTCAACTTGCTTTGAACTGCCTGGTTAGCTACTAACTGACTTATATCCTTGCCGTATTCAGACGCAAGCTCTAGGCAAAGGTTATAAATCAATGCTCGCTCGTAACCGGGTGGCAGGTCGATAACTTCAGTTAGCCCGGTAGTGGGTAGCATTTCAGACAAAGGTTGCACAACAGATAGGTGCAAAGTCTCATCGGCATAAGGCACTGATTCAAAGCGAATTTCATTAAGCGGCCAGCCTTCTTGCACATACATACGCGAAGGACGCGAACCATTAGTTTTTCGACTAATGCGCGAATAGGTTTTAATGTCCATAAGCTCTAGTGGGTAATCAGTCTGAGAGCCATCACGAATGAAGGCCGCAAGAATGCGCTCAGGTCGTGAGGTTTCGATATGATTAACCGGCAAAGGCACCGGCTTAGGTTCTGGATAAATACCAATTGTGTACTCGGACACGTTAGAGCTCAACGTAAAAAGAACATCGCTGACAATTGGTATCAATAAGGTTTCATTGGCCCAGTCGTCAACCATTTGGCGAAATACTTCTAAGCCATCATCGCCTTCGTTAGCGGGTAATGCTTCACCAGGGGCGAGCACACCGATTTTTCTTAATGCGCTTCGGATAGCGCCGCCCACTGTGAATGCCATACATTAAGCCTCGATTGCTTCTTTTAGCTTTTCAACCATAGTTGCTTCGTTATGGTTCATTGTTAAACGCACATCGAACATTTTGCCGACTTGAATTAGCTCTGGCTTGGTTAAGCTGAAAGCATCTTCATTGAATTGATCAATTAGCTTTTGATCTTCTTCACCGATAACCGCACCGACTTGATCAGCTGCCGACTTGGTTTCTGCCGCAAGGTTTTCTTCTGCTGCTTTGGCATCGATATGCAGCTGGTGGGCTGTCTTGCTTACTTCTGCCATGAACTCGACTTCAGTTAGAACCATATAGCCAAGCGCTTTAACCATGGCAACAAGCTCTTGCGGCTTTGCTTCTTTGGCTGCGTCATCGGTAATTAGTTTCGGTTTTAGCTTTGGAAGATCAAGCTTCGCTGGCGTGTCTACCCAGCCATCCTCGGTCATGTCGTCAGAATTGGCTTCGGCTTGATTAGCATCAAACATTTTGCCTTGTGGAAAGTCTTTGTGAAACAGGAATACTTTAGACATTTTATTGCCCTCTTTTAGTGAGTAAAATAAAGCCTCACAAGGAGGCTTTATTTAATTTGCTAGGCTTAGTATGCCTGACCCCATAAACGCAAACCAAGCTCAGGGTAAATTGCTTTAGTACCCCAAACCGCATCAATACGATGGATTTCAGTTTGCTCGTTAATGTCATACGCACCGGTCAAGCATAATGATAAGCCTGAGTCTGGATCGCTTGCGCGAGACTTAACAACTGCCGTTTGTGGTAGCTCTAAGTCAATCATAGCTAATGCAACAGCATCACGATGGAACAAGTAGTTTTGTTCATAGGTGGTGTCTGCTGTACCTAATACAGTGATTGGCGCGTTATCTGCTGGCAATGCCGTAATGTTCTGGTATGCCTTCAATGACAACGTATCGCCATTAGAGTTTACGGTTGTTGCTGTGCCATCATTCATTTCAGGTGAAAGGGTGATAGTAGCCAAGCCACCAGCGTCAGAGTTAACGTCTGCCTGAACAACGAATTCCTGAAGCAAACCAGTAGTCGTGTAGTTCTGAGGATTAACGCCATAAACACCGGCGAAGGTAATTACATCACCTTGCAACAACAAGCCAGTAACCGAACCAGTCCAGCCATCAGTCGTGATAGTAGAGCCGTTAACGATTGTGCCAGCAATAAGTGGAGTGCCACCATGCTTACCAACTGTGTGAGTCGGGATATTCTGAGAGTCGTAAGTTTCAAAGTCTGAAACCATACCCTTGTAACCCTTCATGTATGCACCTTTAACCATTTTGTCGTTAAACAACTTGGTTACTTCGTCAGACAAGTTCGCACAAGTAAACGGATTTAATACCGCTTTACGCATACCATCTTGAGGCACTGCATAAGTGGTCATCTTTGCACCAGCATTGGCGAAGTCGATAAACTTACCAGGGCGAGTGCCAGGTGTGCCGGAACTGTGGAAGATGTTTTTCAGCGTTAACAGAATTGATTGATCAATCTTGTTAGCGATCTGGGTCATACCAGACTTAAGGTAGCGCTCAGAGAAGTTAGAAATATCTAACGTCTTATCTTTAACCGTGTACTCAAGACCAACGTGCTCTTGATAATCGATTTTTAACGGTACTGTTTGATCAACTAATGGCTGCTTCACAAGCGTTCGGCCACTGGCAGATTTAACGCGGTACGGAAGCTTTAAACGAATGGTATCGCCAACCTTGCCAAACTCGCTTTCGTATTTACGATAAACATTCTTAGCCATAACTAAGTTGTTTTTCAATAGGCGCAAACCTTCTTTGGCGATAATGTCGTCCGTTAGAAGGTTGTTATTTTGTACAGCCATATTATATGACTCCTTTATTAACCATGAGAGCGTCTTTCCTGCTCAACCTTATTCATGTGCGCTTCATGCTCTGCATAAGACATATCACCTAATGCTTTTTGCTGAGATTCTGAGCCATGAACAGGGCTAATTGGGTCTGCCGCTGTTGTTGTTTTTGTTGGCTTTGGCGGTGCCACCTTAACCGTTAAATCTAGCTTGGCAATTTCACGCGCTTGCTGAACAGGTGTCTTGCCTGCAATGCCTGCCGCTAGGTCTTTGTTATTGCCTAAGTGCATCATAACCTTTAACGGGTCATCACACTCGGCTAATGCTTCAACCATATCGGCGGTAATTGCCACCTCATCACTTAACGCGACTTCTTCAAAGTTTTCATACTTATCAATGCCATCACCAATCTTTTCACGAAGAATAGCTTGGGCGGTTAGCTGGCTATCAGTCAAAGCGCTTTGGTCTTCTGATTCACTAGGTTTTTCGCTTTTTGCGTCTGCCTTGTCATCATTTTCACCATCGTACTTATCGAGAGCTGTCAAATAATCGTCATACGTTTCATATTCCGATTCTTTTGGCGCACCTTCGCTTTTACTATCACCCTTTGTTAGTTCGTCAACTTGACGCTGAAGGCGCTCGCTCTTTCTGCGCTCGTCTTCACGTTCACGGGTAATCTTATCAATGCGTTTTTGAGCACGCGACTTTTTAGGTTTGTCAGCTTCCTGCTGCTCACCCTTGTCTTGCTCACTGGCATCATCTTCGCCAGTCGTGCCGTCTTCTTCTGCTTCGTTCTCGTCAGTAGTTTCTAGCTCGCTAGTACCTTCAGAGTCCTTTGCGTCAGACTCTTCTACCTGTGCGCTTTCTTCAACTGGTGCAACTGGTGCGTCAGAATTAACAACAACAAAATTATCGGTTTCACTTGCTACAGATTCACCGCTATTTACATCACTCATGGCATACCCTTTTGAGATACGAATTAGCCCGAAGGCTGTGCCGCGTGAATGCCCACGCGTAGGCCATTACTAATAATAACTTAATGGCATAGAAATGCCACTATTGCGCCTTGCCTGCTGCTAATAGTTCTGCTACTGCTTGAGCTACTAACTCTTTCACTTGAGCATATCCATCACTACCGGCCATTACTCCCTGATCAATCGCTTGAAGCTTAAGCTGCGCTTCCTGTGTTTTCATTTCTGCAATGAGGGTATCAGCTTGTGCTTTGGCGGTTGCTGCTTCTGATTTCGCCATATCTGCCTGAGCTTGAGCTGCGCCAACGTCTGCTTCCATTCCTCGAACTTCTAGCTCCTTCATTTGAAGCTGCTGCTCTGGTGTTGGTTCTGGCTGCTCTGGCATATCTTCTGCTAGTTTCTCGCGCTCTTCATTAGTTAGAACTTCCGGCGGCATAATTTTCTTAAGGCGTTCGGTAATAACATCGGAACCAGGCCAGTCCATATTCTGAGCAATAAGGTCGGCCATTACTGCGGCTGCTGCTGGTACGGCCTGAGCAAATTGAATCATTGCCTCGGCTGCTTCCATTCGTTGAGTAGAGTATGCAGGCCCAGTATTAACAACAACGTCATACTTCGACACATTAAGATCGTGAATAGTTACCCATTTGTTTGTTTGCTCATCGAGTACTTGCTGGTTCAAAATAACATAGTCCTCGGTTTCATCTTCAAACTTTAGGCGCATGACTCGCTCTGAATCATAAGTCGGTGGAATCATTTCAACCAATAGACGACCAATACGGCTAATGGCCTTGGAAAGATTGTCAATAAACTTGAATGTCCCTGTATCAGACTCTCGCTGCCTTGCGATAATCGCTCGACCGCTCGTTTCGTTGCCTTGAGCACCAATAGAAGCGTCAAACATTCCTATGGTGCCTTTGATCTTATCCGTAGCAGTTGAGGCCATGGTCAACTCGGCTGCCGGTACTGCTGAAGGCTGATCACGCCTTGGGCCAGGGTCGTTAGGAAACTGCGGCACATAAGTAAGAATTGCTAGGTTCTTGGTATTGGCATTCTCCCATTCAGTCTCGCGCCCTTCGGTATGACCCTCAGCTCCAATGAACGGCGCTTTAGGTGCTAATGCAATTGACTCTGCCGCAGCGCTATCCCAGTAATTAGCCATGCGCTGCGCGTCTTTGGAGTAACGAATCAATGAGCGGTATATTGTTTTCTTCTTGATCGTGATCGACTTACCCCACACCGGAACAATTGGAATGGTCGTACAATGCAGCTCAATCGGCCCTTCTAGCACTGCGTTGCCTGTAATCTTGCGCCATATCACCTTATAGGTTTTAACCTTGCGACTGCGCTTAACAGTAATGCCCTGTGCTGCAAGCTCATCAAGAATGGGCTCTAGGTCTTCTGCCCACACTAAACGGCCATCACTTAGCAATGACTGCTCTTTTAATATCAGTTCACGAGTAAAGTATTCAGATACTCTGACGGTCTTTTCTGTATACCATTCGCCTTGGTCGGTTGAACCGGCAAGCGCTTCAGCTTCTACACCAGGGTATTGCTCTTTGAATGCGTCCTTTGGCATGTTGTCATCGACAATAACCCAACCAGCATCGCTTTTATCAATCTCACGAGCGTTGGGGTCAATGATTACACTGAATTGATCTGAAATGTGCTTAATCAAAAGCTCTTGATCAAAAGTTTCTTCATTGGCGTAATCGGATAGGACGCGAAGAAAGCCAATGCCAGACTCTAAAGCAGATTGAAACGCCATATCATAGGCTGTTTCTGCATCGCAGTTGTATTCAATATTCTTAATTGCACCAGTAAAGACTTCACCCAGTGAATAATCTTTCTTGCCTGCGCGGTTACTTATCTTTAGTTCTTCCTGCTCGCCTTCTTCCGTATCAACACTAGCCGGATCGACTGCAGAAACCTTAATGCTTGGTTTATTCTGAAGCTGATCACCCATTACTTGATCGATAAACGTGGGTAATACATTGTTAACCAGACAAGGGCGTTGCTCTAGTTCTCGCTCTGACTTCACGCTAGGCGGCCACTGCTCACCAGAAAGAAACTTTAAGTCGTCCTCTGCCCACTCCCAGTTATCTTTCCAATAGGTAGCACCGTCACGCGCTCGCTCTCTTGCAGTTGCAAGTAGTGCTTCATTGCTATTAGGGTCGCTCATGCTTAGTTTATAACCTCTTTGATTGATAGGGTTACCGTACCCTCAAAGGGTGGAGTACCTAGTGCTTGCCATCTAGCGAGCGTTGTTGCTGGAATTAGATCGCTAGTAACAGTATCATTTTCTGCGCCCACAAGTACCTGATTACCAATAAGCGCTCTTGTGGTGCCGCCAGTATTGGGACCGATTTCTGTAAGCGAGGTGCGATATGTCCGTCCGACTACCAATATATTGGCGGATTCGACAATCTGAGCATTGGCCTCAGTTCCATTGTAAACATACGGCGGGTATGGCCATAGCTCAGGCCCAAGACCGCCGCGCTTTTTATTATTCAACAACCCAATTATTAATATATCTTGTAGCGGCATATATCACCAAACGTAAATATCGGTTGCGGTTGTTCCAGTGGCTAATACTCGATTCATTGTTCCAACGGGTAGCAGTGCCATTTTATCAATAATCTCTTGCGATAAATTCACCACATCGCCACCTTCAAACTGAACTGCCACAGTGCCAGACACACCAGCCTGAATATAGTTAAAGTCTTTCAATTCTACAGTATCGCTTGGCGTTACCTTTCTAATCGACCCAAGTGCTGAATTCGCCATTGCCTTCACCTTTTAATTTCGTTATTTCTTTCTTCAGCTCTTTCATGGTGTCAGCGTAAACGCTAATCGAACCATCACCAGTGCTTAATTTGTATTCAGTTTTAAGAGTATATATTGAAAAGCCTACCTTGCGAAATGATACGCCTCCTATCTCGCCGTAAGTTCTCAACCCATCCACCCGCCAGACTGTGCTCTTTGTCTTGGTTTAGGCTTCTGCCTTTCGACTGGCTCTTTGTAGTGAAGTCCCATTTGCTGAATGGCGTCAGTAAAGTTAGTCGCCCACTTTGGCCCTACCTCATCCTTGAACACTTCGTTGTTATGATCCCACTCGCGGCGCAATGCCTTCAACCCTTTTAGGCCTGTCTTCTTGGCCATGTCACCCGTTGCGCCACTAGCTTCAGTATCGCAGCGAACACTATCAATCCATATTCTAGGGAATAAAGACTTGGTAGCGTTAATAGATTCACGCTTGCTCTTGCATCGTTCAACCAGTTTAAACTTGATGCCCATGCGCTTGGCTATATCAATTCGGCTTTCCCTGGTCATTAAGTCGCGTACTGCAATATCATGCGGCGCCAGATGCTCACCGTATCGAATACCGTACTTGTCAGCGAAGTCATTCAGCCAATTAATGTAATGTTCCATTCCTTCATCACGGTTTGCATAGCAGGCAATCATTCGCAGCTCTTTTCTATGTGGCTGCATCAACCATAGAACCATGTCGTCATTAATACCTAAATCCCAATAAGTAAATACCGGTAGAGCCTTCTCGATAGGTATGCGGCAAAGCCTGCCCTCTTCAACAAGCAATTCAAGCTCTTTCTTGTAAACAACGCCCTCTTGCAATGCGTCATCGGGGTTCTGCTGGTACTGAGCACTGAACATGTAGTTATCTGCCTTTTCCATTTTCAATAGTGTTTTAGTTGGTTCTTTGGCTGGCCAGTAGCTTGTGCGCTTGCCGGTAAACTCTGTATCTCTAATGCAAGCCTCTTGCATGGCTTTGGGTAATGAATCGACATACTGCTGATCAATCAACGCTGGCACTCTGAATTGCTCGTAATCATCCGGTGCTTTGTCGCTGTGTAGAAAATCGGTTGAATCACCCTTAGCTATTCGCTGCTGCACCATGATGATTGGAACGTCATCATGAGCTAATCGAGAGCGCACGACTCTGTTTAGCTTCTGGTTCGCCTTGTTCATTAGCAAACCTGAGTCCATATCTTTAGGCGGAAGAGGGTCATCAAGTATTACAGCGCCGGTAAAACAATTCTCTACCATGTAGCCGCCACGCCTGCCTGTTACTTGCCCATTGATTGAGGTGCCGTAAAGCCTATGACGGTTGCCGTTATCGTCCCTGTACATCCAATTGGCGCTTGATTTTGTGGTTGGGTCAACTCTAACCGGCCATAGTGTGCTGAATTCCTCACTATCGAGTATCTCTTTCACTCGCTTGGCGTTCTCTGTTACCAGATCGTCAGAATAGGAAAGCGGCAGCCAGCGGCTTGATCTTGGGTTCCCGTCACTAATGCACTTGATAATGCACCACGCTATCCAATGAATAGACCATATTTCAGTCTTAGTAGAACCTGGTGCTACGTTGATAATGCCGCGCTTGATCTTGCCGTGGTAAACATCTTCGGCAAGTTGGCACTCATAGGTGTGGTGCCAATTCTTCTTGAACTTCTGCCCTTGCAACAACTGGAAGAATATACGAAGAAAAGCCTCAAAAGAGGCCTCACTTGCTATCTTGACGGCTATCTTGTCAGCATCCGTCATTGTTTCCCACTGCATAATGTCAGACATAGTTACCAGTCAGGGTTGCAGCAAATACAAGGATTGTATTGGCATGTGCACTTCTGGTGGCATTCTTTGCATTCATGCTCTTCACCTTCTTCTTCATGCTCAGTGGCGCAGTCTTGGCAAACGAATATCTCTTCGCCGTCTTTCTTTATCTTCTTCATATTAGTGAATTCAACAATGTCGTCGCATTCAGTGCATGGCGTTGGCATATCCATATCATTAATTCCTTATGCGATAGATAACCATTTGCCAGTTGAAGTGTATTTAAACTGGCGTGAGCCACAGCAAGTACATTCACGCTCGGCGAAGGCAGTCTTAACTTCTTTATTCTTATAGCCAACAAAGAAGCACTTGATTGATTTAATTTTCTGTTTAATTTTTCGCATACTTAATACCTTCTAGAGTTTATCCATTAAACCAGCAAGAGCGCTGGCAACTTCTGGCGAACTAACATCGGCTTGAATGGCTAATGGTTTGCCACCTGCACCGGTCAATTCTGATTTCTTGGGAGCGTTCCAGCCCTGCATATCAGATATTTGCTTAATAGCGCCATGCTGATCATGCAATTCAATCTTCGGCCCTTGCTTTGTCATCGTTACAGACTTGATGCAGCTCATAACATTAGGGTCAATGTCCTTGCTGTCCTTCATTGTCCAAACCGTTTGCATTACTGCATTACCTTCAGCGTCCTCTCCGACCTGTGCTAGACCAAAAACGGCTACGTCAGTCATTTGTACCTTTGCGTTATTAGAAAGGATTTGAAGGGCTTCTTCGCGCGTTAGAATAGCTTCTGAGGTTGCAGACTCCATTAATGAATCATAAAAAGCCTTCACCTTAACGTCAGCTAACATTCTACTTGCTGCTGCATCCTGGGCGTCATCGCTCTTTGCTTTGCCTCCTGCATCAATATAAGCCTGTCTTTGGCTTTTATTAGTACCAACAAGATTAACGACAAACTTCCTATTGAGTGTCGTTAACTTGCTTGCTAGGTCTAACTGCTTATCTGTTAGTTCCATTTTACCTTAAGCCTGGAATGGTGAAGGGTCGTCAACTTCAGCCCATGAGACATAAAGCTCAACTTCTGCGTTGTTCTCTGAGCCGTTATTCACCACCTCAAGCAATAGCGCTGTATTAGGTGGCAAAATATTCTCTTGCTCGTTTGAGTACACATTGCCTACCGAGCGATTACCTTGTCCGGCTGCCCCAGGCATATACGACTTAGTGCCTTGAATGCCTTTGTCTGAAAAGGTTGGTGCAACATGAGCTACAACTGTGCTTTTTAGCGGCGTTATTGCGTTCAAGTTGGAATGATTAATTAATGTACCTTCGTCTGTGATCGTAGAGCCGACCCAAGGACTGTATTCAAGCTCATCGCCATTGGTTGTTATGATTCGCTGAGTTACGATAATTGTTTTGTTGCCTGAAGATACAAGCCAATAACCAGCGCCGCCGTTGTTTGTAATCTGTTGGCGACTTGAAAAGAAGAATATATACCCGTCTTCTGCTCGTTTTGCTGATGCGCTTAGCTCCACGCCGTCAAACTTTGAACTGTTAGCGCTCATTCTTCGCCTTCCTTGCCATTATCGGCTTTTTTTTTGACTGCTCGGCTAGCCCTCCGACCATTGGAGCGTTCTTCTTTAATATCTCGCCGATAATATAGAGCGATCGCGTGCCGTTGTGTGCGGCTATGCCTGTTATTGCTGCTGTTAGCAAGTAATCGATTTTAAAGTACTGACAGATCATTGCTGCCAGAATGCCGACAAAGCCACTTATTAGTGTCTCAGTAACCCAGCCGACAAATGATGGCTTTTCACCATTCTTTACTGCAGTGAGATAACGAACCGTGCCGCCCCAAAACGCAATAAACAAAATCCAGCCGTAACCCAGCAATCCGTATTCCTGTAATCGCTGCATAAAGCTTAGCGTATCCTGTGGCATTCCATTACCCCTATAAAGCATTTCTAATGACTTTGATTAATTCGTTGCGGTCTTTTTTTAGCTTCGCGGCTACTTCGTCATCTACGTTAGTAAACTTTGTGCTTTCGGCTAGCTTTTCTGCTGCTTCAATGCCAGCGTCAACAATAAGCTCGGTTGCGTATCGTTTAGCGCCCCACATCAAAACAGCTTTGATAATTACTATAAGTGCTTGCATAGCTATACCCTCGTTAGTGAGGTTTTATTGTATAGCTAAATGCAGGCACTACCAAACTTTACCAGCGCGCCTTAATTGCTCGCGTATCGATATGAGTGAATGTCTTGTAATTACCAATGCCGTAAGTATCAGGGTATTTCTCGTCAAAATACTCCGCTACAAAATCAGGATCGACCTGCATTTCATTAAGGTATATTTTAATATCCATTGCTGAACATCGAGGGTGCTGACTTTCGTCATTACTTCCCGCTCCGCCTAAGTGTACCGGTTGGCGGTTATACCCATAACAACGAGCCGCACTGGTAATTTTAACAGCTACGCGTTTGCCTGATTTTTTTGCAAAGTGATCGCAAGCATCTTGGACCACCTGAATTACTGGCTCATGGTCTTGAATGCGTACCTTGCAGATTCCGCACTTGCATCGAAGCTCATGCGCTGAAATGTTTTTCGTTAAATCACCCATAATTCTTAGCTCCGAACGAAAGGTACTTTTTTGATTCACTGCGGTAGTGATCGGCTAGTTTTTTATATCCGTCTTTATTTTCTGCAGAGTGAGCCCGCAGGCTCTTGGCATCAAATTCAGCGGCTAATTTTAGAGCATTTTCTGATAGCTCAATGTATTGATCCATCACAATATAATCCCCGAAGGCTTTTCTTGCTCTTGACGATCCTGAGATTCCGCAATGCTTTCAAATATCAAAGCCTGGTTCATTCGCTCAAGCACCTCAACCGCCGTTTCGCCGTACACATTATGGTCTTCAATCATTCCAATAAACTGAATGCCAATGCTCAGTGCGTTTTCTTTCTGGCTTAGTACGCCCTTAGTAGCATCAAACAAAGCAATAGCTGCGACAATCTCGTTACCATCAAACTCTTGGTTCCACATGCCATGCTTGGCGATTATGCCGCGAGCTGTCTTTGCCAGCTCTGCCAATACTTCTTTCAATGCCTTGTTCTCTTTGAATGTCTGCTCGTAAGCAGTGTGCAAGGTTGCGTTATGCTGGTTGTTACTCATGCTGTCTCATCCTCAAGTTTTAATAATTCTCGGAAATCTGGAATTTCCTTGAAATCAATTTTCTTTCTGCTTTTTTGAAGCGTGTAGCCTCGCGATGCCATAAACCACAAGAACCAATCAATGGTATAAATCTGACCATTAACCCAGTTAGGCGCATCCTTTGCGCTCGGGTTGTCTTGATAAAAATGGTGCATGCACTTAAAAATATTCTTCTGGGCATGGAAGTCTCGAAGAATAGGAGGTAGGTACTCACCTGATGTTAAGAACTCATTGAGGTTTTCTATTTGACTATCGTTCATGGAATATCCCCTGGTCTTTTCTGATTTCGCAAACTATGTTGCAGATTAAGTTATCGAATGCGCCCCATCGTTGAAACCTGTCAACGAACTCGCTGCGCTTTTCCCAAAGATTTGTGTCGATACAAGGAACGATCACATACCCTGGGCTAGTTAGTTTCTTTTGATCTTGTTCATCACACAACCGTTTGATTTCCTTTTCAACTTCATCTGCCGCTTCCTTGTGCGTCAAATATTTTTCACTTTGCCAGTACCTAGCCATGGCTCGATACTCGTCACCGTCATCACAAAACGCGAATAAAATAGCGCTCCATTGGTTTTTGAATGATAGTGCGTGCTCTATGTATGGAATTGAATAGTCGCAGTCTGTTATCGTCCTTACCTGGCAATGGCCACCAGCAACCCACATTTCATGTAATTTGCTAAACCTCTTAACATTGTCCCGCTTGTTGGGATCGTGCTTTTTAACGCGCTTCTTTTTTACTTTAGACATTAGCTGCCCTTTTCATCTTTGAGGGCTTCTTTAAAGGCCATGTGAAGAATTGAACCGTTACAAATAGTTGTTAGCTTGTTTGTATTCAGATAGTCGTCAGCTTCTTTTATTAACGACTCAAGCTCCACTATGCGGGCTTGCATTGTGTCGTGGGTGTTGATTGCGTGACCGACTGCCTCGGATTGCTTAAGGGTTCCGCATATTTCACCAATCGCGCAAGAGTCGTTGTCAAATATTACGCCAGTAATGTCGACGTGAAGCGGCAAATCAAAAACCTCACTCATCTTAATACTCATTTTAATTCCTTTTTTAACACTTCATTGGGCGGGACGGAGCCCGCTAGTATTTTTGGTTATCGGTTTCCTAACCCGCGACTACAACTAGGGCAATTTTGAGTCCATCCATCGCCTTTCCATTTTGCTTTGCAGTAAGGACATTTCTCTTTAACCTTTGGCTTAGTAAATTTAATATCACTCATAATCTTATCCACAGATATCATTGAAGTTTTAAGGCCGCCCCGAAGAGCGACCAAGCTAGCTAGAAATTACACACTACCGATATAGGTAGAGATTCCAGTGGTTTCAAAAGCTACACTTAAGTTGCTTTTAAATTCTTCAGCAATTTCTTCTTCTTGTGATTCTAGGCCAACGATTCGATACATTACCGCTGGACGATCACCGCCGGTTAAAATGCTAACGCGTAGTTTAAAGTCTCGCGTAGCAAGACCACCATAAGGAACGCAAGAAAAGAGAATTGAAGAAGGCAAGCTATCTTGATTCTTAGCTTCGATTCGCTCCATCGCAGACATTTGCTCGCCAAAATCACTCACCTTACTATTTACTTCACGGGCCGATTCGATAGACATATCAAGCAACGCTTTTACAGAAGCCTGAAGATTCATAACATCACCAGCGCTATTTAATACAACAAGATCACCAGACCAGTCTTCAATGAATTCAGCCGCATTTTTTTGCGACTGCTTCACGCCGTTGATTTCAAGCAATGCTTTAAACGCTGCGCTCTTTCTTAATACCAATCGTGCTTTGTGATCCTGATGGCCAGGCATTGCTTCGCTGCCAAGATCAATGATTGTTTGAGCGCTCATTTCTTCAGCATCAACAAAACAAGAAGCACCAACTAGCTCGTTGTCAGTTGAATATTTAATGAAGTCTTCAATGCTGGTGGTGCGGTAAAGCATGCGAACGCGTGAGGCGTGAGGCATATACTTCTCTAAGCTTTGCACGCTCATGCTATCAGGAACTAATGCAACAGGAACCTGGGTGCCTGCGGTTTTTAGCTGGTCTGCAATGGATGGAATGTTTGCAGATTCTTGAACGTGTTGAATTGCTTCTTTTGACATTGACATAATTTTTTACTCTAAATAAATGGATTGTTTGCCTCTGTTTAGGTCGAGGCGCACCGACTGCACTACTTGATGCTAATTACGCCATCACGTTCTTTTTTAAGCTGAAACTGACCAAGATCGTCTTCTTTAGGCGGTGATATTGTTAGTACGCCACCTTTGCCCATAAAGAATGCTGTTTCGCTTGATGTTTCTTCTGAGCGTTTGCCGCGATTAGTTGGCGTACTATTAGAGAGCTTGTGCGTAACAATAAGCTGCTGGTTTTCTGCAAGCTGCTGAAAAGATAATTCAATAGTGATCTTACCTCGCTTTTGACGACTGCCATGATTTACAGTACCTAAAGCAACCTCAGACAGAAGGTGTGCTAATTGCGCCTGAAAAACACCAGCGCCAAGTTCAGAAGTGAATTCATTTACGTTTGTATCAGCCATGATCGGCTCCTTTTTATAGTGGCGGCTTTCACCGCCTTCGGGTTAAATGTGCTTCTTAATGATTTCTACTAATTCGTTAGATGCTTCAATGCTTACTTCGTTCTTTTCGCACCATTCGCTTAGTTCGTCCCATGCTGTTCGCAAAGGAAAATCTTCAGTGTCGCGCCTATGTGCCGCCTGATTTATTGCTGGATCATCAAGAGGGTTGTCATAAGTTGGAGCGCTATTTTTAATACTAACAACTCCGCCACCTGGTAATTCAATGCTTGCTGATTCCATAGCCTGAGCAACACCACCAGTATTTTCATTAACCTCAATCGGCTTAACTTCCGCCTGTGCCTTTTCACGTTCTTCGGCACGAATACGCTGGCGCTCTGCTTCTTCTTTGGCTCTCTCTTCAGCTTCAGCTTTACGCTTAGCCTTCGCTTCTTCTTCTTGGCGCATTTGTTCGCGCTCATGAGCTAATCGCTTTTCTTCTGCTTCTTTGTGGGTTTGAATGCGTCTTGCAATAATCCCCTCAAAAGCTTCGGTTGAATTATCTAGGTGGTTACTAATATCAGGGAATAAGAATTCAAAGCCTGCTGCGTTATCTGCATAAAATGCGAGATTGCTTGCTGCGAGCTCAAGCTTAGGTGAAATTTCACGCTTGCAACGTGCTAACTCATCATCAACAGCGTTTTGAAGGCTTTCGATTGTGCGCTTGCCTTTCATCACCCCGACAAAATCAGGCTGGCAAGTCATTGCAATATTATGAACAACATCGTGACCTAATCCATTTGCAGAGTCGGCTAGAAACTCAGTCATACCTTTGCTTGCATTGCCTAGAATCGCCTGCTTTCGAGCTTCTTTTTCCTGCTTAACCTGCTTTTCACCATGGCTTTGCATTTGCTGCAATATGCTATCTAGCTCTGCTGCCATGCCTGCGAATTCTGAATAACTAACAAAGTCATCTTGAACCTTTGCCAGTGTAGTTTTAAGCGATGCGCGAGCCTTCTTAACATCTTTGTTTAGGCTTTCTTTGTTAGCAAAGTCCTGGTCGCTTTCAAGCTTCTTGCTCATTTCGTCTTGAGCAAGGTCTTTAATTGCGGCTATACAAGTGCCGATATTTGTCGTTATTTCACCGTACTCTACCTTGCACGATACCGCAGGAAGTAAGCTTGTGTAGTCTGCCGCCACTGACTTCTCAACCTTGGCAACCACTTCAAAAGCTTCTAGATCGTCATGGAACTGCAACCAGCCAGC
>TARA_R110002153_G_scaffold174424_1_pt1 | contig 38043 bp, 27 predicted proteins | sample TARA_R110002153 | Tara Oceans TARA_R110002153 (sample SAMEA4398193) | marine metagenome | biome: Polar Biome; feature: [SRF] surface water layer (ENVO:00010504); material: water (ENVO:00002006), including particulate matter (ENVO:01000060) such as... | depth 5 m | reverse complement strand
GCTTACTTATTACGCTAACCCCCTAGGGGGAGGGAGTCCATACATCTACGTGGTGATAGGGGGTTATGTTGCTGTGGTGTGGACTGATTCTATTCAGGCTATTGTTTTGTTTGTAGGCTTCTTTTTAATGGCTGGAGTGGCAATTTATCAAGCTGATGGTGTAGTTGCTATTGCCAATGCTCAACCAGAGTTAAACCAAAGCTTTTTATCCCTAGATAAAGTCGGGGCTCTTCATGGTTTATCCTTATTCTTTGCTGTGTTGATTGGAGTGTTAGTGGCACCTTCATTTCGCCAACGTATCTATTCAGGAAAACACGTTAAAAGTATTCGCCAATCTTTTTATCTTTCTGGTGGTCTTTATTTAGTGTTTGCAATTGTGCCGGCCATTATTGGTATGGCAGCGTATAAAATGGATCCGGATCTTGAAAATAGCTCGTTTTCGTTTCCTTATATGGCGTTTGAATTATTACCATTTAGTTTAGCTGCTTTGGTGATCGTAGCGGGACTCTCTGCAACCATTTCCAGTGCTAGCTCTGATGCTATTGCAGCGGTGAGTGTGCTAATTCGCGATATATATAGCTTGGTGTTCAAGCGAATGCCCCATAGTAAAGATGTGGTGAGGCTCTCTCGAATTGGACTCGTATTAACAATAAGCACCGCATTATTATTAGCATTATTGACCGATGACGTGATTGGTTATATCACCAACATGATTGCTACATTGATGTCGGGCTTGTGTGTATGCGTGCTGTTAGGACATTTTTGGTCGCGCTTTAATTGGCAAGGTGCAATAACTGCATTATTTGTCTCGCTGCTAGTGTCGCTGTCTATCATTCTTACTCCGTCTTGGCTCGCTTATTGGAGTAATCCGATTATCCCTGCTACGTCGATATCCGCAATGTTAGCGGTGTTTGTGACTTTACTTACCCCAGTGCAAACCTGTAGTTCAGCTCAAGCTTTGGCTATTTTGAAAGCGCAGCGAGAGGAAATGCAACATGATTAAAATGGCATTTTTTGGTGAAGTGATGCATGAGCTTTCATCCTGCGAAGAGCCTAGATTTGGTGGTGACACATACAATTCAGCTGTGTATTTGAAGCGCTTATTGGCTGAGCTTGCAGAGGTTTATTACATTACTGCCGTTGGTAAGGATGACATCAGCGCACAGGCTCAAGCAAGATGGCAAAGTCAAAATCTTAATTTACGTTATGTATTAGCGTCCGACTCTCATACGATAGGCACATATAGTATCTCCATAGATAAACTTGGTGAGCGAGCATTTCGTTTTGAACGGAAAAACAGCGCAGCCAGAGAATACTTCAACCTCGATAAAGACTTGGTTTTTTTAACAGCACTAAAACATAGACAGTTTGACTATTTGTACTTTTCTGCAATCAGTTTATCTATTTTAGATGAGTCCACTAAACAGGCATTTTTGAGCGAGATATGTGCCTTTAAACAAGTTGGTGGCCAAGTCATTTTTGATAGTAATTATCGAGCCGTTCTTTGGCAAAACACAACACAAGCACAGACTTGGTATCTCCAGGCATTTCAATGTGCTGATGTGATTTTAGTCACCAATGATGACCACTTTGGGGTGTTCGGCTATTGTTCATCCAAGCAATTAGTGGCTTTTTATCAGTCATATTCACAGGCTGTGGTGGTTATTAAACAAGGCACCGATGACACTTTGGTGTTACTCGACCAAGAGCTACATCATTATCCAGTGACATCAGCAGATCGTGTTGTTGATACAACCGCCGCTGGGGACGCATTTGCAGCCGGCTTTTTAGCTGAATTTTTACTTAATCATCATTGCGCAGATGCCGTGAACACAGGGCAACAGCTTGCTGCGCAAGTTATCGGGGCGCCAGGTGCAATAGTGCCAACAACTATGACGCCGGTGCGTTACAAATAAGAGAATTTAAAATATGATTACGTTTTTTAAAGGAATATTGTGTGTATGTTTTGTGGGGTGGGCTTTTAATATAAGCGCCAATAATCACAGCGATAATCCCACACTTGTTTTGATGCCAATGCCAGCGGCATTTCAATTGTTAGATGGGAGTATAAAGTTAGACTCAAATCTAGGCGTTTATATTCCAAAAAATCAACAACAAATACTGCGACCATTATTAAGCAACTCATTGTTTTCAGAACAATTTAAGAAAATAAATTGGGTCGATAAATCAAAAGCTCAAATGCATATAAAGGTGGATAAATTAGCAACGCAGCTACCTTATTTAAATATGGACGAAAGTTATGAATTAAGCATCGTTGATGAAATCGTCACACTTAAAAGTGTTACTCAATACGGGATGTTAAGAGGCCTTGCTAGTTTATCGCAGCTTTTGTTTAGTGCTGAACAACCTCTACAGTTAGCCAACTTGATCATAACAGACAAACCTACCTATCCATGGCGAGGTCTATTGTTTGATGGTGCGCGTCATTTTTTGCCTATTGCAGATGTAAAACGTACATTACGTGGCTTGGCTTCAGCCAAATTTAATGTATTTCATTGGCATTTAACCGACGATCAGGGATGGCGTATTGAGTTAAATAGTTATCCAAAATTACATCAATATGCATCTGACGGACTTTTTTATACCCAACAACAAATTAAAGATATTGTGGCTTATGCTGCGGCCTTAGGTATTCGAGTCGTACCTGAATTTGATGTGCCAGGCCATGCCAGTAGCATTGTGCTTGCTTACCCTGAGCTTGGAAGCGGCACCACATTAGGCAAGATGGAAAGACACTGGGGAGTGTTTAAACCATTATTAGATCCAAGTAATCCCAAAGTTTACAAATTTGTAGATGATGTGGTGGCCGAATTAGCTGAGTTGTTTCCAGACCCTTATTTGCATATTGGTGGCGATGAGATTGATGACAGCGATTGGCTTGGCAGTGATAAAATTCAAGGCTACATGGCTGAAAATCACTTGGCCGATACTTATGCCCTACACGCGTATTTTAATCAAAAAGTGGCTAAAATTTTAGCTAAATATAATAAAAAAATGATTGGTTGGGATGAAGTATTACATCCCAGTTTACCTAAAAATACCCTAGTGCAATCATGGCGTGGTCAGTATTCACTTGCCGCTATCCGAGAGGCAGGATTTGATGGGTTATTGTCCAGCGGTTTTTACATCGATCAACCACAATGGAGTAGTTACCATTATCGTAATCATCCTGTACCGCCAACTAAAGTAGAAGTAATTGCCAAGAAATTAATCGGCAGTGTTAATTTTATTTTGACGCGGTTAAAGGGCAGTGCCGTTACAGGGCAAATTGATGTGTTTACAGCGCAAGACAAGCGTATACAAGCCCGGGTAGAAATTAAAGGTAAAGGGCAGTTCATTAGTGAAAATGTACAGCAAATAGGTGACTCTTTTGAAGTCACATTAGATACATGGATGGGACCAACAAAACTCAGTTTTACACTTCAACAAAACTCAAATATTGATGCTTTGGTGGGTAATACGCCTTATGTATTGGCTGCAAAAGTAAACAAAATAATGACTCTGGATAGCTTAAATGAACAGTTGGTTCGTGAGCAACAGCGCGTACAAAGAGGGCAAGTTTTAGGAGGCGAGGCGACTATTTGGTCAGAGCTTATTACAACTGATAATGTAGATACGCGAATTTGGCCAAGATTGTATGCAATTGGTGAACGTTTTTGGTCAACCCCCGACTTAACTGATGAACGTGATATGTATGCAAGGTTGGCTATCATGGACCGCTTCGCAGCTGAGAACGTGGGTTTGTTACATCAACAACAGCTTATCAAACGTTTAAAACAAGCCGGCGCAGGCATACCAACAATATCGACAAGCAACTTAAACATGTTGCTCACTTTTAGTCAGCTTATTGAACCCGCTCATTATTATACGCTGCATCATTTAGCCTTCTTGCGTGATGAATACCATCAAGAAGCACCGCTTGATAAGTTGGTTAGTGTATTACCCGTTGAAAGTTTGCTCTTAAGGCGCTTTGACTATGCAGTGCATGACTACCAACAACAATGTAAAGACGCGCAGCTTATACAATTGCAAACCCAGTTATTAGCTTGGCAGCAATTGCTTAAAAATAACAAAACGTTATTTTTAAGCATTGACGAGTGGCGAGCTAGCTATTTGGCGATTATCGACGCATTTCAGCAAAAAGAGACGTTAACCCATCTACTGCCAGTAGGAAATTTTAACGGCACAATTACTCAAGTTGTAGCGTCGATTAATCAATTAAAGCAAGCACAACAGCGTTGTAGCCAATAAAAAGAAATATAAAACTGTGTTTTTTCCTAAGTAAATAATAGCCGACTCTTTTGTAATCATTCTTTGTCGTTAGCTCGTTAATGTCTGCGAACTATCGGCCTAGTCTGCTAACAAATTTAAGTTTATCGTTGTTCCTACTTTGCTAACTCCGTATGATTAACCGCACACACAGACAAGATATAACTCACCATGACAGATACCAGCCCGGCACCTGCCGATTTTATGGCCCAAGTGAAAATCACCCAAACAATATGGGCATTGCAAGACAAAGCCAGCGAAGGTTGGGTTGTCCTTGATTCAGTTAATTTTGAAAATACCGACGTGATGCCAGTTTGGTCAAACATGGAATTAGCAAAAGATCACTGTATCGATGAATGGCAAGACTACGTGCCTAAGGCGATTAGTTTAGCTGACTGGTTAGAATTCTGGGTGGAAGACTTAGCCGAAGACAATGTACTGATTGGGGTCGAATGGCGTGACGGCGGTGAATACCTAGAGTTAGAGCTGGCAGAATTTAGTCAAATGGTAGCTAATATAGAAACGCTTTAATATATGAACTTAAAGGGGCTGATTAATTGGCCCCGATAATTTAAATTAAAATGAAGCGGCAAGACTAAACATTATATGTTGAATTAACCTTTATCCTATAAGCCAATGGTTATTTGCATCTGTGTTACCTAGCGATGCAAGTTGATATCATTACCAAACCCCCTGTATCTTTTTGTAAAGAACTAACCTAAAGGTTGTAGTTTGGTTGACCACAGCTTTATTCCTTGGCGATTATAATGACTGACGTGAAGCTCCTCGGTTACACCATCAATATCTATCTGCCCAAAAAACTGATAATTATCCGAAGGGGGGGAGCTAGGTTCTAGATCGTCAGGCACACCACAAAATACCACCTGAGGGCCAAAGGTATTATCCATGCCATTAGAGCTAAAAGTGCCTGCGTGTAAAGGGCCACTGACAAACTCCCAAAATGGTTTAAAGTGTGTGTATTGCGCTTTATTTGGATCATAGAAGTGCGATGCGCAGTAATGTACGTCAGCAGTAATAAAGTGCACATTGTCTATATCATTGTCTTTAATGAAACTCAGCAAATCAACAAACTCTAACTCTCGTCCAAGGGGCGGCCCGTCTATATTTGCCATATTGTCAGCAATATTTGTCCCCCAATCGGTGACTTTTACACCTATTGGCATATCAGCTGCGATTATCTTCCATGTTGCCTTTGACTGTTGCAGTGCGTTCTTTAACCAAAGGAGTTGTGTGTTGCCTAAAAAGTGTGTTTTTTTAGTTTCTAGGTTATCTGTGTTTGGTCCGCGAAAACTTCGCATATCTAACATAAAGATATCTAATAATGGACCGTATTCTATCTGCCGGTAAAGTTGCTTTTGAGTAAAGCCGAAACTGATTGGGTTACAATCCTGCATGGCTTTTTTAGAATGTTCAGCTAACCAGGTAACTTCAGTGTATTTGTATCGACTGTCATCAATAATCTGCCCTGGATACCAGTTGTTTTTTACCTCATGATCATCCCATTGTTGATAGGTCACAACATTTCGATGTAAAGCAGCGAGGTGTTGATCAAGAAAATTGTAATAATAACGCTCTCTGAATTCCTGAATACTTTCTGCTACTTTGCTCACTGAGTTATGCTGAATATTGCGCCACACAGTTCCATCGGTGAGTGTTTTTGTTGCAGAAATAGGGCCATCAGCATAAATCAAATCACCACAATGTATGAAAAAGTCGGGCTGTTGTTCCAATATCGCACAATATGTCAACATGCCGTCTCGGCTAGGATCTATGCCATAACCTTGGCCTGCAGTATCTCCAGACCAACAAAAACGGATGTTATCTTTAAGTGTTGGTGTGGTTTTAAATTTTCCTGCCACTTTTGCACTAAAAATGCCTCTAGTAACTAAATCTTCAAAAAACACTCGGTAGTACCAGGTTTGCCCTGGTAGTAATCCACTGAGAATTGTTTTTGCATTATAATCTGTTGGGGCTAAAGCGTAACCTCCAGTAAATTGAGTTGTATGATGAAAGAGAGGATCAGAACTGACCTCTACATGCATAATAGCCGGACGATCACATCGACTCCAAATAATAGCTCCGTCAACCGATGCTTCCCCAGAACTGATCCCAGTAATGACATTGATGTTTTTAGTGTTGCCAATGAATTGATTTGGTAATGGGCTGCAGGCAGACCCCGCAATCGCAAGGCCACTTAAAATGAAATCTCTTCTTTTCACAATTGATCCTATATAAATGAATGCTTTACTAACAGGTTTATTAAGTTCCCCCTTGCTAGAAAGTAAGGGGGAGAGATTTTGTTATGGGTTAAAAGTTATAACGGCCTTTGAGAGTGATTATTCTTGGCGATAAATATTGGTCGCTGGTAAAGCCCAAGCCGAAGGTGTCGGTATGACGTGAAGCTATAGCTACTTTATCAAATAGGTTTTGAACATTAACTGCAACATTCCATTTTTCACTATATGGTGCGTAGCTTAAATTCAAATTATACAAGTGATAACTTGGCACAATATCCCTTTGCGATGAATTAAACACTCTAGAGAAATACTCGTCTCGGAAGGTGTATCCTAGGCTAGTTTCAAAAAGACCACTATTCATCTCAATAAAGTGATTTAAACGAATATTAGCGGCCGTTTTAGGTATTTTAGCTAACTTATTTCCTGTTAAATCTTGCGCTGTTGATTCTCTAATGGCATTGATTTCTTCACTGCTGGCGCCATCAATAATTAGACCAACTGTTAAATTTTCTGCTACAGCGCGATCGATGGCTTCTCGACCTTCAATGATTTTTGAATCCATCATGCTGAGGCTGACATTTAACGTTAAATTGTCATGTATGATTATTTCAGATTCAATCTCAATTCCATAAACCTCTGCCTTAGGAATATTAGAAGCACCTGAATCAAAACGACCGATACCGCTAGATTCAAATAAATAATCTTTATAATCATAATAAAAACCTGCAACGTTAAGTCTTACTTTTTTATCAAAAAGGTCGGATTTATTACCTATTTCATATGCAACAAGGGTTTCTTGCTCAAACACTTCAGGGAAAAAGCGTATATCAACACTGCTATTTGAGCCCGCAGGTTTGATCCCATTTGCTAAGGTGAAATAAGTCATGTTCTGTTGTGACCACCTATAATCAAGACCAAATTTACCTGTGAGATTGTTATTTGATTCACTGGGATTACTCGATATTGGCTCCCTGGTTGGAACACAATTATAGGAGCAGCGCTCATCTTCGAATTGATTTTTGGTATAGCGTAATCCCGCAGTGATATTCAAATCTTCTATCAAAGGGTAACTAAGTTGACCGAATAGGGCGTGAGATTTAAAATTACGAAAATCAGAGTTGATGAAATCGATATCCGCATTGTTGGCAAACACGTTTGGCCCTGCAATGGTTTCGTTTAAAGGTTGCCCATCACGACCATCGTCTACAAAATTAGAAGTACGACTGAAAATCTGAGTATCCAACCAGAAAGCCCCAACTACCCATTCTATGCCCGATTCATTTGGTTCAGAAACGAGGTTGATTTCTGCCGTATTAGAGTGATCAATTTGTCGAAGGTTACCCACAAATTGTGGAATAGGTGCTTCACCAAGTAGGTCTAATACACCTGTCATTTGAAGCGGTGCGGGATCATTAGCCGTAAGATCTGAACGGTCAATGTCAAACTTGCGGCCCATGTCATATTTTTGTTTACTAAAAATGGTATTGAGCTTTGCAAAATCTAAGGTCCAATCAAGGTGTAGGCTGGTTACCGCTGTACTGAGATTGTAAAATTCTGCAGTATCATGATAAACCACCCTTGGGTCTGTCGATTTAGTGTCAAAACCTCCCTTTAAAGCGGGTCCATGAGTATCACTTTTGAAGTACTGATGTTGCAATAATAAGGATAAGTTGTCATCTGGTTGCCAACTTACTTGCGCCCTGAATGTTTGATTGTCTACATCATCGAGGCGATAGTTATCTAAGGCTAAGTTTTCGGTATACCCTTCATTTTCACGATGCGACACTGCCACTCTGGTGGCTACAGTATTACTCAGGGGCAAGTTGAGCATCGCTTTGAGTTCTCTTTGCTGATAACTGCCCATTGCCGCTTCTGCAAAACCATAAGTTTCCGACAATTCCGGGCGTTTAGTTATCACATTCAAAGCGCCACCTGTGGAACTGTTACCATATACAGTGCCATCAGGTCCGCGAGTTAATTCTACTCTTTCTATATCTTGTAAATCCGCTAATAATGCATAGTCATTGACCATGAATACACCATCTACATGATAAGCAACGGCTTGTTTGGTACCCGCATTATCTGGAATTTCATTTCCTACTCCTCTAATGCTGATTGTAGGTCGATACCCCTGTACACTCGATACAACAAAGCTTGGTATTTTGTCACTCATGTTGAATACATTATTGATGTTGTTACGTGAGAGGTTATCGCCACTTAACACTGAGATGGATGTGGCCAAGTCTTGCATACTCTTATCTGACTTATGGGCAGTGACCACTATTTTCTCAATGCCAGCCCCCTCTTTGTTTAATGTTTTACCCTGTTGATTGGATGGCAGTTCGTCGGTGACAACTTTTTCAATAACAATAGTGTCTTGTATATTTTCTGTCGCTTGGTAACCACTGCCTGCCAGTGACGCATTTAAGGCATTTAAGACACTGTCAAAGCCGCTAACCACTTTAAGAGTAATACTTTTATTACCCAGATCACGAACAATAATCACTTTGCCGTATTGCTTAGATAAAGTATCAACGGCTTCTTGAATACTTATTTTATCTATTCCAATATTGCCTTGTTGTGCCTGTACAACCGAGCTCATTACTAAACCTAAAGCAATGCCCTTTACCAGCTTACTGAGACTGAAATTCGTGTGCATAAAATACCCTATAGTCTTAAAATTTTAGTTAAACGTGACGAACAAAATCGTTACTCTACAAAGACGTTTGGTATAATAGGATTTTCCAGAAAACAGCTAGGTTTCATAAAAGCTTCATATAACATAACTTAAAATTTCGGCTCATTAGCGATGCTAAAAAGAGATTTCCTGCCTAGTCAGTTTTAATATGTATGTTTCCGTACACATCTTTATGCCAGCTAAAATTATGTATGCTGGATAAGCTATTTAATAACTGTTCAAGTTGATTTAGCTGAAAAGCGGCGGTAATGGGGATGTCACCTAAACTAGGATCATCAATGTAAATGATGCTTTTATAATATCGATTCAACTTATGAAGCACGTCTTTTAATTGAGTATTAACAAAGTGAAATCTTTTTGAACGCCATTGTGCAAACGACTCGGGGTTTATCTTGGAAGGCAATGGTAATACTTTGTTTTTCTCGAAATGAATCGATTCATTCATCTCAAGGTATCGATATTGATTTTGAGCGGCAACACGTACTTTACCTTTCGCTACTTTTACGAGTATTCCTGAATTCCTTTTTTGCACTTCAAATATAGTACCTAATACTTTGATGTCAGCATCACCCGCCTGTACATAAAAAGGTAATTGTGGGTTTGGGTTAATGTCAAACATCGCTTCCCCCATTAGCAGTTGAGTATGGCGCGACGATGACCCTATCTTAACCAGTAACCGGCTCCCAGCACCAAGCCAAACTTTTGATCCATCAAGGAGAGTAAATTGCTTAATTTCATCTTTAGCCGTACGCAGCTCCAAAGTAGATACTATTTCAGCTTCTGAAGGCGCTGTAGGTTTTTCAAGCTCGGGCATCAAGGTAATGAACATACATATCACCAAACTGGCAGCTACTGCATACCAACTGTTTAATTGCCTCTTTTTTCGAAGCTTCTTTTCCGGTTCAAGTAATTTTGGCTTTTCAGATAAGGTGGGAGCATAAGCTAGGGTTCGCCACAATAAAGATGCTTTGCGAAATGCTTTATGGTTATCATCTGATGCTTTCAGCCATATTTTAAAATTTTGTATATCGGCTTCAGAAAGTCGCCCAGAATTTGTTTTAATCAACCAAAACAACGATTGCTGTTCCGTATCACTTGTTACTTTCTTCATACTCGCTTCCTACTTAAACTGGCGTTCGTTGAGTATTGGTCTGCTAGGCTCTCTTGTTCCAAAAAATCAGAAGTCAATTTTTCAATCGTTAGATGAAGTGTTCTGCAAATATCGGAGACTGAATAACCTGTTTGCTCAGAAATTTGTTGGTAGGTTAATCCTTCAATCCTACTTGCACGCAACAGTATCTTTTGCTTTTGATTGAGGCTATTCACAAACTCATCAAGCTGTGTGAGGGTTTCGTCTCTTAACATGATAGTTTCTGCTGAAACCTGTTCAATGGCATCTAAGTTGGCTTCTAAAAATATGCTATCGACTAATTTTTCATGGCGAGATTGTTGACGAAAATGATCAATACAAAGGTTTTTAGCGAGAGAAAAAAGAAATGCCTTAGGATTAGCGATAGGCTTTTGCAGTTGAAGTTCTGAAACCTTCATAAAAGTTTGTTGAACAATGTCTTCAGGATCTGGTGGTCCAGATCCAAAGTGATTTCTAACTTTTTGGCATAGTTCTAGTCTGTAGCCCTTAAAAAGCGAGTCCAATAACAGAGAATTCATGACCATACTGCCAATACAACAAAATAATGATTTTAATATGTATTTATTACAAAAATATGAATACTGTTCATTAAATTAGTGAACTCAATTACTAGGTTTAATCTCGCGCAATCAGAACTTAATATGCGCACAACACAAATAGTACCGTGTCACCTAAACATGGCATCATCAATATGGTTTGGGTTGTCTGCTATCTTTATTAAATGAATGCGGTTGATGGATAATTTTATTTTATACCACTATGACAACTCTCCCTTCGCTGAAAAAATTCGCTTGCTGTTAGGATATAAAAACGCCAGTTATAAAGTAGTCATAATTCGAGTCATCATGCCTAAACCAGATCTTGTTGCATTGACTGGTGATTATCGTAAAAAAAACCTGTACTGCAGCATAAAAATCATCTCAGTATAATATGGTGATGAGCTCTTCAGAAGATACCTAATCATCGGATGAAGAACATTGATGTAGAGCATTTTTTCACTCATTTTTTGAGTTGATAACAATCCAAATTAAACTCTATTCATGTAAGAAACTTAACCTTTAAATCAATTTTTGTGGGCTTATTTATTGTATGCTAATGGTTGTCGTAGACTTGTGTGTAGCTATTCTTAGGGATCTTTAGAGACACCGCTAATGTTGTTTTTATATGCCAATAGACGTTTTATCGAATATATCTTCGCAGGTTTCTACCAATAATATTTGGGGTTAAGTTTTTTAACCTAGATTGTGACCTAGTGAATTTAAATTACATAAATATATATCAACAGTTTCTGGTATCGTCTAAACCCATACTGCTCTACTATCTACATGAAAAACATAGTATTTGTAATGTGCCACTTAAGCGCTGACGAAAGGTGGCTATATAAATTTTAAACTACTCATCTAGATGAAGATAAGGGAAATTAATGCAAGAAATTAAGCCAACTGCATTTAATTCTAAGCAACTAAAGCCAAAATTAATTTGGGTGCCATTGACTATTTTTGTAATTGGGCTCTTAGTTGCAGTCTATTTAGATAAACAGCAAACGCTTGAAAACCAGCAACATATTCAAGCTAAGTTAGATTCCAGACTTGAACAAATTAGTGAAGCCGTAGTAGAAAGTTTAACTCTTTATCAGTACGGTCTTAGAGGATTGAGAGGCGCTATTTTGGCTAATAATTTAAATGAGTTTAATTATGCCAAGATGCAAGCCTACAGCTTGTCTCGAGACATCGATAAAGAATTCCCTGGTGCAAGAGGTTTTGGTTTAATTCGTCCTGTTACGCCACAACAGCAAGATAATTTTGTTGAGCAAGTACGGCAAGATAGGCCAGATAAGACATTTGCAATACAGCAATTAACCTCCCACCAAGAGCATTTATTTGTTATTCAATACATAGAGCCTGAGAAACAAAACAATAAAGCAATTGGCTTGGATATTGGTTCAGAATCGGTGCGTCGACTCGCGGCAATGGAGTCGGCTAAATATAATGAAACTAGGCTAACCGCTCCTATAACCTTGGTTCAGGCCAGTAACAAAATACGCCATGGATTCTTAATCATGATGCCTATTTATGGAACTCATCCAATCCCGCAAAACATTGATGAAAGGATGGCCAGTCTCCAAGGCTGGAGTTATGCGCCTATATTAGTAGACGAAGTGTTAAATACTATCAGTGTTATTCAAAACGATGTGGTTTTTAGCATTAAGGATAATGACTCAGATGCCTCTACTACTTTTTTTCAATTTGGTGTGTTGGATCAGCAAACTTCTGATTATAGGGCTAACCAATCAATCAACATTTTTGGTCGTAATTGGGTTTTACAGCTTACTGCCAAGCACTCATTTATTGAGTCGTTATTACTTCCCACAAAACATCAAATTTTTCTTGTTGCCTTGGCTGTCACTATTTTACTCATGCTGATTGTTTTTAGTATCCTCTTAACCTTGGCGAAAAGGGATCAAGCGTCTGCACATAAAACTGAATTATCCCAAGTGACAGAGAAAGCTCTTAAACAAGCTAATCAGCAACTCGAACAAGAAGTGTCGAAAAGAACAAAACAAATATCCCAGGTGAGCGCCTTTCAGCGCAGTATTCTTGAAAGTGCAGGTTATGCCATTATTGCTACCGATGAGGTTGGCAATGTTACTGCTTTTAACCCCGCCGCCGAAAAACTGCTGGGCTATAGCTGTGACGAGTTGCTGGGCCAGGTCATTCCTACGGCATTCCATGTTATTGAAGAAGTTACCAGCAGAGCAAAAATATTATCCGAAGAACTTGGCTACCAGATCAACCCAGGCTTCGAAGTATTGGTTTCTAAAGCACGGCTGAATGAATCGGATACCAATGGCTGGACTTACGTACATAAGAATGGACGGCATATTCCTGTGCGCCTAAGTGTTAGTAGTTTATTCGATAACGAAGGAAACCTGTTTGGTTTTCTGGGTATCGCTTATGATTTAACCGAACAACTTGAACATGAAAATGTATTAGCCGAAGCGTTAGAACAGGCAGAGCAAGCCAATCAGGCTAAATCAATGTTCTTAGCCAATATGAGTCATGAAATCCGTACTCCGCTAAACGGCATCTATGGCATCTTGCAAATCATTAAAAAAGAAGTGAAATCTGAGCAAGGCCAAGATTTGCTGGATAAGGCTCTGTATTCCACAACAAATCTAAACATCATAATTAATGACATTCTTGATTTTTCAAAAATTGAAGCAGGCAAGCTTGAGTTGGAAAATTGTGTGTTTAATTTAGCCGAGCTTGTGGAACATTTACGTTCGGACTTATCCGTGATGGCTGTTCAAAAAAATATAATATTTTATCTATCGAATCATGTTGAGCATCTATCTTGGCAAGGGGATCCTACTAGAATACGGCAGATAATGCTAAATCTTGGTTCGAACGCTATCAAATTTACCGAACAGGGTAGCGTGACATTTACTGTTAGCTTTGATGAGTATCGAGGTCAATTAGTCTTCATAATGAAAGATACCGGTATTGGCATAGACCAGGATCAACAACAACGACTATTTCAGCGCTTTGAACAAGCAGATAGCTCCACCACTCGCAATTTCGGAGGTACCGGTTTGGGATTGTCTATAACCCATTCTTTAGTCACACTTATGGGCGGTACTATAACAGTTGAAAGTGAAGTCGGGCTGGGCACCACCATTACCGTAAACTTGCCATTGGATAGGGCAGTTGCTCCAGTGGTTGAGCAGAAAAATTATCAGGCCGATGAAATTAACCTTACCGGAAAGATTATTCTAGTAGCCGAAGATAATGAAATAAACAGAATGGTAGTTGAAGCCATGCTTGAGCCCACTCAAGCTAATATTATATTCGCCGTTAATGGACTTGAAGCAGTAGAAGCCCACAAGGTCAATTCTCCAGATGTCATTTTAATGGATATTCAAATGCCAAAAATGGACGGAATTGAAGCGTGCCGACAAATAAAATCCACTCATCCTAATACACCTATTATCGCCCTTACAGCAAACGCCATGAGTGAAGACGTTAAGCGATATCAACGCGAAGGATTTGATGGGCATATTGCAAAGCCGGTAGAGTTATCGATACTTTTGGAAAAATTGCAGAACATCTTGTTAAGCTAGAACCAATAGGTCATTTTTAAAGGATGGTGTATTGAATTTTTATATATCAACATAATAACGAAACACGCCAAATATTAATTGGCGCTAGTCTAATTTTGGTGGTTACTCTTGATAATTCTGACTAATTCCCAGCAGATGTGCATATATTTACCACAACTAAACAATCTTGGGTAAAATCACCTGAAAATGCCACTGTCTTTGAAGTATTTTATGATTATGAAAAAATATGGAGCAAAGAAAATAACGTTCATCGGAAATATCTATTAGCCAATATTATTGATATTTAATGGCTAAGGTGATGAATATAGATAGATAATTCAGGCTTTTCTGCGATTAAGTTATGGTTAAAGGTGTTAATCATAACTTAATATTTTGTTCTCCTTCTTCTCCACCATCACCTTTAGCAATAATCCATTATTCAATGTTTAAATGAGTGTTCAGTGAATGCAGACGTTATAGTCGATCATAAAATTAGCATACTGCTAAATGCCAGAACCTTCATAAGGATCCCGTTGATGGATGATTTTATTTTACACCACTATGACAACTCTCCTTTCGCGGAAAAAATCCGCACGCTTTTAGGCCATAAAAACGCTCACTATAAAGTGGTCAAAATTCCCATTATTATGCCCAAACCAGATCTTGTGGCGCTAACCGGTGGTTTTCGTAAAACCCCAGTGCTGCAGCAAAACAATCACATCTATTGTGATACGCGTTTAATGGCTAGAGTGATTGACGAACAATTTTCTGAAGACAGTATTTTTCCTGCTGACTTATCTCTGACCGCCAATGTTACTGCTCAGTGGGCTGATCAACATTTGTTTAGTGTTGCCGTGGCGCTGGCGTTTTCTCCCGCTGGTTTTGCGGCTTTTCGTCAAGCGGTACCAGAAAAGTTTGTTGAAGCCTTTGTAAACGACCGAGCAAAAATGAGTGAAGGCGCTAGTGGATTATCTATGGAAGCTAATACCGCGTTTCAGCTTTTACCTATTTACCTACAACAAATAGAGCAGCAGCTTAAAAGTGTAGGCCCTTTTATTTGCGGCGAACAAATTACAATTGCAGATTTTTCAATTTATCACTGTCTCTGGTTTATTAACAATAATCCCGGTGTGAGTGCATTATTGGATGGTTACCCAAAACTGAATCAGTGGTTTGAAACTATAAAGACAATTGGGCACGGTTCGCAAACTAGTATTGATGCAGCAGCTGCAATTGATATTGCTCATTCAGCAAAGAAAACCTTGTTTACCAAAGATGATTTTTTAGTGGTTAACGGCTTTAAGTTTGGTGATAGTGTTGAAATTGTACCCACTGACTATGGCATTACACCAGTAACAGGTGAATTGGTGGTTTCTAAGACGGATGAAATCGCGATTAAGCGAATCGATGAAAAAGCTGGAGAGGTTTACGTGCACTTTCCCCGTGTTGGTTACAAAATTACTGAAGCATAATATAACCAAGAATTTGCTCCTTGGGTTAAATTCATAAGAAGAATGTGCTCATTAGCTATTTTTCGAGTGCATTGCCCAAGATATATGCCCCATTGACTAGATTCTATGTATAATTTTAGTTCACAATCCTTTTAGATTATTCAAAACAACACTCCCGCCTTATAAAATTGAGATACAACAATGAAAACGTTATTCGCACTAAGCTTAATATTTTTCTGTGCCCAAGGTGTCAATGCCCAAAGTGTGACTGACCAGTTGATAGTGGCTTTAGTGGATAAACACTTGCCCCAAGTTTTGCACCAAGAAAAAGCGACACCTTGGAAAATGGGGACTTATGATTTGATAGTACATAAAACGGCTGGCGTAAAGTTCTCTAGTACCCATAAATACTTAAGCCTGACGGTGCCAATTAAAGTCATAATGACGGGGCAGGTTAATAAAGAGTTTTTAGGCCAAAAAATCCTACTTAATTGTTCATCTGAGTTTGTGACTGAAGCTAGATTGGATATTGAACCTGTGATCAATCCACCTGAATCTAAGGCCGATGTTGAAGTATCGGTGCCAGTGCCCGGGGCTAATTTAAATTGTGATGGCTTAATATTACCTATCAAGCCATTGCTTGAGCAATTGGTCGCAACTAAAAAACAACAGTGGCAGCAGCAGCTTGAAAAAGACATTGTTATTATGTTTAAACAAGTAGGAATATAAGGTTTGGATTACGAGTTACTTAGCGTTCTTGAAAATTAAGTATGGGAAGAATAATTATGTCAGGTGAAACAGATTTAAATAAACTGCTTGGCTCAATGCAGCCAGTTTTGAGTGAGTCAGAGTATGTGTTTGCTTCATTGGAAAAAGATAGTCCGGTTTCTGTTACTGAGTTAGCGCCCCTTGGTACTTTCTACGAAAAAGAAGGCTTGACGGTTATAGTGTCTAAAACTAATGCGGATATTTCAGGCCTTGCTTATGAAGGTGTATTTCAGTGCATCACACTCAATGTGCATTCTAGTCTTGACGCAGTTGGGTTAACGGCTGCGGTATCAACTGCACTTACGGGGCAAAATATTAGTGCCAATGTTGTTGCGGCTTATTATCACGACCATATATTTGTGCCTATTGCTAAGGCGAATCAAGCGCTGTCCTGCCTGCAAAAATTGGCCAATGATAGTAAGTAACCTGAGTTCAAGAAAAGTAACAAAAAAAGCCAACTGTTGAGTTACGGTTGGCTTTTGAATTGCTAATTTTGATTGCTAAGTAATGGTTATATTACTGGCTGTTTAAATAAACACTGACCGCTTCTGCCCTTTGCTCAGCATGTTGATCGAGTGCTTCAACCCCTTGGTAAAAGTCATTGTCACTTGTTAGGAATGAATAACCTATCACTTCTGATGTTGCTTCGGGTTCGATCAGTGCCGAATATTGATCGTAAGTTGCTTGAATACTATTGGTTTCAAAGGCACTACTTATGACTTCTAACAACAATTCGTTGTAACGAGCTTGGTATACTTCGTCAGCATAAATTTTGCCAATTAGTGGCCAGCTGTCGGTGTTTAAGCCTGAAAAATCTAGTGCTAACGCGCCGCCTTGTTTACCTGTTTGTAACGCTTCATTGTTATCCCAAGGGATCCACGTTAGTAACCCTGTATTAGGATCGTTGTACAGATAATAATTGTGGGGCATACGACCGTAAGTGTCCCAGTTTTGGATGATACCGTTTATCGCTAAATAAGTGAGGAAAACATCTACATCAAAAACGGCTTCCAGGTTGGCTCTCCAAGTAGCGGGATCGCTAGTTCTTGTGTCGTCATGTAGTGCATCAAAAAGTGCGTGTATGTCAGACCAATCTTCATCGTCTTCGTTGGTCTTTTTCTCAAAACTTTCTTGGCTAAAGCTACCTTCGGCAAAGGTCGCTCCATCATCTTCTGGTTTATACAAATTACCATCATTATCGTTGAACTGAGTATCTATCACAGTGTCATCTATCTCTTCGACAAGTGTATATAGACCAAAATATTCTGGGCCGTTTCCATGATCCACATACAATGAATAGAAAGCGGTATTTGATATCGCCATGCCAGCATTTCTGAATATATCGGCTGCTACTTTTTCGCGCATCAGTGATGCATCATCGTAGTTGTTTTTTAGACTAAATTTTTTGAATCCATAAAACCGCTGGTTATCAATTTGCGGATAGTCGTCTTCAAATTCGTCGAAGTCTAATTTAAATGACAACTTGAGTATGCCTGCTTGCCAGCTTATTTGAAGCGATGAGTTGCCCTTAAAGCGAATACCTACGCGATACCACTGGGTGCCGTTGTAGAAAACCTCGGCTGGCACAAAAATAGGATCTTCGTCAGTATCTAATAATGTGTTGCCTGATCTTTGACCAAAGGTGCCGTATAAACCTGTCATATCATCGAGCATACTTTGCCAGCGATCTTCGGTAACCACAAAATCCAAACGTTTCACTTGGTTATCGTCAAACACTTCATCGAAGTCTGGATCGGCACTTTTACTATGAGTCGCGTCAGTCCAGTCGGTGGCTTCAAAATCTGCATCTGTGACTTCGTTAGAATCGTTGTCTGGATCACTCTGCTCTTCTACTATAACTTCCTCTGAAATGACTTCTTCAATATCGCTGTCGCTGCTGCCACCGCAGGCACTGAGAGTTAAAAACGCGCAGAACGGCACGATGAATATAAATTGTTTTATCACTTGGCTAACTCTTTTTGCTGCTTGAGTATCAATTCGATTTTGCATAGAAAACCCTATAGTCCTGTTATTGAAAAAGTACTTATTGGAAAATGTAAGTACTCGAAACATGGCTAATCTTAGGCAGTAAATGTGCAAATAATGAGGAAGGAATGTGGAAGTAATGCGCAACGAAGTTGCAATAAATACGGGAGCAGAGAATGATCGGTCATAACGTAAACTATTTGACACTGCCTATAAAAAATACCCAGCAAAGAGTGAAAGCAAGAGGTTGAATTTCAACTAGCTGAGCGACATAATCCCGCCACACAATTTGATATAAAGAGCTAATACATGACAAACACCCACTCATACCCAATTGGTCAAGCTGGACAAAAATGGCAGGATGCTGAAAAAGCCCAGTGGTTGGCAGTGCAAAATGTTAAACGTTCTTATGCTGATGATGTGCTAAGTCAGGTGGATGTATTGGCTAACCATTTTGATATTGAACAATATGCAAGTTTGAATTACGCCTCGGGTACTTTTCCGCTGTTTGCCTTGAAGAGCCTGAATTGGGATAAGTCAAAGCCCAATGTGTTGATAACGGGCGGTGTTCACGGTTATGAAACCAGTGGGGTGTTTGGCGCACTGAGGTTTGCTGCTTCAGCTGCGCAAGACTATCAGGACAAATTTAATTTTTTGATCGTGCCTTGTGTCAGCCCTTGGGCTTATGAAACCATCAACCGTTGGAATCCAGAAGCCATAGATCCTAATCGTTCTTTCTATGCCAATAGCCCGGCACAAGAGTCTGCTGCTTTAATGCAATTAGTCGCAGACGTAGAATTTCTTATGCACATTGATTTGCATGAAACCACAGATACAGACAACTCGGAATTTAGACCTGCACTAGGTGCAAGAGATGCGGTAGAGCACAAAGAATGGGCCATTCCAGATGGTTTTTATACTGTGGGCGACACTCTAAAACCTAGCCCTGAATTACAGAAAGCCATTATTGAGTCTGTTGAAAAAGTCACACATATCGCTCCAGCTGACGAGAGTGGCAGACTTATTGGTGAAGTTTTACAGCAAAAAGGCGTGATTAACTATGCCACTAAAGAGTTAGGTTTATGCGCAGGGTTAACCGATGCCAAGTTTGTGAGTACCACAGAAGTGTACCCAGATAGTCCAAAAGTGAGTGCAGAAAACTGTATACAAGCACAAGTTGCTGCCATCACAGGCGCGTTAAACTTTGTTTATAAAAATTAGTGTTAGACAAATGAATCCTTTCGGACCTTTTAGCCGTATATCAGTGTAATTAACTAATCTAAATGAAGGGTAAGATGAAACAATTTTCTATAGGTTTACTGTTGGTATTGCTTTTAAATAGCTGTGCTAATTATGAGTACCCTAGCCAAGTTTCGATTGGCGACAAGATGATAGAAGCAACTGGTGAAAGTTTGGAAGGGAAAACTGTGGTTATGCCACAAGATTTTTCCGGTCAAGAAACCTTATTACTTTTTGGTTATAAACAAGACTCACAGTTTGATATCGACCGTTGGTTAATTGGCCTAGATATGACACAGACCAAAGTCTCTGCATATGAAATTCCCACTATTCAAGGCATGTTACCACGGATGTTTAGTGGCTTTATCGACAGCGGTATGCGTAAAGGCATTCCAAAAGAATTGTGGAAAGGTGTGGTCACTGTTTATGCCGATGGGGATAAAGTGCAACGTTTTACGGGTAACCTAAACCCGAATAACGCTCGGGTGATGTTACTCAATAAAGAAGGGGCTATTGTTTATTTTTACGATCAAGGCTTTTCTGTTGAAGCCTTGAATGAGGTCCGTGAAGCATTAGAAAAATAAGCATTAATCTGAGTTGGCATTGTCTGTCGCCAACTCAGACTGTTTATTCGTTATGTTCCTCTTCTTCTTTTGGAGCCTTCAAATGTTTGGTTTTTAATTTAATCACTGGCGTTTGCAAAATAAGACTGTTCGGATAAGTAATCAGGTCGCCATCAGCATGTCTAATAAGCACATGAAAAGTCGTTATTTCTTCAATCATACCGGTTAAGTCAAAGTCTTTATTGGCGATCCGCACTGTGTCACCCACCCGGTATGGAAAATTAAAGAAAATTAAAATTCCAGCGGTTATGTTACTCAATATTGACCACTGGGCAAATAAAGCTATACCTAAGACCGCAAAGGCTGAAGATAGAAATACCGTAAATTTTCCGTAATCTATACCTAATGTAATGGAGCCGATAATTAGAAAAACCACAAGATGAATTACTAACAGAATTTGTCGCACCATCAACTTGCGTTTTAAGGTTGCTTTTTTATTTTTAACAACACGTTTAAAAGCTGACTCTACCCATTTTCTTGTGATTATAAATAGAACAATTATTAAACCTAATAAAAGCCAGTTGTTTGTCATCAAAATTGTCCTTTATCCATTTAAGTGGTGGAATTAACTGCGTTAACCGTTAGCATTAAAAAAGCAATCATCAGGCAATTTTTACTGTACGGCAAGTAAATCTCTAGCTAAGTGATTATAGGCCCTTGACTCTTTAACAAAATTCCTCAAACTGCCCAACCATTAAAAACTGCATTATTGAAGGAATGTTGAATAATATTATGCAAACAGAAATTTGTTATCGTTTTGAACGAGCACCATTAGCCAATCGATTTTTAAACGAACTCAAACATTGGTCAGTGGCAGAGGTGAAAGCCAAATTATTTAATGGTACAGATTCAGTAAAAATCACCTATGAATTTGATGGCAAAGGCTTTGATTATACTTGCTCTGAACTGGACGATTTGGCAAGTAAGTATGGCGGTGAAGAGGTGTGATATTTCTACCCTAATTGCTTTAATAATGCTGTGATGCAAATAGGTTGAAATGGCTGGAGTTGGTTTGCAAATTAATGCGTTCAGATGAGAAATATTTTTGTTTCTCATCCTTCTGGCAACCTATGGTTGTCCAACCTGTAAATCTGAAATATACAGTAACCGCTATATTGGCTAACCCCCATCTACCCCAAAAAACTAATAGTTATAAACCAAAAGCCGCTATTATAGCGTTTTTTCTATCTACCCCGTCAAACTCCTCCTTTTTCAGACAATTATTTGCAATCCCCGCATATTGTACAATAACTATACATAGGTAAATAAAAGTAACGGATGCAAGCATCTTCAAATGGAACCTACTGAGCAACCTAAACGGCCGTCTCGATTAGCCAAAATTTGGGTCATTATTATCATCGGTTTACTAGCCGGTGGGACGTATTTGTATTACCAGTACAGCTTGGAACAAAACAAATTCTCCAATGCTAATTTCTTCAGGATTTTGTCCGAATCGGCCTCGCGATCCCACGAAAATTTATTGCAATTGGATCAGTTACTCACCCATGGTAATAGTGAATCCTCTATCCGTGCCATTTTTTCGAGTTATGAGCAAAATCTATGTAATGAAGATGGCAAAAATGTAGAAGTTGTAGAAGGAGCAGAATCTGAATGTGTAGACGAGAATAAGAAAGTTTTTTTTGAATTAGAGGGTGATTATTTTCAAATTTATTTAGCAACAGCAAAAAAAGATCTGCAAGATCCTGAAGATAATAAAATTCGGTTGCAACCCTATGCAAAAGTTAAAATAAGGGACATTCTGGAAACACCGAATAATGGTTTTAAATTACATCTATATATAAATAACAATAATGAAGTGGTTGCCAGTATTGGTGATAAGTCCGTTTTGTCTATTGTTAATGTCAATAACATTAGCCAAATAATTGCGTCCCAACAAAATTTAGATTGGAACAGTTTAACCACTAAAGGTAGCTCATCTACTAGCAGCAAATCTGAACCCTTACCGGGTTATAGTAATTACGTTGATTTCAAACTCACGTCTCATGACTATCGCTTATTTATTTATCCTATACAGCTCAACAGCAAATTAAATTTCCTGAATCAAAGCGAGGTAAGTAACGCAAATAACGTATTTATCATAGGCGTTTTACCCAAAACATTATTGAATACCCAGGCCAATCAACGTTGGAATATTAGCTTGCTGGCAATAGTGCTGATATTACTGCTCTTTGCCTGGATGATGTTACGCCTATTTTTATTGTCAAATCATCAACCGGTTGGCAAGTTATTCTTTTGTTGCACAATGTTTTGTAGCTACATGTTATTTGTGATGGTGATTTCATTTTATATTGCACTAAATGAAAAAAGTATTGAGCATGAAAACAAAACTTCGCAGGCTGGGGAGTTAATGAAAAGTGTTAGTTCGCAACTAGAGCAAGAGTTAGGGGCAATTCAACATCAACTTGAACCTTATCACCGCTATTACCATAACTTGTTAGATCTGAAGCAACAAAACACTGATCATGACATAACTAATGCCCTAATAACTTTCCCTGTTTCTGATAATTCATCGACCTGTGATGTTCCGTCTGTGTATAGCACAGTGTTTGATGGCTACAATACAACCAGATTCATTGATACATCAGTTGCTAAATCGGTATCAAAAAATGAATATAGTTTTATAAACTTATTTTCATGTCACGCTCGTAACATAAGCAAAAACAGTTATGACATTTGGTTTGATTACGACCAAGCAGACTCCCGCTCATATATACTCAGTACACTGCTATTAAATGATAAAGGTAATCAGTTATTTCCCAGATTATATAATATAGAAAGTAATAAAAAACCCCAGCAACAAACATTGGCAAACCGTGATTATTTTAAGTCTGTTCGTGATCAACAGGGTTGGAAGGCTAACTTTTTATGTACAAATTGTACGATTGGTGATGACGATATTCACATTAGAAAAAGTGATAAAGTTGCAGTAGAAAACTTTTACATTCAGCGCTTGCGCAATATTGGCGACGGGACTAAAGGAACAACTATTGCCTTACCCTTAGCGGCGAGTGAATTGCCTGCACTTAGTGACACACAATACATTTTTACCGCAGATATCGAACTCCCCTCGTTAAATTTAATGGAAATAGATGAGGATAAACTACAAGACTTCAGTTTAATGGTGGTGAATCGAGACAACGGCAATGTACTTTTCCATTTAGACGATAATCGCTCTTTAATTGAAAATCTTTTTGAATTTGGTCAGGGTACTGAAAAGATTGCCCACAGAATACGCACTGGAATTAGCAATAGAGATAGCTGGATTGGCGGATTTTATCATGGTGTCGCTGGGCAATTTGGACTACAAAAATTAGTTATTGATCAGTGGGTATTGGTGATATTTATCCCTGACGAAAGTTTGAACACTTATATGACTAATATTTTTATGTTCAATACGATTAGTATTTCAACCTGTTTACTGGGCATATTTTTAGTTCTATGGTTATTGCATCGGCTTAATGCCACTTACAAGATAAAAAATTGGTTGGATATCCCACTAACCATAGACTTACGCAAAGTCATGGTCTTTAATTCCGTTTTTATCAGTACTATCTTTATCGGGTATTGGCTAGGACAAGCACTTGACCGAGCGAGTAATCACTCACAATTTCAACTCTTCGACTTACATAGCTCTTTTTTACTTAGCGGTGTCTTTGCAATACTGTGCTTACTTTGGGGTTTTAGAGAATATCGACAATTTTATGTTAATTCTCGACAGGCTCAAAAACGCCCTATAAACATAGCCAACGGTGCTAAGGTACTAGTGTTATTACATCTGTTTATTGGTGGTTTATGTTATTCGTATTTAGACTCGGTAGGCATGACCTCAGCCTCTGGCCTTAAGTGGTATTATGAAAAAAACGTATACCCTGCGCGACTTAATAATGAATATATAGAGCTAAATAAAATTGCCTTAAGTCGTTATCCTAATACCATTACTCAACACAAAACGAATGCCCTAGATTTACTTCCTATTTCACCTGAATGGCGAGAAAGACTCAGTACAGAAAAACGTAAAGCCTATATTAGTCCCGCTGATGTTAAGAGCTATAGTCACCTTATCAGTACAGGCAATGCGCAAAGTTGGTTTAATCGCTATTTGTTTAAGTCTACGACTAATACATCCAAGCTAAAACGGCTCCAAGCAGTAACATTCAGTAGCATAGCGCTACCCATGCTTATATTTATCCTCTTGTGTTTTGTTTGGGTTCGTTTTAACCGACGAATATTGTCAGTGCGTTTGTACGGCTCCCCACAATATTTGCGACATTTGTATCAAATGGCAAAAACACCAAGCAGCCAATTTAAACCTTCTGAAAACTTGGTAATGAATTTAGTGGAAGAGCCTGAAGGCGGACATAATCTAGCTATGCTGTTGCAGCTATATAACTGTGACTCTGAACAACTTCCAAAAGAATTTGCTACCTTGTTTAATGCTAGTCCGTTATTTAAAGAGCTCGCCAAAGAGCAAAGAGAAACAAAAACAGACTTGCTGCCCAATATGAAAATTTCTATGCAAACGTTGAAATCAGCTAATCATATTAAACTTTGGGATATAGAGATCAGTCTGCAACAAGTTAAACACCGTGCGGTATTGTTGCGTATTCTAAATCACTGCAAATCACTGCTGCTGTCTGGCCACTTAAAATCATTGACCCTCTTTGGTGGTTTCCATAGTCTGCAACGTTTATGTATAAAGGACAGTATGCTCACTCAGGATTTATTGCCGGTGCGACAAATGGACGCGGGTGAATATTTTGCCTGGGCGGAATGTCTGATGGATTTTTCGGTAGAAATTCCAAATCAGCTAACTCAGCAGCTCGATGTCAATTTTATTCAGAATGAAATTAAAGCCTTTCCCATGTTGGCATTTATGCAAAAAGATTTAGGTGATATACAACATCAAAACCCTTATGATTTTGCACGCTGGCTTGACCTAAAAGAATGGCAAAAAAGCCATCAGGAATGGGCTTCCATCAACTATATTTTACTGAAAGCTGAAGCCCTGTATCGGTTCAAATGGGAGTCCTGTTCTTCTGCCGAAAAATTAACCCTTTATCATTTAGCACTCAATAAACGCATCAATCCAGCCAATGTACAAATGTACGAACATCTCGCACTAAATGGACTAATTGTTGTAAAACGGGGCAGAATACGCATTGTAAATCAAAGTTTTGCGTACTTTGTTAGATACGCCGAAGATAAAGAAACACTCAAAAAACTGATCAGTCGTGGCGATGTGGGTAAATGGCAAGAATATCGACTACCCATTACCTTATCCATATTAGCCATAATTGGTGGAATTGCCCTCACATCAGGCAATTCATTGTATATGATAGTTGCTTCGGCTATGGGTGTATTGGGCACTATCGGCAGCTTAACCAACAGTGCTAATTTGATCCGCAGCAATTTACAAAAATGAATAGGCTCATCTGAGCTAGGTATAAATAGGGAGCTCATCACCACTATTTATGCGCCTATTCTCGTTTGACTATATGTATTCTGAACTGGATGCTCTCGCGAGCAAATAGGGCAGGGAAGATGTGTTGTGTCAGTAGTAATAATGTTCATCATTACTACTGACACTTTCACTGATTAATAGGTAAGGTTAGCGATGGTGATGTCTGACCTCTTGTGTTGGCTTATCAAAGGTGCGTCAGTAAGACTCTTCGCTTGTTCTGTCGTTAATTGAATGGGTTTGATGGACACCTCACCATGTTGAATGCGCAGCAACTCACTATGTAATTGAGTTTTGACTTGTTCTAACAAAGCGAGCAGTAATAGATCCTCTTGCGACACGTTTTGGTTTTGCGCGTTAATTTGTTCCGCCAACTTTTTGTAAGCACTATGACTAGTGGTTACAGCAGTCACTGATTTGGCATGGCCTAATACCTGGTGAGTTTTTGGGTCGAGAAGGGTGATCTCGAAATCACCTCGCAAATATTGTTTAGTACCAAAAGCATTTGGCATAGCAAGAGTTACTTTTCTTGGCGTTGCTCCCCCAACGTCATCTTCTGTTGGGCTGAGCCCAGTGCCAGTAGCAACAGCTCCCCTATTATAATTAGAACCACCTGAAGAATATTCAGAAGTATTTCTATAAATGCGGTTGGCACTACGAGAATAACGTTCCATTGCTTTAACGTCGATTCGAACAACTAAGTTTTGATTGTTAATCTGCTCTATTTGTTCGGGGCTGCTCGGTACATTTTTGGCGACTAGGTAGGTCTGTCCTGCCTGTTTTGCCAAATTCGATAAGACCAGTGTTGTACGCTGTTTCCATTCCTGAACCTTAGATATTAGCTGTACTTGTTCGGATCCTATAGGTGAATAAGTGGCGTTTTTAAAATCACTTAGGGAATCAGGCGAGCTAATAATAAATTCCTCAAAATCACTATTTTCTATACGAAAGTATTGTGATGCGAGGTTTCTTTTTATGTCTGTATTTTTAGTGGGGAGGTTTTCCAAAGGGGCTGCTAGCGTTAGTTCAAGCTCTTGATTTTTGATAGCAGTTGCCACTTGGTAAACATCATTTTGAAGATGACTAATCAATATATCCCACATGTTTTTGATGATGTCAGCATTACGTTCGGATTGTGTACGAGAGTTTGTAGAACTTCCTTCATGCCTTGCTAGTGTAAGTAAATCAGGCTCAACATTAGCAGAATCAAGCCATATTTTTTTTAGTCCGTAACCCGCATATTCATAGTTGCTCGCATCAACAAACACTATTTCTGCGATGACTTCTAGGAAAAGATTTGTCTCCGTTAAGTCGGTCTTTGAGGTAATACGTTTTGCCGTTAGGAGCTCATAAAGGGGAATGTTAATATCATCAAGATCAGGGTTAGAAGAATTCTGCGACTTTTGTAAATTAACGACCCTCTGCGCATCACGTCTTTTCTGTAAAATAGTTCTAGTGTCATAGTACCTGCTCCCTCCTGTATGGGAATTTCCAGTTTTGGCTCCCTTCCAAAGATTAAACAATTTAACGTCTTTAATTCTTATTTGAGCGATAAGCGAAGAATTCATACCTGTAAAATCAGCTGACTCTTGTGCTTTATTATTCAGAGTGATGATTTGTGGTTGTTGACTTTGCACTTCAGAAAAATATTGTCTGAATTCATTATTCAACGTCCATGTACCTTGATAAAATTGCGTGTCGGTAGTAGAAATAGGAGCAAAAATTATCTGGTCGATGTTGTCTAACGCCTTGGGTGACTCTAATGAAAAACTGCTGAATTTATCAGTAGAAGCATAAACACGGCGGGCAGGATGTTGCGGTGTTTGCTGCGACTCTTTGATTTGTCTTACCACAGACTTTACTATTGCCACTTCTTCATTTTCTAAACGAAAGTATTGTGATGCGAATTTGCTGTTTTCGTCTGGATTTTCCAAGGGGGCAGCTAGCGTTAGTTCAAGCTCTTTGTTTTTGATGGCAGTTGCCACTTGGTAAACATCATTTTGAAGATGACTAATCAATATATCCCACATGTTTTTGATGATGTCGGCATTACGTTCGGTTCGTGTACGAGAGTTTGTAGGACTTCCTTCATGCCTAGCTAGTGTAAGTAAATCAGGCTCGACGTTAGCAGAATCAAGCCATATTTTTTTTAGTCCGGAACCCGCATATTCATAGTTCATAGCATCAACAAGGACGACCTCTGAGATGACTTCTATGACAAATTTTCTCTTTGTCAAGTCAGTCTTTGAGTTGAGTTGCCCTGTCATTTTTTGATTTCTCCGAGCCATGTTGGAACTGCTTGTGCTTTGAATTCGCCATGCAAAGTCGGAGTCATTGGCCATACTAAGAAGTTTTACTTCTTTAATTCTTATTTGAGCGATAAGAGAGGAATTCAATCCTGTAAAATCGGCTGTAGTTCCGTCTTTACTATTTAGAGTGGTCACTCGCGGGTTTTGATTTTTCACGTCAGAAAAATATTGGCTGAGTACGCTTCTCCATTTCCTGTCACCCTGCAGAAACTGAGCGTCGGTAGTAGAAATAGGAGCAAAAATTATTTGTTCGATGTTGTCTAACGCATTGGGTGACTCTAATGAAAAACTGCTGAATTTGTCGGTATTGGCATAAACACGGCCGGTAAGTTGTTGTTGGTGTGTTTGTATCGTTTCTTGACTCTCTTTTACCTCTGTCTTCGCTGCTTTTCCGTTTTTATTTGCGGACTCTAGGTAATTATGTGCTGCGGTGCTGGCATCTGAGGAATTATTCTGCGCCAACAACACCGTTGTTTCTTGCTGAGATTTTTCAGAAAAAGTCGAGGTGACTGTGATTGAATCTGGCAGTGGCTCGTTATTTTGATCGGTTGGCTCTGTGGGTTTAACAGTAACCGCTAAATTATCCGTTGAACCACTGGATACAATAATTTCATTTGTGCCTTTGACTTGGTTTTCAGCATCATCGGTAGGCATATCAGGCTCGATAAAAACGCTATTAGGACTAGGGGTTTCACCAGATGTTTTTGGATATGTATCTTGCTCAGTTTCTTCATTCATAGGTTCAAGTTGCATAGGCGTTGATTCAAACGCTGCTAAAACTGGCTGGTTTTTAGCATTAACGTTCAGAGTGAGGCCAAGTAACCCAGCACACACTAGGGCTATTAGTCTCTCGGTAGTTGTCGATAAATTTCCGTGACTAGGGAATAAGCGTTTCACTCTGTCTAATAACAGATATTTGTTTTTGCTTGCGGCCATAGCAGATTGACTTACAGCTGTAATGTCGGCAAATTGACTGAGACTATTTGCAAAGGTTAAAGCATCACCACAAGCCTTAACGGCTAGGTCATCGCAGATGTTTTCACGTTCGATGCTAATTTTTTTGCTGATGGCAAGCACTAAGGGGTTAAAGAAGAACAACACTTTAATTAAACACAGCACAATATTAATTAAATAATCGTGACGTTTAACGTGTGCTAGTTCGTGTAGCACTATGGCTTCAATTTGTGCTTGAGGTAGCTGCGTCAAAATACCTAAAGGTAACAGGATGATCGGCTTAAAATGACCAATCACAGAGGGCACGTTGATCTTTGTGGAGTGTTTAAAAAACACTGTTTTGGTAACACCTAGTTTTAGAGCTAAGCCTTGCAAACGTTTATTCCAATCGCTTGGCAAGTCAGACACAGACTGTCTTTTTAAGTTATGAGTACGGACTATGTCGTAGGCGTAACGTAAGCCCTGAATAATAAAGCCAACACACCAAAGCAGCACAATCGTATCTAACCATGGGTTGATGGTTTTAAATGTGGTTACCCACAATCCTTGGAATTGTGAAATGTGTAGTGTGGTTTGCAGTTGCGCGAGTAATTGACTGGCTTGAACCACATCTTGGTAACAATAAACAAAGGTTTTAATACTAATAATCAGGCAACAAATCAGCGCAGCCACAGATAACCAATACCGAGTTTCAGGTCTAGCGCGTTGGCTTACCAGCAGACAAAGGCCGAGCAACATAAACACTAGCAACGACTGCCAAAATGAGTGGACTATTGTCCAACCAAGGGCATATACAAACTGGCTATCAAAAAGGGAATTAAATCTATCCATGGTTTTTATCCTCTATTTCTTTTAGAAAAGCTTTGATTTGAACTAATTCATCTTGGCTGACGTTTTTATTTCCGATCAATTGCATCATCAAACTACTCGCGGAGCCACCAAAGGTATTGTTTACAAATTTTGTAAGCAGGTTGCCTTTGGCTACGGATTCTTGAATAAGTGGAAAATAAACGTGGCTTTTGCCTTCTTTGCGCCTATCCAGTAGCCCTTTTTCAGCCATGACCTGCATGGTTTTTAACGTGGTTGTGTAACCTACCTTACGCTGTAAATTGAGGCGGTCGTTGACAATTTGTGTATTGGCTTCTTGTAGTTCCCATAAAATATTGAGTACTTCAAGTTCCGATGGCGTTGGATTGATCATCTTTATCCCTAACTACGATTAGTCTCGTAATAAATATGTACGATTAATTTCGTAGTTGCAAGTTTTTTGTACGATATTTTTAATTTGATACGGACGGCATAATTAACGAATTATGTAAGTTATTGATTTTTATGTGAATGTGAAATGTAAGTTCAATGGGTTATCTCAAAAGACTGTTGCGAGATACTTTGTATAATTAAAGTAAGAAAAATTGTGATTTTGGTGATATTTAAATAAATGACATGACATATAGAGTTACAAACTGCGTCTAAACTTAGCGGTATTATATTGGTCTTAGGTCGAGTAACTTTCACAAGGATTAAACTATGAATATCAAAATTTCAATTAACAAATTCCTAAAAGAAAACTGGGGCATTGTGCTTTTTACTTTGGTGTTATTTGCCTCTCGTAGCAGTTTTGCTGATTGGTATGTGGTGCCTACTGGGTCTATGCTGCCAACCATAGTTGAGGGCGACAGAATATTTGTTGATAAGATGGCGTATCGCTTAGAAGTGCCTTTTACTGATATTGAAATTATGCAAACTGGTCAGCCAAAACGGGGTGATATAGTAGTTTTTAATTCTGAAAAAGCTGGTAATAGACTAGTTAAAAGGTTGATTGGTGAGCCGGGCGATAGAATAGCTATGTTTGATAATAAGTTGATTATCAATGGTGAACCCATAGTCTACCAAGATAGTAAAAATGCACTTCGAAAAACTGAGTTTCTGGGTAACGTAGCGCATTTTGTACAATTTATTCCTGTGGCTGAAGCCCGTGATAATTTTGCTGAAGTGATAGTGCCAGAGGGGCATTATTTAGTTTTGGGTGACAACAGAAATAATAGTGCTGATTCTCGATATTATGGGTTTGTACCTGCCATTGAAATTCAAGGTAAGGCTAATAAAGTATTAGTATCACTTGATCCTGAAAATTATTATTTACCTCGTAAAGAGCGTTTCAATGAGCCGTTGATTTAGAAAACGGCAACTAGCCTAAAATAGCTATTGCTAATGTTTGTCAATAGTAGATGTAAATGTAGCAAGGCCTTTCGTTGGCATATACTGGCAGCTATTACGGCTAATTCGGTCGAATAATCCATCCTAAATATTAAACCAAAAAGGGATCTCCATGAGACGACTCACAATTTTCTTAGTTAGCTTGACTTTATTCATTAGTTTTAGTGGGCACAGCGTTCATCACAGTGAAGCAAAGGCACATCAAAAAGCTGTATTAGTAACTGGCTCCAGCTCAGGTCTTGGATTAAAAATGACCCAAGAGTTAAGTAAAAATGGTTTCTTTGTTTACGCCGGTGTTTTACATAAAGACGAAATGCAGGCCATGAATGCAATGGAAAATGTGACCGCCGTGCAATTTGATGTGCGAGATCAAAAGCAGATAAACGCTGCGGCAAAATTTGTTAAAGAACAAGGCCGAGGTCTGTATGGCTTGATTAACAATGCCGGTGTGGCTGTGTTTGGCCCTATGATCGAGTTGCCTGCTGAGCAACTGCAATACCAATTTGACGTCAATGTATTTGGGCCTTTTAAAGTTACTCAGGCTTTTGCTCCAATGATCATCGAAAGTAAAGGGCGTATTGCTACCACAGGCTCTATTGCAGGTATTCTTTCAAGCTCAATGTTTGGAGCTTACAGTATGAGTAAACATGCTATTGAAGCCTATACCGATGCATTGTCTCAAGAAATGGACCGTTTTGGGGTAAGTGTACATGTGATTGAACCAGGCAACTATGCATCCAACATTGGGAATGCGGCCAATAAATTGATGAGTGATACCAAATATTGGAAGGATGACAGTCAATATAAAAAAGAACGTGATGGGTTAGTTGCAGGGCTAACTCAGGTAGAAAAAGGCAATGATCCCATAGACGTTGCACTTGCCGCACTACACATTATGCAAAGTGACACACCTAAGTCTCGTTATATGGTTACCGCTACTGTTGAGCAAGCTGATGCCACTGTTCGTCGTCAAATTAGCAAAATGTTAGAACTCAACAATGGCCAAGTTCATCAGTTTGACCGAGCAAGATTAATTGAAATGCTTGATGAAGAAATCGACAAGGTTTCAGAGAATAAACTAGTAAAAAATAACCAAAGATAATAACAGTAACAACCTTATTCCTCGTTGCGCGCCTACTTAATTCAGTATGTCGCGCAGTAGGAATAGTGGATTAAATATTGTGCTTTTCTTTAGGCCGTTTCAATCTGCAAATTATAACCAGAGTATTTACGCATATTGATCACTCGGTCGCCGTCTAACATCAGATATTGACCTTTGATACCTAATAAGGTGCCTTCAAAGCCCAAGTCTTTATCTAAGTTGATTGATTTCACTTTTTCAGGGTATTGCTCAACAGGGTAATGAATATCAATGGCTGGGGAATCAGTAATATCAATCGCCTGAAATCCGTACTCTTCAATAATTTCGTCTAGATCACCTTCTACTTGTTCCAATAACGATTCTTTTAGTGCCACTAAGTCCACTTGTTCAGGTTGGCTTTTGAGCATAGTGCGCCAATTGGTTTTGTCGGCAATATGTTCTTTAAACGCCATTTCAACCAAACCACTGGTTAACCTATTTTGCACGCGCATAATAGCAATGGCTTGAGTGGCACCTTGATCTATCCAGCGGCTAGACACCCCATCTGTCACATGGCGAGTAATACCTACTTTTATAGTACCTGTGTTGGCTAGATACACAAAATGGTCTGACAGGCAGTTAGCTTCGCCCCAAGCTGGTTCGCGGCACGTGCCTTGTTCGTAATGACATAGTTCAGGTTTAATTATACAAGTATCACACTGTGCCAATTTCATTAAACAGCGATAGCAGTATCCTTGATTAAAGCTCTTTTTGGTTTTTGTGGCGCAGTGTACACAATGTATTTCGCCACCATAATTAACCTTTAGTGATTGGCCAATCAAAGTATTCATATTGATTTGGTTATCGCCTATGGGCAGAGCATATTGAGCTATATTGTCTGAATTCGTACTTACTCGCATCTTGCGGGTATTGCCTTGGTACAAGGTCATAATATTTTATCCAAGAATGGTCACATAAATATGTCGCAAATTTAGCACAAAATTGCTTTGGTTAACCTCTATGTAAAGAAAAATATCAAAGCGTATGAGTTTTTATATTGGATGTTGCTTGTGTTTTGCTTATATTGTCCCAAGCTATATATTGAAGACAAAAAAAACTGTAATCAGAGCTAAGAGGAAAATCTATGAAAATAAATGTTTCAGGTCATCATTGCGATATCTCAGAGTCAGTTAAAGAAGATATTCAACAAAAGTTCACTAAAATTGCCAGCCATTTCCCCACCCTAATCGCCATAGATATCATCGTGACTAAAGAGCATGGTGAATACAGTGCAGAGGTAGCCACTAAATATGAAGGCACCAGTATCGCAGTAAAAGGCAAAGGTGCAGTGATGTATCCTGCTATCGCTCAAGCAAGTAAAAAATTGGATGCAGCACTTAAACATCGTAAAGGACAGCTAAAAGGTGATTTGCATGATAAACCTACTGTAACCACGCCAGAAATAGCCCATGAAATTATTCAGGGTATGGATTTAACCTAGTCACCAATAGTCTTACCAAATGCGCTCAGGTTAATATTCATAGTCTGAGCGCTATCCCAGAAATACACTTTACCTTTCCACAATTTATACATCTTTCTTTGCACTTTCTTTGCACATTTTTTACCTGATTCTTGCACACAGTTTGTTTAAATTGTCGGTAAGCTTTACCTGAACTTAAATAAACAAGCAGGTTATAAAATGAATTTAATTAACGCGGTAAAAACCAATAGCTCAGTAAAACTATTAACACTTTGTTGTTTGATTGGAATGTCCATCAGTTTATCAACTCATGCTCAAGAGCGTGGAGGAAGGGATATGCCTGAACGTCCACAATTTTCAGCATTGGATTTAGATGGGGATGGTTCAGTTACCTATGCAGAGTTTGAACAGAGTAAGGTACCAAACAATGAACATGCTACTATTTTTGGCCATATTGATACCGACGGAGATGGGGCATTAAGCGAAGCAGAATTTACCAATCATAAGCCGCCTAGTCGTAATAGATAGAAGGTGATAGTTCAAAAAGCGACTTTAAATGAGTCGCTTTTTTTGTTGGATCTTTTTAGGTGTATCGGTTTAAGTTAAGCTATCTCTAACATTTAGATAAAGCTGCTACCCAAAATCAACGTTTTAGCCCAACTACAGTCCCATTTTTCTGATCCACAACTGAGTAAAATACAAGTGGTGCAATCCCTTTGGAGTGAATATGGTGAGATCGCTCGTTATATTAGCCCTCGGCTCAATAACATTATTATTGTTAAACATATTTCACCCCCTTTAAAGCAAGCGGAGCAGGTTCACCCCAGAGGTTGGAATACAAAAGTTGGCCATCAACGTAAATTACAGTCTTACCAAATAGAAACCACTTTCTATCGAAATTATGCGTCTTGGTGTGATGAATATTGTTTAGTACCTAAGTTGTTGGCTGAATTCTCTGAAAACCAACAACAAATATTAGTTTTACAAGATTTAGATCAAGCGGGCTTTTCGTTGCGTAAAGAAAAAGCATCGATGGCAGATGTGATCTTAGGTATTAAGTGGTTGGCGTATTTTCACGTTAGGTTTTTGCAACAAGACAGTGATGATCTTTGGCCTGTGGGCACTTATTGGCACCTGGCTACTCGTCAAGAAGAGCTGCAAGTTATGCAAGCAGGTAAACTAAAAGATGCTGCTCAAGCATTAGACTCAACACTGAATAATGCCCAATTTCAAACACTAGTACACGGTGATGCGAAGTTGGCTAATTTTTGTTTTCCCGATGAAAATGGTCTTGGACACTTAGCTGCAGTCGATTTTCAATATGTAGGTAGAGGAGTAGGAGTAAAGGATCTCGTTTATTTTTTGGGAGGCTGTCTAAATCAGCAAGACTTAGCTAAGCACGAACAAACTCTATTAGATGAATATTTTTTACAATTTAAAAAAGCACTTCATCAATACCAAATAGACGTGGATTTTATTCATTTACAACACGAATGGCGAAGCTTATATGCAATAGCTTGGGCCGACTTCTACCGATTTTTATTAGGTTGGAGTCCAGGGCATTACAAAATCAATTCTTATATGCAAACACAAACGGATAATGCTCTAGCTAGTTTGTACAATCTATCCAAGGAAAAATGAATGACATCCAATAATACTAATGCCACGCGTTTAATTAGTAATATAAAAATGGCTATAGGTGCAAACTTGTGGCCAGGTTTATGTTTGCAACTTTTCGCTTTAACCATAGGCCTAAGTTATTTCTATTGGCCAGCTTCGCAGCAGACTTTTCAATTTTTTGCCGATTTAAAGGCTGAGTATGGTGTGTTATATGCGGCAATTTCCACTTCTTTGTTTGGAGGCCTGTTGCCTTTTATCGTTATGTTTTTGAGTGGAAAAATTAAATTTATGTCATTTCAACAACTGATTTTTTATATGTTAATTTGGGCTGTGTTAGGTAGCCTAATAAATGCATTTTATACTCTCCAAGTTGTGCTGTTCGGAGACGGAAATGACTGGTTGACTATAGTGAAAAAGACCGCGTTTGATCAGTTTGTATTTTCTACATTCTTAACTGGACCTTTCATAGCCTTGGCTTTTTTATGGAAAGATCAGCGGTTTAATTGGACGCAATCAAAAAAACATTTTGATGATCTCATCAAAGTACAAATTCCCACTACTGTGGTAACCACTTGGATTATTTGGATCCCAGCTGTCAGTGTTATTTATATGATGCCAACCAATCTACAAATTCCGTTGTTTAACCTAGTGTTATGCTTTTTCGTATTGATATTGGCTATTTTGAATGTTGATGACTAAGCAATTCTTAATATTGATTGGTATAAGGAGTATGTTTAAAAGCCTGTTACAGTTTGATACTTTTTACTTTGGCTGACCTGTCGTAATCACAACCTAGTGCCCCCATACTCAATCTACTTACCAAATTTAAGAGAGAAACACTTTGCAATCCCCTAAAACCAGCACAGTAATGAAATGGCTATTCGGGCAACTTGGTCCTTACAAATCGAAAGTGGCTTTTGCCATATCAGCATTAATTGTAGGTGCGGCGTCTTGGCTAATATTAGGCCAAGGCATTAAAGCTGTGGTGGATGAGGGGTTTGTAGCAAACAACGCCGAGAAGTTAAATCAAACTATGTTTTTGGTCATGGGCATAGCGCTTGTAGGTAGTGTTGCTGCTTATTTTCGATTTTATTGGATGATTTGGCTGGGTGAAAGAGTCAGCGCTGATATTCGGCAAAAGGTATACGGGCACTTATTGACGTTATCGCCGGCATTTTTTGCTAAAACTCGTACTGGAGAAGTGATTTCTCGGTTTACCGCAGACACTACCTTATTACAGTCTGTAGTTGGCATGGGTTTATCTATGGGGTTGCGCTCATGTATTACTTTTATCGGTGCATTATTTTTAATGCTTTTTTCTAGCCCAATGTTGACCTTGTATGTACTCATTGCGGTGCCGATAGTATTACTGCCCATTAGGATTTTTGGCGCCAAAGTCAGATTTCACTCTAAAAATAGCCAAGATAAAGTTGCCGATGTGGGCGCTTATGTAGATGAAACCTTACATGAAATCCACACTGTGCAGGCATACTCCCATGAAGAAATAGACAAGACATTGTTTCAATCTCGTATCGAGAGTGTGATGGGAGCAGCGCAATTACGGATTAAATACCGTGCTTTGCTGGTGGCTTTTATTATGGCAATAAGCATTATTGCTATCACGGCAGTGGCGTGGATAGGTGCCCAGCAGGTATTAACAGGTGAACTGAGTGCAGGTGAGTTAACCGCTTTTATGTTCTACGCTGTGATGGCGGGTGGTGCTGTGGCCACCATTAGTGAAGTGATTGGTGAAGTTCAAAAAGCTGCAGGTGCAAGTGAGCGTTTAATGGAACTGCTCAACACTCAAACCAGTATTGAATCGCCCCAATCACCTATTGCCTTACCTAATAAAGTCAGTGGTGACATTGAGTTACAAAATGTCAATTTTTATTACCCCCAAGCTGATACTGTTACAGTGATAAAAGATCTGAATCTGAAGATAAAAAGTGGTGAACGTGTCGCTTTGGTAGGGCCAAGTGGGGCAGGTAAGTCTACATTGTTTCAATTATTGCTGCGTTTTTATGATGTTAGCAGTGGCCAGATAGCATTAGAAAACCAAGATATAAAATTGTTAGATGTATCTGATCTGCGTGATCAATTTGCCTTGGTGCCTCAAGAATCAGTAATATTTGCCAGCAGTGTGAAAGACAATATTGGTTATGGCCGTACTAATGCTAGCCAGTTAGACATTGAAAGCGCCGCAAAAGCGGCCCGCGCCCATGACTTTATAATCGAGTTACCAGAAGGTTATCAAACTAACTTAGGCGAAAGAGGTGTACGTTTATCTGGCGGTCAAAAACAGCGTATTGCCATTGCTAGAGCTATCTTAGCCGATAGACCA
>TARA_R110002153_G_scaffold274037_1_pt1 | contig 38209 bp, 42 predicted proteins | sample TARA_R110002153 | Tara Oceans TARA_R110002153 (sample SAMEA4398193) | marine metagenome | biome: Polar Biome; feature: [SRF] surface water layer (ENVO:00010504); material: water (ENVO:00002006), including particulate matter (ENVO:01000060) such as... | depth 5 m | reverse complement strand
AAAAAAAAACATTAATAACATCAGAACTAAAGATTACGTGCAGCAGTATTGCTAACACAGATAAATATTACCTAATCATAATATCGTTGTCAAATACCTATCGTAAAATTCTTCATCGGTTACTGCTTCGCCAAGGGCAAGCTCTAGCTCGTTCAAGGGTGTCGGCGCTGTTTTAATTGGCTCACTGCCGCCTTTAATGTAATCGTGTAAACTGTCCATGATGCCTAGCCTGTTTTCTAACGATTAAAAATTGACTGCTCTATGTCAATTATGCGCTGATGTTGGTAATCAAGATGGTCACGTATAATTCGTGGGCATTCGTTTAATACTTCGAGCAATGGAACTGTGTTGGCCTCGTCACTCTGCTCGACTTTATCGCAGCCCACATCTGTGTTGCTGTTAATGCGATCGTAAAGTTCATCTATCCGATTGGTAAGATACCGCATTTGAACTACCGCGTTATACAGCTCAGTGGGCTTGTCAACTGGGTTAAGCTCGCATTCTGCGCCCTCGCTTGGTAATGAGAACCCTGCTTTGTTGTTATTTCCTGTCATAAATTTCTCTCTGTTTAGTTTAGTTTGATCTTTCCAAGTTATTTCAGGTTGTATATCATTACTACCAGTGCCAATGAAAGTTCCTATTCTAACTTTAGACATATTCTTTCCCCAAGGTTAAAATAGATCGATGCTTGGTGTGCTTACCTGCTTTAAAGTCATCAATAGTAACGCTAACCCATTCGCCAGTGTCCCAATCTTTAAACATGATAAACCCTGCGGGGTCTTCTTTTTTTTGGGAACTGGTAGATTATAGCTGTCATATATCACCCGCCTTTATTTTGTGGTCAAAACGCATGAAACCCGCTGCGCCTTTTGTGTCTAAATAGTCCATGGCGCGGTGGTAAACTTTTATGTCAGTGTGGTCTAGTCTGGCCTCTCGCGATACGGTGGTTTGTCCTGCGTCTATTCTTCGTCGCATGTCAACTGCCTCACAATAAGTCATAGCGTCAGACACGCCCCACATTTTTTTTCTGCTGCCCACCCTTTGAACCCCCGATATAGGTTTAAATACATCGGTGTTTAAGCGGGTAGACGCCGACCACTGGCCGTTTATGTACCAGAAGGCGTGGGGTATTTTACTTCGCTTGAACCATGTGCCGTTTAGCTTTTTTACTTCATTGTGTATTTCATTAAACGCTATATCACTCATTGCCTTGCGCCTCTATTGTGCGGAATATGGTCTTGAAAATGAGGGTTATATCGTCTTGTGTAAACGCTCTGGCTAGTATCAGCTTGTGCGTTGGCTCGAACCTGTAATTTTTATTAGGGTAATGATACTCGATAGTCTCGGTCGCGGCGTCTAGGTAGTAAACGTCGGTGTCGAGATACCCTGCTGACATATCTATTGTTTTCATGGTCGTAGTCTCCTGAAAATAAAAATAAAAATAAAAAACAATTTTTTGCCGAAAAATTTAAAAATAAAAATTAAAAAAAAATCGGCTTTCTTTTTTGTTTGTAAAATATTAACAGTTATAAAAGTATTTGTAAACAAACGATGTTCTTTTTGGTTTTATAACCGTTCGATTATTGGTGAAGCGAGGAGGTCGTGAACCTCCTTGGATAAGATACTGGCTGCGCCCCGTTAAAAAATAGCCTTGTGCGCGCGCGTAAGAGAATTTTTTGTATCTATTAAATGGGCACGTTTTCAAGTACTACGGCTGCCATAACTAAGGCGCATAATATTAATAGGTATTTGTTATTGGTCATTACGAATTCTCGATATAATAAAAGTCGTTTGTGCCGCTAAAATCGACTAGCTTATCCAGATGAGTTAACAAATATTTGTGATCGTTTACACGGGTTTTAACTCTGTACCCTTTATTTCGGGTTTTTATTACCGTGTTATGCTCAGATCGCCAGTACACTGTTACATCTTGATCGACTAGCTGTTTTATTTGTTGCTCGGTCTTCACTTGTATTTTAGTTATTATTTGCATGGTGTTGCCTCTTTTATGTAGTCGTATAGGTCATTTATTTCTAGGTTTGTTTCTGGCATTTTTAGCCGTGTTAGCGCTCGTTTTAATATTTGGCTAACACGGTCAGAGCCTAGATCAAAAATAACCCCTATGTGGTGGTGTGTTAGTGGTTGGGTGATGTCAAGGCCGTAGCTCATACGAACCATTTTAATGTCACGGGCGCGAATCTTACTTCCGCCCGTGGGTGTACCGTGCTCGGCTACAGATATAAATGCAAGCTCTAATACTTGCCGCAATTGTTCGCGCTCTAATATAGCATCTGGCTCAGTGTACACGGGCGCAAATACCTCCGGCTGTATATCATCGGTAAAGTCTAGCGCGTCTAGATATGGTGGTTTAGCCATAATTTATGCCTTTGTTAGTCTAAAAATAGCATGATAAGAAACAGACCGACAATCGATACCTCAAAAAAATGATCGAGTATAAAGTCTATAAAGATGATCGCTAGTATGATTAATATGATTAATAGTATTAACATTTTAGGCCTCATCTAATTGCATTTTTAGTCGGCGCACGTCGCGCTCGGCCTCTTCACAGAAATGTTTGTAATAGTCCGCGCGGCTTTCTAGGTCTATTAGCCGTTTGCATAGTTCGGGGGTTAACTTGTCACTATTAAAGAATAGAGCAAAGTTTATTAGCTCATCATTGGTAAACTCTTTAATTTTCATAATTTACACCTTTAGTTACTGGCCGCAGTTATGCGGCCTCTTTTAGCTGTTCAATAACTACCGTTTTGACTGCTTCTATGGCCGTGTCGATATGGTTTAAACCTGTTAAATCAGGTGATTTAACGTAGCCAAAGCTCAGATCAAAATCATCATACTCGGTAGCATAGCCGTTACCGTATGATGAGCGCGTAATACTTGCGCCGTGGTTTTGGCCTTCTATCGACTCCGCCACCCGCCAACATAACCGGCGTTGGAAACTAACGTGACATAGCGCCATTGCTATTGACTCCGGCGACCAAACATCCGTGCCGTGCTTCACACAAGTTTCAATACTCACACCCTTACCATCGTTACTATTACGCCATAGCGCCCACAATTCTATACTGTACCCGTCTCGGCTAAGTTGATCTAATACCGCCATAATAGCCGCACCTCGGTTTAGTACGTGTTTTTGCTTAGTACTAGCGCACCGGCCAACTGCGACCGCCACCCGTAGCAGTTTATTACCTTGAGGCGCTTCATTGAATGACAGCATACTATCTGGCACACCGTTAATATACGCCGGTACGTTTGGCGCAAAGCCGACAACGTCACTGTCAACATAAGGCGTGTCGATAGCGCGCCCTTTTAGCGTTAGATTGGGCACGTGTACACGGGGCATCATCTCCGCCCCCTTTTGCCAACCGCCCCCGTTTTGGGCGCATTCTAGCGCCTTCTTAAATGACCAACCACCGTAAAAGGCACTGTCATCGCTAGCCGTGCTAGCTGTGCCATATTTACGGTCGCGATTGTTTTGTTGTAGCCGGTCACAATGCGCGCCTAATGCTGTTATTGAGTCAAAATATATCGAGTCGTAGTTAACCATAATATTATAATCCTAATTGTGATTTTTGATCAGCTGATAACATAACACCAAAGCACTCATCTAGCGCCATTTCTGCGGTGTCACCCATGGCTAGAATCCCCGCGCCGCGTATACTAGTACGGGGTGAAATAATCACGTCAATTCGCTTATCTTGAGCCGTGGCGCGCAATCTTTGTACCCGTCGCACAAAATTAGTTACCAATGTGTCGTTTGTCTCATTACCGGCTACACGGTTATATTCAGCTATTGCTAGCCGCAGCTCTAAATCTAGATCATATGACATCGTGATTTTTGTAAATCTGTCAAGGCTCGCACCGTCGAGCGCATTCCGTTTATATTGCTGCGTCGCGCCTTGGCCGTTCGTGTTAGCTGCGGCTATTACCTTAAAATCTTTATGAGCTTTAACTATTTCGCCGTTTGGGAAAGTCATCATTTTATTTTCAACTGCCATATTAAAAGCTATGACAGATTGTACAGAGCTTGCGTCTACTTCATCAAATAAGAATAGACCCCCGTTTTTCATCGCGTCGTAAAAGCCCGTTTTAACAAAATTGCCGCCCGCATCCATATAGCCGGTAAGCTCGTATTTTTGCAGCAGTGCGCCGGTGTGGTAGAAAGGAATATTAAGAGCGGTCGCGCATTGGCTAGAAAGTGTTGTTTTACCACTACCGGCAGCCCCGAACAGATACACGTTATAACTGGCATTTAACCGTTTTAAAACCCGCTCTAATAGCTTGTGTGCGCCCTCTACTTTAACCGTGGCTTTTGTCTCTATATTATTAGTCTCAACTGTTATCACTGGCTGTGAATGTTGCTGTATCAATTCTATGATGCGCGCCTCATCTAGCGGTGTGCTCGATTGTAGGCTAGCCATAAGAGCGGCTAGCGCTTTAGCGGTCGCATCATTTGCGGGTGCGTTTACACGCGGCGCGGGTGGCATTACTTGTGGTGGTATCGATACCGGCTCTAACGACGGCGCGGGTGTGTCATCGCGGCTCGGCATCCAACCGGCTTCAATTGCGGCGCTAATTATCTCGGCGTCGTCTAATCCGTTCTTGTCGATACCCTGAATAGTGAGGTATCTTTTAGCGTTTTTTAGATCGGGGGTTTGAATAGTCATGTTATTTGCTCTCTTTAATCATTGAATTTGTGCCACAAACTAGACACGTATTGAAGTTAATAGAATCGATCATCTTTTGACTAGCGCGGAATTTAAAGCCGCAGTCATTAGCGCATAGCATTAGCAGTTGACGGTTGCTCTGCTTTTTAATGCCATTGTTGGCGGCGTCAATTTTGGCGTGTGGAATGTGGCCGAGGTCTGAGATGATCTCATCTAGTTGAATTTTTAGCGCGTCGCTTGCTACTGTAGCAGTGAAGCTGTTTTTAGCTTTAGCTGTTCGCCCACCCTCTAATCCTACTTTACGACATAGCGCCGCAAACACGTTATTGTGCTGCTCTTCAATGCCAACATAAGCATGGACTAGCTCATGGACTAGCACGGCTAGTATTTCATTTGAGTCTGTTTCTCCAAGTGCAGCAGTTATGAATATCTCATACGTGAGATCCGCGCTAGCAATATTATTCCAACACTGACCAAGTATTGAAGAGCGGCCGGTGGTTTTTGGCGCAGTCATCGATACCCTATAGCGGGGTGTGCTGATAGCGGTCGCGGGGGTGAATATCTCATCTACTAAGATAGTCGCGGCTATCGTTAGCCATTGCTCTCTTGTTTGAATAGTCATTATTTTGCCTCCAATATTTCTAGTTGATCTTTTAACTCGGTTAATTCATCTATTAATTGAGTTATTTGTGCTTGCACGTCGTAGCTTCTTTGCTCACTAAATAGCTCAGTTAATAGCGCGTTTATGTGCGCTATTGTGAGTAGCGCGCCTTGCTTATGTAATGTTGCGAACCCTGTTATCATGTGGTGAACCCCTTAAATAGTGTTTAATTAATGTATACATACAGTTTACACCACCCCTTTTAGGGTGTCAACTAAATGTGCACACTAAATAGGGGGTGTTGTAACCAGTTTGTAACCGTGTTGTAACCGCATCAGATGTCAGCAACGGCGCGGGCTGCGGTCAATATCGGTTACAAGTTACAAGATCTCAATAAAAGATATAAAAAAAAACCCATATTTTTGGCCCTAGAGCTGTAGAGCACGCCGAGAAGTTTTGTAAATCTTGTAACTTGTAACCTTTTGGCCATAATCTGGCTGTAGCCCTAGTGCTGCAACGGTTACAGGAAAGTTACAAACCGGTTACAAGCGGTTACAAGCTACCCAATACCGCCGCAGCCCTAGTGCTGCGGGGGTTACAAGCTAGATAGCCGTAGTCGCGCCGTGTACGCCGCTGACAGCGTTTTAAGTTAACCATGTGTAAACAGTAGCCCCCCCAACAGCAAACGGCAGCAGCACCCCTTTCATGTATATGTATACAGTAGTTATACACTTGGTATACTATTTGCAACGGCAATAAGCGCGCCAACCGTTAACAGTACGCTAACCGTGTACACGTAGCACCGTCTACACTACCGCAGCTAGTCGCGCTACGTGCTGACACTAGAGCGCGGCTGTGTACACCACGGATAGTGTACACCCTTTGAACATATAGCTTGCAAGTGTAAACGTTATTAGTGATCGATCGGGGGCGGCCTTGCTTTTTAAAATCGGCGGCTGTTTCCTGTACGCGACCCATTCACAAAAATTTGGTATTTTTCAAGTTTAGTTCACACTTTACGCACACCCCCATATTTTTTGGGAGTTTTTCAAGTTTAGTTCACAGCTAACAAACTTCTTGCATAACCTCTCTATACGGTTTACACTAGCAGCATGACTAGACCCATACGACGCAAGCGCAGCGAACAGCACCAAGAAGTAGCCCCGCACTTCGAGCCTGACGACGAGCGTGATTTGGTCGAGCTGAAAGAGTTTCTTGACACAAGCCACCCGTCTAACGATATGTACATGCGGTCGCTAACACTTATACAGCGTCAGATAATGTCGCTTACGCATCAGCTACGCTCTAAACAGGTTGATATACTAAAATCGGTGTTCTCAGGCATGAATTACGCCGAAGCGTCCAGAGCCAACCGAACGACAGCGGGCACAGTCTCAAAGCTAGCGAGATCGCCCCAAGGTATAGCCTTGTTAAACGCATTGCAGTACCATCAGGCGATGATCGAAGGGGCTAACGTCGCACAAAGGCGTAACATGCTCTGGAGAATAGCCGCAGCAAACGAGTTAAAAGAACCCAAGACAACCATCAGCGCAGTCGAGGCGATAAACAAAATGACTTTCAATGATTACACCGCGTCCGTCGTCAAAACAAAGCAGGGCGACAAGGTTGAGCCGATTGCAAAACAGATCGACATTGACCCTCTCCTACTACCTCGCGGCGCACTCGACGTATGATACCCAACGGCGCACTCGACCCGTTTACACAGCACGATAACTTTGTCAGCGCACCCGCGCTAACTCCCTACGGCAGCTACAACAACACCGCAGATTTTAAAAGCATGTTCGGGCAGTTCGCTCAGAACGACGAAGAAAAGTGGGTGCTACCGTACAAGCCCCGCGCGTTAATGATCGACTTTCACCAACGGCATGAGCGTTTCGCGTTCCTGATCTGCCACCGCCGTTTCGGTAAGACCGTGGCGTGTGTGGCGGAGTTGGTCATTCGGGCTATCTACACTAAGAAGAAAAACGCACAGTTCGCCTACGTCTGCCCGTTTCGCAGTCAGGCTAAGGCCGTGGCGTGGCAGTACCTAGTTGATATGACGCACGGGCTAGCAATAGACGTGAAAGTGTCCGAACTCAGTGTCACGCTGCCTAACGGGGCTAAAATATGGCTCAGTGGCTCGGACAACGTAAACGCCCTTCGGGGACTCTACCTTGACGGCTGCGTACTTGACGAGTTTGCACAGATACGGCCTGACCTGCTAGAAGCGGTCATCATGCCGTGCTTGCTTGACCGTAAGGGGTGGCTAGTAATGATCGGGACGGCCTATGGTCGCCTCAACAAGTTCTTCGAGTTCTATGAGAAATCCCGCGACGACGACGAGTGGTTTCACTCCGACATCAAGGTAACTGACTCCAACATTATTCCGCTAGAGGAAGTGCAGCGCATAAGAGGCGCGGTCAGCACCGCTAAATTCCAACAAGAGTTTATGAACGACTTTAGCGCGGAGCTCGTCGGCACTTACTACGCGTCACAAATCAACGAGCTAGAACAAGGCGGGAGACTAAACAGTGAGGTACATTGGCAGAAAGATGTCCCTGTACAAGTGGCTTTCGATATTGGTCGCGGTGATAATACTGTCGCTTGGTTTTGGCAAGAAACACCACACGGCATACAGTGGATTGACTACTACACCAACAACGGTGAGCAAGCGCAACACTACATCCAGATGCTTAAGGACAAACCGTATAACATATCCCGGGTGCACTTACCGCACGATGCAAAAGCGAAGACGTTTGCGACGCACAAATCTGCGTTGGAACAATTCGTCGAGGCGTTCAATGGCACAAATACGCAAATCAACATTGTACCCAAGCTCAGTGTCGAGGACGGGATAGAGGCGGCTAGGCAAGTTTTAAAATATTCGCACTTTGATTACGATCGGTGCTATTATGGCGTGGAATGTTTGCGCGTATACAGGAAGCAGTGGGACGGTGTCAAGCAGTGTTTCAGCAAATCACCCCTACACGACTACTCTAGCGATAGCGCCGACAGCTTTCGGTACGCCAGTATTATGGCTAACAAAGACTACCTACCTGCGCCTACGCCACACAGCGCGTTGCGGGAAATGCTACTTAGATCGGGCGATATGCGCCTAGACGAAATGTTTGCGGCTAACGAGTTAGGCAAAAACAGCAATAACACCCAGAGTAAGCGAATATGAGCGACGACGAACCAACTAATTACAAGAACGTAGAAAAAACACCTCAAGAACAGTATAAGTATTGGGGTGAAGAGCTACAAACGAGCATTAAGGCGCGTAAACCTTGGTGGAAACGCGCGGATAAGATTGTAGCGCGCTATCTAGGTAAGTCAGAGGCTTCAAAAGAAGAAATGACGAATGGCTTTGACCTTAACTTGTTTCACAGCAACACAAAAACGCTAAACGACATGCTCTACGGCAATTTGCCGCAAATAGACGTGGCTAGACGCTATGCTCAGGCAGACGACGATATAGGCCGTGTTGCGTCGGAAATGATGGAGCGTTTACTCAACTTAGATGTGACGAATAACGGCACAGACATTGACGCGGTGTTTAGAGCGACGCTACAAGATAGATTGCTAGGCGGTTTGGGCTGCGCTAAGGTGCGGTACACGTTCGAGTCAGAAGACGCGCCAGTAATGGACGAAATGACCGGAGTGCCTATGGCTGACCCCGAAACAGGCGAGCCAATGATGGAGACTAAAGTTCTCAGCGAAGATGCGCCCATAGATTACTACTTTTGGGGTGACATTACGTGGGGATGGTGTAGAAACTGGGCGGGTATGCCTTGGGTAGCATTCAGAAGCTACAAGACCCGAGACGAAGTGGAAGAGCGGTGGAGCAAAGAAGCCGCAGACGGCATGTCGTTCAAAAAACAAACAGCAAAAGTAGGTGACGAGGGCGTAGAAGACGAGGAAAGTGACTCAGGGACTCAAAAAGCAGAAATATGGGAAATATGGTGCAAAGAAACGCGCAGTGTACACTGGATTAGCCTTGGCTATGACCAACAGCTAGAAGAAAAAGAGGATATTTTAGGTTTATCAGGTTTTTGGCCTATCCCGCCGTTCTTTATGGCTAACCCTACAACTAGCTTGTATACACCAACCCCTGATTTTGTACTGGCTCAAGATTTATACAACGAAATTGACACGTTGCAGACTCGCATAGGTGTTTTAACTACCGCTGTGCGTCTTGTGGGTGTGTATAACTCCTCTGCGGACAATATTAAGCAAATGATGAGCGGCACAACCGACAATCAGCTAATACCCGTAGAAAACTGGGCGTTATTTGGTGAGAACGGCGGTATTGCCGGTCAGATTGAGTGGATGCCTATCGAAGCAGTCGTAAACGCTATACAAACGCTGTCAGGCATACGTGACAGCACCATATCATTGTTACAGCAAATAACCGGCATGACAGACGTTATGCGCGGGGCATTGGACAATCAATATGAAGGTGTCGGTCAGACTGACCAGAAGGCGAAATTCGCTTCGGTTCGCATTCAAGCGCTACAAGAGCAATTCGCTTCCTTTGCGTCTAACCTCATGCAGATCAAAGCGGAAGTAATTGCGCTACACTTTAACCCAGAAACGATCTACGAACGCGCTAACATGGAGTTTTCAAAAGATCAGGAATTGATACAACCCGCGATAGAACTGATAAAAAACACTACGAAAGCTAACCTACGCATTCAGATACGCCCAGAATCGGTAGCTATGGTCGACCACCAAGCACTGAAAAATGAGCGCAGCGAGTTCTTAAATGCAGTTGGCTCTTACATGCAGTCCGCGTCTGTGCTAATGGCCGAAGACCCCGCAGCTAAACCGTTTGTGTTGCAGTTGCTACAGTGGGGGCTAGCAGGGTACAAAGGCAGCTCAGAAATTGAGGGTGTTATCGATAAGGCTATCGAGGCTAGCCAAGCGCAGCAAGACGAAGACGAAAAGCCAGACCCAGAAATGCAGAAGATGCAAATGGAAATGCAGAAAGAGCAGTTTAAGGCCAAGTCTGATATGGACAAGATACAAGCTAAAGGACAAGCTGATATGGCTATGCGCCAAGCAGACATGCAAGCTGACATAGCGACGATGCAAGAAGCGCACGTACGTAAAATGGCGGAGGTGCAAGCCGGTATGCAAGCTAAAATCGCGGAGCTACAGGCAGCGCTACAAGCTGACCTACTGATGGAGCAAGCGCAAGCAGAGTCTAACATTCGCCAGACACAAGCCACGGCTAGTGGTGAAATGCAAAAAGATTTATTCGAGCATGAACTCAGCATAGACAACCAAACTCGCAAGACAGAGGCCGAGCTAGCTAAGATTATAACCAGTGCTAACGCTAGTATTGAGCAAGAAATGGTTAAGGCGGAGTTAGCGCCCGAGCCTAAAGAGCCTAAAGGGGATAAGTAATGCAAAACGGTAGAATGGCAAGAGCGCAGCAAAACCAAGCGGAAGAAGCACCTTTACGTCAGGAAGTAGAGCAAAACTATGACGCGGATGTAGCTGACCAAATACGAAACATGAAGGTCTACAAGTACCATAAAGCTATGGGCGGGAAGCTTGAAGGCGAGATGGCTCAAGAGGCCGCCAAAATGTGGGGGGAGGAAAACATGCTGCTGTTTAACCGTCTACTAGAAGAAGACCGCGCTAGCGGCGAGGCTTCTCAAGGTTTTACAGCAGATATTAAACAAGGTATGAACGACGAGGGTATTACCACTACGGATAGCGTAGACCCAGACGGAACTAAAGTGATAACACTTGGGAGATAACAGTGAGTAAAGGCAGCAAGCAACGACCCACAAATTCCGAAGCGTTTAGCGATAATTTTGATAAAATTTTTGGCGATAGAGATATTCCCAAAACCGGAACTTACGTGCAGACCGAAAACGGTTTTGTGCCTCGTGAAGACTACGTTCGCCCAGATAGTGTAAACGCGCCCAGTATTATGAAACCTCTAGAAGCGTTTAAATCACCTATCGACGGCAGCATTATATCTGACCGTGGTAAGTTAGCCGCGCACAATAAGCGACACGGGGTTACAAATTCTGCCGATTACAGCAATAACTACCTAGAGCGTAAAACGCAGCAGCGTGTAGCTAGCGGCGATCGGTATTTAAAGCAGACGCGGTTTGAAGACATAAGCAGGGCGATAGAGAGCCATTCGTGAAACTGCCCGAGATCACCGAACACGGTATATGGTCAGCGGGTGAATGTGCGGACGTGGCAAATATGGTAAAAGCGTTGCCGGACTACTGGATAGATCGGGGCGTGTTTTGGACGGTAGGGGCGGCGACGTATCAAGACCCACCCCGTGCTTACACGGGCATAGCTAATGCTTGTAACGTGGTGCTAGACCACTACTTTTACTCGACACCGTCTTTTGCAAAATTTATGGAGTGCATGCGGTGGGTGTACGACGCTAACGTAGTGGTTATGCAGGACTTTGCGCGGCCTAGCTTTCATGTGTTTACCGACAAGGCTAACGGTTTAAACGGGTCGTTACACGTAGATGAGCCATATAAGTCCTTGGCGCTACCGGAGGGTTGGCATTCACCCACTAGCTTTACAATGGCGGTAGAAATGCCAAAAAAAGGCGGTGGGTTAAACTACTGGGCTAACGAGACACTCCCAATACACAAAGAGTTTCACCAAGACGACAACTTACCACCCCCAGACGCGCACCTAGAGTACGAGCTAGGGGTGCTATACAAACACGATGGATTATTCTATCACCAGATTTCTAACAACCATCATGCAGCACCCGATGATTTTAGAATAACGCTACAAGGCCACACAGTAACGCTGCCCACGGGCGATGTAATGGCTTATTTTTAAACCCTACGAGGAAAGTACCATGGCAGAATCAATACGCGATTATCTTAACGAAGCTATGGACGCTTCTGACGACGATTTAGAAGAAACACAACAAGAAGTTGAACGCCCAGAAGAGCCAGAACCCGACGAGATCGACACTTCGCTAGAAGCTGACGGTGAGGTAGAAGGTGGAGTAGAGCCGGTAGAAGGTGAAGTAGAGCCGGTAGAAGGCGAGGTAGAGCCGGTAGAAGGTGAAGAGAAGCCAGACACCCGCAGCTTAAAAGCGCCTATAGATTGGTCGCCAAAAGAGCGCGAAGATTGGTCACGCATACCACCACACCTACAGGCTAAAATTAAAGAGCGCGAGCAAACCACCCAGAACTTAATGCAAGAAACGTCCGAAGCCCGTAGAACCCATAAAGAGTTCAGCGAGATAACAAACAAGTACGGGGCGGTGCTATCGGGGGCTATAAACGGCGAAACACCCATGCACCAAGTCAGAAATCTTTTTGACACGGTAGCCAACCTGCGTATGGGAAATCCCGTACAGAAGGCGCAAATCGTAGCGGGGATGATCGAATCGTTTGGCGTAGACATTAGGGCGCTAGACAGCCAGTTGTCCGGTAGTATGCCAGACCCCGACGACCCTAGCAGCCGTATTGACGAGCTAGTTAGTCAGCGCCTAGCACCTTACCAAGAACACTTACAGCAGATGGAGTACCAGAAAACGCAGCAGTCTACGCAGCGTCAACAGGCGGCCAACCAAGAGGTTGAGAATTTTTCAAAAGACGCCGAGTTCTTAAACGACCTTAGACACGACATGGCCGATATGATAGATATGGCGGCCAAGCGTGGGTACGATATGACGCTGCCCGAAGCGTACAAAAAAGCGGCGGCTGTACACCCGCAAATATCCCAAATCATGCAGCAGCGGGATAAACAGAAGCAAATAACGGGCGGCAATAACAATATGCAGTCTAAGCGATTAGCCGCATCTAGTATCACCGGCAGTAGAGTTGGTGTAAACGCCCCAAACGGTAACTTATCTATACGCGACAGCATAAGCTCCGCGTGGGACTCTCTAGGGGACTAAATAACTTGCATATGTGTGCGGACTGTGTATACTGTCCGCTAACGTATCACTTTTCTATCGGTCGTGGTCAGCCTCGGAAGCACCACATTCACCTCTAAGATTGGTTTACTAGACACTTAATCTATTAACTTTTTTGGAGAAGCCAATGGCCTTCGCAAACGCAAATATTAGCGACATTGTCGCAACAACCCTATCTTCACGTACCCGCAAAATTGCGGATAACGTAACAAACAACAACGCCCTCTTAATGAAAATGAAGAAAGCCGGAAAGATTAAAACTTTCTCTGGCGGTCGCAACATTATTCAAGAGCTATCTTTCGCGGAAAACAGCAACGCAGGTTGGTACTCAGGTTACGACCTATTGCCAGTTGGTGTTAGTGATGTTATCTCAGCAGCAGAGTTTGATATTAAACAGGCAGCAGTGCCCGTCATCATATCTGGCTTAGAAATGCTACAAAACTCGGGTAAAGAACGCATGATCGACTTGTTAGAGTCGCGCATGGAGGTAGCAGAAGCTACTATGGCTAACTTAATCACTGGCGGTTTATACAGTGATGGTTCGGCAGCCGGTGGTAAGCAGATCGACGGCCTCGAAGCAGCTTTCCCAGTTGACCCTACAGCAGCACCGTATGGTGGCATTGACGCAGGTACATCAGTTGGCGCATTTTGGGCTAACGCAGTAAGCGACCAAACAGCCGCTAACGGTCTTGACGCTACTAAGATTCAAGGCTTTTGGAACATATTATGGGCTTCGCTTGTTCGCGGACAAGATCGACCTGACCTAATTATGACCGACACGACTGTGTGGAACGCCTATACGGCCTCTCTACAGGCACAGCAGCGCTTTAGCAACACTAATTCAGCAGACGCAGGCTTCGCTACTTTGAAGTTTATGGACGCTGATGTGTGCTTAGATGGCGGTATCTACAACGGTAATAGCGGCTCAGGCGCACCGGCGGGTACAGCGTTCTTCTTAAACACCAAGTATCTACACTACCGCCCACATGCCGACCGCAACATGGTTAGCTTGTCGCCCAATAAACGCTACGCCACCAACCAAGACGCAGAAGTGCAAATCTTAGGTTGGGCGGGCAACTTGACTTGTTCAGGTCGCCAGTTTAACGGACGATACGACGCAGTAGGTGTATAATTTATAAGCCCGTGTAAGCGGGCTTATTCATTTTTAACCTTTGTCGTAGGGGTTGTAGGGGCGGCTTCGGTCGCCCTGATTTTTATTGGTACTAGGAGAATTTTATGACATTACCTACTTTTTACATGAACGCCACGCTACAGTCGGCGCGAGAATCAGAATTACCGAACGCTAGCTTTTCTAACGGTATGAACTTAGCCGGTTCAAACAACGCGGCTATCGGCGTTAACTTCGGCGGAGGTGCAGTAGCAGGCACACCCGAGCAGTTTACACTGCTTGACCAAGCGGCAGCCGCACGTAATCCACAGGATAGCCAACATATAGGCTCTGCGGCTAGCAGCGTACGGTATGGCACACCAAGCACTACCGGCGACGGCACATTGACAAGTGTCGGCACAGTAGCGCTTACCGTTCTTGCTACCGGATGGGTAGCGGGGGCGTAAAACCGCCTCTTAGGAGGCATTAACCCTACGACGACAAAGGTGTATTTTTATGCAAGCAGATTTTAACCACAACGATTTTACCAACGACGCAGAGGCGGATAAATCTCTTATGGTGCGGTTCTTTTACAAAGAACGCCCAGATAAGACACGGACAGCAGAAGAAGGTAGACCTGTGTTTAAAGAGGTTGTCTACGTAGAAATACGTATAGCCGGTCAGCGAGACGTGCAAGCGTGTAGACCCGCTACAGAAGCGGATAAACAGCGGTTCTCACGGCATTTAGAAGCCTTTGAGAAACGTGTTGAGCCGCCAGTAGAGGGAATGCCCTTGTTTGAATGGCCGCAGATTACACGTTCAGAAGTCGAAGAACTATCATTTGTTCACGTAAAAACAGTTGAACAGTTAGCGTCCATGAAAGACTCTAATCTAGGCAAGTTTCGCGGTGGGTACGCGCTACGGGATAAAGCCGTAAAGTGGCTTGAAATGAACGACAAAGAAACCGTAGACCGTGAAAAAGAAGAGTTAAAGGCACAGCTAGCAGAAATGCAAGCACAAATAGCAGCTCTAACAGCGGCTAAGAACCCCGCACCGGCTAAAGTTGAGCCAGTGGTGGAGGAACTAGAAAGCGCGCTAGATGAAGAAATAGAGGGCGCGGCGGTTAAAGTACCCGCAGCACCCGCAGCTCGCTCGAAACGAAGGGCGCGCTAATACGTTAATTTAGGAGTTACCAATGGCGTTAAGCACCACTATTACGGCAGCCGAAATACTCAACCGAGTGGCAGCGGAAGTGGGTTTTGCGCCCATTGAAGCACCATACGCTAGCCAAGACCCTTTTTTTGTACAGTTACGATACCTACTAAATACAGCCGGTGAAGAGCTGATGCAAGCGTACCCTTGGGAATCTCTAGTACGCGCCCACACCATTAACACAGCAGACGGGGACACTGGCACGTATACATTGCCAGAAAACTTTGGCTACATTCTCAATCAAACCCAATGGAATAACACCAACCGCACACCGATGGGAAACCCATTGTCAGCGCAAGAGTGGACTTACCTAAAGGGTAGAAATTTAGCCTCCAACACTACTTACGCCAGTTTTCGCATATCGCAAGGCGACTTTCAGGTGTTCCCGCAGCCACCACCCCCCAACCTAGACCTGTCTTTCGAGTACATTTCCGCCGGTTGGGTGCTTGATGATTCTGTAGACCCTGCGGTTTATAAGCAAGCGGCTACCCTACCATCTGATAGGGTACTTTACGACAAGACGCTAATAACACGCGCTCTAAAGGTGAAGCACCTAGAAAGCGGTGGTTTTGACACAACTAAAGCACAAGCTGATTACAATCAAATATTCGCATTTCTAACAGGAAACGACAAAGGTGCGCCCGTGCTTAACGCAGGGGGCGGTTTTAGGGGCACACGCTACCTATCATCTTTTAATACACCAGATACAGGTTTTGGGTTGTGATAGGCGGCGCTAGCCGTTCTATAGGCGCGTCGCAGCAGCGCACACACGATGTGCAGCGCTACCCCGCGCCTTTAGGCGGTGTAGATTTACGCAAAGCTATCGGCTCAGACGACCCTAGTACGTGCGTTTACACCTACAATTTAGTGCCGTATGAGTACGGTATGCGTATTCGTCAAGGCTACCGTGAGTGGCAGATAGGGGTAGACGACGGCTCAGGGTTAGGTGTTAGCTCGGTTATTCCTTACTATGGGGCTACGACGGCAGCCGATAAACTGTTTGTTGCAACCAACGAAGGCATTTGGGATGTTACCGCCGAGGGCGGCACACCCGTGCTTAAAGTAGCGTTTCCAATAGTAACGGCAGCGGCGGGCAGCGGCACATCAACCGCCTACACCACCGACGCGGGCGCAAGTGTAATGTTTTTTGCGGACAGCGCAAACGGGCTTTATCAATATACCGCGTCGACGGACACATGGGCATTTAACACCACTATTACCGGCGTAGACCCAGTAAACATACGCGCGGTGGTTGTGTTTAAATCCCGTATTTGGTTTGTAGAAAAAGACACTAATGTTGCATGGTATCTAGCTGTGGGCGCTATAGCCGGTGCAGCCACGGAGTTTTATTTCGGCTCTAAATTTAGAAGCGGTGGAGCGTTAAAAGGTTTATTTAACTGGACGGTAGACGGCGGCGAAGGCGTAGACGATATGTTTGTGGCTGTTAGCCGCGCCGGTGATGTTATCGTGTACAAAGGTGACGACCCTAGCTTGGCCACATGGGAGCAAGTAGGCGTTTTCTTTATAGGTAGAATACCTAACTCCGCCAAGTTTGGCAGTGAGCACGGCGGGGAGTTATACTTGCTGTCTGTTTACGGCCTTGTCAGCATGAATGATCTACTACAGGGCGTGGATGCTAATGTCCTACAAACAGACGCAGCGGGGTCTAGTTTAACGCTTAAAATAGGTGTGTTAATCCGAGACAACTTACAAGCTACCCTTGAGCTAGAAGGTTGGGACGTAAGCCCCATACCGTGCGAAGGGGGGCTGTTAATTTCTTCACCTACACAAGGCGCGGAAGCACCTATTCAATACTACTACAATATGGCTACCCAAGGGTGGGGCTTTTGGCGAGACGTGCCTATGCGCTGTTTTGAAGAGTTTGGAGACAGTGTATACTTCGGCACAGAAGATGGCCGCGTTATGCGTATGGATGTGCCGCTAGACAACGTAAAGATAACACCCCCCTCGGCGGGTTTAAATGGAGATGATATAAATTTCTCCATATTATCAGCGTATAGTTCACTAAAGTCGGCGGGGGTGTATAAAAACCCCGTAATAATTAGGCCAGACTTTGTGTCTCTGGTAGCACCTATACAAAGCAGTGTGGCGGTTCTCGATTACAGTATAACCGAGCCCCCAACCACTAACACAGGCAACCCGCTACGACCCCCAGTAGGTTTTTGGGATGTTAATAATTGGGACGAAGCCATATGGGGTGGTAGAGACGGCATTACATTTAACAGTGTGGGCGGTACGTGGGGTAAGGGCCGTTACATTGCCATCGCCACTAGAGGCTCTGCCAGAACTACAACGCGCCTAATTGGGTGGGACTTAGTATACACTACAGGTGGAGTGATGATTTAATGAATGTCCAACTACGGCAGTTTATAGGACAACATGATTGGGGATGGGTTAAACAGCGGGTCGACATACACAGGGTGGAAGATACGTGCGGTATCATGGCGGTAGATTTAGATACCAACACTACCGTTGCAGCGTGTATACTCGACAGTTGGACACCTAACAGCGTCCAAGGGCACATGATGATAGATAACTCTCTTGTGCTTAAACACCAATTTTTACAGTGCTGCGCCAACTATATTTACGACGTGCGCGGCGTAAAGTACGTAATGGGGGTAGTCCCCGACACTAACAAAAAAGCAATTAAGATGAACAAACACATGGGGTATACGGTTATAGCCGAAGTCCCCGACGTAATAGAAGATGGTTGCGGTGTAGTCATAATGCAACTAACAAAAGAGAACTGTACGTTTCTCTAATAGGAGTGTGTAAACATGGGTAAGAAATCTAGCACCGGCGCTGATGTAGTCGGCGCGGCGAGCACAGAGGGCGAATTTGCGCGAGAAATAGCGCGAGAAGGCTCGTATGCAGACCGCCCAGACCAGTACAACCCGTTCGGCAGCAGCACTTGGGGGCAAAGCCAAGTACGCGACCCCGCGTCAGGTGAAATGGTTACTAAGTGGACGCAGAACCAACAGCTCAACGCACCTTCACAGCAGCTACTAAACAGCGAAATATCTAACAACCGCGATGTTTCGTCTTTGCAATCTGGCGCTATGTCTCGCGCTAGACAAGAAATGGGTCAACCCGTAAACTTCGACCAGTTTGGCGATGTAAACGAACAGGGCATAGCGCAAACAACCGGAAACGAGGAGTTTACATACGATAGCAGTAACCGCCAACGTGCGGAAGACGCAGCGTATGGGCGAGCTACTAGCCGACTAGACCCCCAGTTTGAACAAAAACGTAGTGAGCTTGAGATTAGGTTGCGTAACCGTGGCCTTTCATCGGGCGACCAACAGTACCAATCTGAAATGGAAAACTTCGGACGATCGCAAAACGATGCTTACGAGCAAGCTAGAATGGGGTCTGTAGGCGAAGGTCGTGCAGAAGATCAGCAATCTTTCGGTCAAGCGCAAGCCGCGTTTGGCACTAACCGTGGGTCTGAACAGCAGCAGTTCGATCAAGGTATGCAGTCTAACGAACGCGCAAACGCGCTACGTCAGAAACAAATCGACGAGTATCTAGGTAAACGTGGTCAGGGAATATCAGAAGCAGAACGGTTAGGTCAGCTTAAAAACTACGATGAAGTCACTAGCGCCTTTGGAGGTGGATAATAATGTCAGCATTCAGTTACGGACGGTTTTTACCGTCGTCAAAAGCAGAAGCACCTAAGCTAGCAGCCGCTACACAAGCACAAGGGCAGTTAGACACAGCCTCGCAATCGCGCGCAGACGCGCTACGCGGGCAAAATATGAACGCGGTGGGTAATTTAGGTAAACATGGTTATGGCATGTACAAAGATGGCATGTTTGATAGCATGTTTGAACCGGCTACCGACTTAGGTTTAGAGGCGGGCGCTGATGTAGCAGGTATGAACATGGGGACAGTAGCACCTATAACCGAGGCCGTGCCTATGGGAGCTGTGGATTTAGGTGTAGAGGCGGGCGCAACTATGGGAGCTAACGCTATCGCAAGTGGGGGCGCAGCGGGTAGTCAAGCACTAGCCGCACAAGCAGCAGCTATGGGGTTTAACCCTATGACAGCCGCTACCGCAGCAGCAGCCCCCGCAGCAGGGGCGGGGCTAGCGTCGGTAGCGGGGGCGGCTTTACCGCCTTTAGCTATAGCGCTGTTAGCAAGCGAATTGTTTGGGTAATAATATGAAAAACGCAATGGAAGTATCAAACGCCCTTAGAGGTCAACAACAAATGCAGCAGCCGCAGCAAGCCCCCGCGCCAGTACAAGGTGTTCCTGACCCGTTTACACAAGGCGGTTTCGGTACGGGTGGATTTGGCATGGGGCAGTATGTAGCGCCAATGCGCGACGATATGTCATATGACAGCGGCGCTATGAGCGAGATGGGCGCGACTTCTTTAGGTGGCGGCGGCACAGGCGCTATGTCAGCACCCCGCCGACAGGCGGCAGCCGCCGCAGCATCCGAAGAGCAGCAACGCTTTAACGCCCGTAGGATGCAAGAGGTTATGGACACTAGCAACCCGCTAGTCAATAGAGACTTAACCGCAGCCGAGGAACGCGACAGACGCAACGCACAATTTAGCGAGTCGGGCAATTACACAGACCCGCGTGTAGAGGAGTCATACGGTAGGTCGCTTACCACTCAAGAACTGCGCGATAAACAACGCGCGCAAAGCAGCGAGATGGGCAACTACACAGACCCACGCACAACGGCAGCGCAGATCGCGGCGGCGAAAATTCGCAGTGACCGCGACGGTACAATGCCGTAGGAGGCAGATAGCATGGCATCTTTACAAGACTTATCATTATCACTTAGGCGCGGCGCGCAGAGCGAAGCAAACCTAGCGGGTTTGGACGAGCAGTACGCGCAAGCTACTGACCTATACAACACAAAAACCGCAGTCCCTACCAAGTATGGGCAGACGTCTGGGCTAGCCGTGCTTAACGATTTAGTAGGCGGCATACGCGGCGATAACAAGCGCCGTGCGCTAAAGCCTCAACGTGAGGCAGCTAGGGCGGATGTAGCTAACAGCAAGTTTTCGCTACCTTTGTACCAAGCTAAGGTACAACAAGACGCAGCAGATCTAGCGCAAAAAAACGTCGAGTCTAAAGCAGAGGCCACCCTAACCGCAGCAGGCTTAAAAAGAACACAAGAAGAAGCTGACCAAGCCAAAAAAGATGCTACGTATAAAGAAGAGCAAGGCCAGATAGCCACCGCGCCCGTCGAGTATACAGATGGTAAAGGTAATCGCGTGATGCTTTCTCGCCTAAAAAACGGTACGTGGGTTGACGGTAACAATAACGAACTTGACAGCATTAAAGGGTTTTCAGAAGTACCTAAAGTTAATAAAAATATTAACCTTGGCGGCGGTTATAATGACCCCCAAGCGAATAAAACCGCTTTGGACGACATTAAAAATTTAGGCGCGGCTAACCGTGTAATCGGGCTCTATAACGACCTATCCCCTGAAACACTAGCGCGTATATCGTCGCCCACAAAACGCATAGGGGACATAATAGTAAAAAGTGTATTGCCTAACAACGTATCGGCGTTTGTTAAATCTGAGATAGAAAAAGACCCCCAAGTTGAGCAATACTACTCGGCCTTGTCACAAATGTCCGCAGTAGAGCGACACGCTATGTTTGGCGGCGCGCTAACGAAGTTTGAGGCTATGTCAGCTAATGACTTCTTAGCCTTTGTTATCGGCCTCCCACCGGAAGAACAAATATCTCGTGTCAGAAACACTATGGCTAAAAGTAAGACCTCTTTAGATGTGGCCGATAATTTCTACAACGGCACTAGCTTTAACGACGTTTTAAGTTCTATGAACTACGGCAACTTAGACTTTGGGGCTGCAACCCCCCAAGAGGGTAGTGTAAACGCTAACGCGTTAAAAATCCCCGCCCCTGCGAATATAGACGCTGTTGAGTGGGGTAGCTACTCTCGCGAAGCGCAGCAAAGGTATTTGGAAAGTAAAGGGGGTACGCCTAAATGAGTACGCTAGCAGAAGAAATGGCGGCGTTAGGTCACACACCTGACCCCGCCAAAAGCACCTTAGCAAATGAAATGGCGGCTTTAGGTTTTGCAGCAAATGCAGCCCCCACACCCACTGAGGGTGAGCAGGTAGCGGGCAAATATAAAGATATGTTCGCCACAGAACCTACCGAACCTACTCCATTTCAACGAGTGGCGGATGTCGGCGCTAAAATATTTGAAACGCCACGGGGTATGATAGATTTACCCTACACGGCGCTAAAGCTGTCTGGTGCTCTAGGTGAAAAGATGGGCATTCGTGGCAAAGGCTCTACCGATAATATGCTAGGGCTGCCAACTACACAGCGAGAGCCGCTAAAGACCTTTTTTGACGGTGTAACTACACCCCGTGTAAACAGAGAAGAGAACCCCATCACCCGTGCGGTAGGTACTGGTCTGTCGTGGGCTATGCCGATGCCGGTAAGTAAGCTGAGTAAAATATCCACCGTACCCGACGCGCTTATGGGCGGAGGTGCAGCGGCGGGCGAGTATTTTGGTGGTGAAGAAGGTGAAGTTGCGGGCGGTCTTAGCGGGCTGATAGCCGGACTACTGCGCGGTAAGATAATGACCCCGTCGGTAGATAAAGCGACTCGTCAAGCCGAAGATTTCACAACTACAATACTAGGCGATCGTGCGGAAGAATCGGTAGACAAGATAAATAAACTTAAGAAAGGCGGTAAACTAGATAATTTTACCATAGCTGATGCCACTAATGACCCCACTATGTACGCCGTAGAGAAGACGATAGCTTCCGCACCCGAGGGTTCGGTGTTGCGCCAAGACATAGAGCAGATAGTGTCAAAAGCCGAAGCAGATACACTCGCGCAAGCTAGTGATGTCATACCAACGGCGGATAGCGGTGCGGCTCGATTAGCGGCGGATAGAAAACTAGAAGGCGGCGCAGAGGCGCTAGACGCCACACGCGACGCCAACGTAGACGAGCTAACCGCAGGGCTAGAGGGTAAGAAAAACGTCGCTAGAGCACTTGAAGGCCAGATGGGTCGTGAGCTATCAGAAAGTAAAGACTTAGTGGCGTCGCTAAGGGCTGAGGCAGACATGGCGCAAGGCACGGTAGCCGGAGCTAATACACCTGTAAATGCTAGCAGAAGTATATTCGACGAGTACAACAGACTTGAAGAAAATATGAACGTGCCGATGAGAGAGGCGTACGCCAGAATTAAAGACGCACCTAAAGTTGATGCTAGCAAGGCGGTCGATGCTATGACCGCAATGTACAAAGAGCTTGGGTTAAATCCAAGGAACAAGGATAATTTCACGGAAAAATACTCAGAGTATATAACCGAAATAAACAAATGGGCAAAAAAATCTGTTACACCAGACGAAATAGACAGCGTAATACGAGATATGAAACAAGAAGTTTCTAACGTCTACGCCGCTAAGACCGCCAAATACCCAGAAAAAGTAGCGAATCAAGTTATTAAATCACTAGAAGACGCACTAAACATCCCTGAAAATGTAAGCGGTTTTAGTGGTTTCGCTGACGCCACGAAAGCGGCAAGAGCTAAATTCGATGCTACTCTACCTGAAAAGATAGGGGACGCACGAAAGTCAAACATACCTGAAACTTTTACTAGCACTGTAAACTATAAGGGTGTTGAAGGCGCTAGAACTGCCGTGTTAGCTAAACAGGCCGACGACCCTGCGGTATTACAAGGGCATTTTGACGTTATCGCCGCAGAAGCCAGAGAAGCCGGAAGGTTTGGCGGTAAAGGTGTAGACGATGCGTTTATGAAAAAATACGGCGGTTTCTTAGATGAGTTTACGGACGAGTCCGCCAAGTACCAAAAAATAGCCGACGCTAACAGAAGGGCTGCGGACGCAGCTAAAGAAGGCGCTACCACACAATCCGCACTTAACGAGGCGGTTACGGCTTCTCAGAAATCGACTAGCGCTGAGAAAAAAGGGTTGGCCGCTTCGGTTAAAAGGTTAAACGAGATAACTGGTAAGGCTAAACAAGCCTTAGAAAAAGGCGCTGTAGAGGCGTTTAGTAAAGAGCCTAAAGACGCACTTGCCATACTACTAACTCCTAAAAAAGAAATGGAGAAAGGTAGAAAGCTAACCGAGCTGCACGATTGGTCAAAAGCCGAAGGTGTAAACGACTCGTTTAAAGGGGCGGTAAAAGACACCTTAATGGACAGGCTGTTTCCAGAGGGCGGCACAGGTCTTAGACAGGCCACAGGTACGTCGGCTAAAGCGTTTAAAGACATTAAAGACAACCTAGTAAAAAGTAAAATACTCACTAAGAAACAAGCGGATGATGTGTACGCGGCGTTGAAATCAAATGCGGGCAGACAAGCCGCAAGAGAGGCGGCGGGATTGACTACGGTTACAACAAAATTAAAACCTGAACAGAAGCGGCTAGCAGGTATAGCGGCGGTAGCGGCGGTATCATCCACCGGCGTACCTCACGCGCTCTTTGCGGTGGGTTTCACCAGACGCATGATAGAACAAACAATGGTTAACATGAAACTGTCTGACGCGGGTAAAGCTAAAATAGCTGAGTTTATTACCAACCCTGAAAAGTACGCGGAAGCCTACGAAATGATGAAGAAAATTAACGCAGCCAAGGGTAAACCAAGTGCTGCTAAACTGGCTAATGTGGCGCGAGCGATAGTTGGCGCAGGTAACATCAACCAATCCTCGGAGGATTAAGAAATGCCACGTAACGTAAATGGCACGTATACACTGGTTTCGGGCAACCCCGTAGTCACCGGCACGGTTATCGATAGCAACTGGGCTAACACCACAATGCCGGACTTCGGCAGCGAGATTACAGACAGCTTATCGCGCTCAGGTAAAGGCGGTATGCTTGCGCCTTTACGCGGTGTAAACGGTTCGGCTGCTGTACCTTCGCACTCGTTTACGGGGTTTGTGCAATCGGGTATGTACATGGCCGCAGCGGGCGACTTACAGTTGTCGGTAACAGGTGTGCAGAAACTACGCCTTAGCGCCGGAGATACACGTCCACAATATTGGAGCGTGTCAGGTGGTGCATGGCTTAACGTCGCTGACTCGGTTGACGTAACCACTCTGCAAGATAACATAGACGCAGAGGCGGTAACTAGGGCATCACAGACGGCCACCTTGCAAGATAACATAGACGCAGAGGCGGTAACTAGAGCGTCGCAGACGGCCACATTACAAGATAACATAGACGCAGAGGCAGTAACTAGAGCGTCACAGACGGGGGCTAACGCAGCGGCTATCGTGGTGAACGCAGATGGCATAGCCGCTAACGCAGCGGCTATCGTGGTGAACGCAGATGGCATAGCCGCTAACGCCGGTAACATTGCCACCAACACTAGCGACATTACTACTAACGATGCGGACATAGCAGCCAACGCACTAGCGATTACGCTTGTGGGGGACATCGCGTCTATACCTGCTAGAAATACTGTGCTTAACCAAGACCCAGTTAGCCAAGGCACATCAACAAGATCGGGCATGTCTTCTACGATTTACACTGGTAACGGTAGTACGCAAAGTGTTGCTACTGGTGTCGATATGGCTACTGGCGACTTTGGTGGGTTTGTTTGGATTAAGTCTAGGGGCGGGGCAGCTTCCCACATTCTTGTAGACTCTGTAAGAACCCCCTCACAAGAACTTTTCTCTAACTCAACAGGGGCTGAATCTAGCAGCACCAATAGGGTGGATAGTTTAGACTCCACTGGATTTTCGTTAGGTACTAGCTCTGGTGTGTCAAGCCTAAACTCCAACGCCGCCACATACGTAGCATGGTCATGGCAGACCACTGAGAAAACCACTGGCACAACTAATCGCAACAAAGCGTATACGTGTCACTACAACGCTGACCTCGGATTTTCCATAACGGGATTCATTGGAGACGGTGTAGACGGTCACGAGATTTCGCATTTCTTAGGTAAAGAGCCTGAGTTGGTTATCTTTAAGAATCGTAATACTGTCTCCGCTTGGCGCGTGGTGTCTCCCATCTTTGGGGACGCTGAAAGCTATTTATCCCTTAATGAAACAGCAGCACTAGCCAGTGACGCATCATTCAATACAATCTATTCAGCTGCCACAGTTGCATTAGGTAATAATGCTTCTTACAACGGCTCAACCAACGACATCATAGCCTACAACTTCACCTCAATCCCCAACGTCTGCAAAATCGGTACGTACATCGGCACGGGAGCTGCGGGTAACTATGTAGACTGTGGCTTTAAACCTGCTTGGATTTTGTTCAAGAATCTGACTACTGCGTCAGCGTGGGAATTAGTAGATTCCAGTAGATTACCAAACACTTTAAGACCTAATACATCGGGTGCTGAAATAGGCTCTGTAGGAGTTCAGTTTGTTGACGGCGGCTTTTTATTAGCAGGTACTACAGCGGGCACTAACGGCCTTAACGACCAGTTAATATTCATGGCCTACGCAGAAGGCACAGCATTTGACAGCACTAAGACGCTAACGAACTACCCTTATGCTACCACTGACGAAGTGCTAACAATCAACTCAGGCACATTGATGTCCTTCGCTGAAGGCTTTAACGCTATCGGTCAGGCGAACACACAAGAGCTAGTAGGCGCAGGGGTTACGTTATCCTTTGGTGCGGGCTACGAGAACCAGACTCGCTACGTCTACAAAGACAAAGGTACTACTTTTGACTCAACTGAATACCGTAACCTAGAAGGTATTAGCAGAGCACAAGCTGACAAGTTCGGTGTAGTGTCTCCGTTGGATACAGCAACTAGAACGACTGATAAGCATTTTAGCTATGAGTCTGCTACTGGTGTTGCGTTGGCTAGTGGTGAAAGGTCTGATGAGTTTGCTTGGGAAGCCTTTAATAAAGATGCAGATTCTTGGTGGGGTGTAGCAAGTACAACTAATTCGTCTTTGCAGTATAAGTTTAATGAACCTAGAGTTTTAAAATCGTGGAGATTTAAACAATTAAACGGCAACGGGTGGGCTCCTAAACGCTTTACTATCGAAGGCTCTAATGACGGTTATACGTGGACAGCTATAGATTCTACTTATACTGCTAGCGATTACACAGGTAACGGGCTGCGTCTATGGGGTGACATACAAGATACCTCTGCAAACACTACTGCTTATATCTATACTCGCATTAACATTACTGCTAACAATGGGAATGGTTCTAATACAGGTATATCAGAACTAGAGTTCAACACAATCACACCGTCTGACTACTACAACGTGGTTGATGGTCTTGTGCGTAATTATCTTGGCGATGAGTCGGTTACTAATGGTACGTTTGATACTAATACTACGGGGTGGTCTCCCCTTCTAGGTGCAACACTTTCTGTTGACGCTGCTCGATTAAAGATACTAAATACAGCAGCGGCATGGAGTGGTGCAGAACAAGCCTTTTCCCTAACTGCGGGAACGTATACAGCATCATGTGATTATGACCACAATGGCTCAAACACTTACTCGGTTCTTCGCGTAGGGACAGCATCGGATGGGCAAGACTTGCTTAATTTAGGTACAGGTGTGTTGGCTAATACTGCGACAGGTTCTTTATCTGGGACATTTACACTTGCAGCCACAACAACAATATACGTCCATGTCAACATTAGAAATATTGATGCAATCAATGGCTTGTTTGACAACATATCAGTCAAGCAACTAGACGCACCAATAGACCGTGTATACCTTGCGAAGATTATGACGGGTGCAAGCGGTGAGCTTCTTAACTATGAGAACTTGCCAGTAGCTAAAATCAAGGGTGTTGATGCTGAGTATCAAGGTAATGTGGTTGTGCATGGTGAAATCAAGAACCGTGGTATCTGTACAGCATGGGTAAACTTTGATGGTACTACTAACCCACCAACGATTCGTGATAGCGAGAATGTCGCTGATGTTGTGGATGAAGGTACAGGCAGGTACAGAATTGTTTTTGAAGATGCTATGGATATAGATTACTACAGTGTAGTAGCTAGTCACAATGAAGTAGCTAGTGGCACTAACGCTACTTCTATTTTTGAAATTACAAAAAACGATACAACTATTGTACTTTATAGAGCATCAGCGGTAATAGATGCAGCGCTAGTTTCAGTAAATGTATTCGGAGGTAAATCAATATGAGCTACGCATACGAACTAGAAAATGGCGGTGTAGCACACTGCAACAAGCTACAGTCAGTGCCAGAGGGTGCTGTCTATGTTGAAGTCACCACATTGCCTGATGCTCCTAGATCGTCATGGCGTATCGTTAATGGTGTTCTCACTTTTGATACCAAGGTTGCAGCTAGTATTGTCGCTGAGGCTGCGCTAGTTGTGGCCAAGGAAGCCCGTGACTCTGGGCTAGACCTACTCGTTCACGATTTTGGTGATGGCAGAAAGATGCAGGTCAGACCTAAAGACGAGCAGTATGTCAAAGGCGCTATCGACTTGATGGAAATGGCAGGTGTTACGTCAATGGATGGTTGGGTCATGGAAGACAACAAGAAATACACAGTGACTGTAGATGAACTCAAAGCCGCTAGACTTACAGGTCTTATGGGTGTTCAATCTGCATTCGCGGCGTATAAACCACAAGGGTAGGATTAACCATGCCTGACGAAATTAAGGAAGTTTTAATGCTTGACCAAACAATCGTAAATTGGATATTATTTTCCTTCGGCGCGGTACTCTCCTTTATTGTGAACACGATATGGACTGCCATAAAAGACCTGCAAGCAGAGGATAAAAATATGACAGAAAAATTAGCCGCTGTTCATATACTGGTTGCGGGGGATTATGTTAAGAAGCAAGAGTTTGACAAAGTAATGGTCAGGCTGTTTGAGAAGCTAGACAGGATAGAAGCCGGTTTAACAAAAAAACAGGATAAGTAACAACATGATTTACACAGCCGATTTTCACCCCGACGTTGACACTAAACTATTGTGTACTTGTGGCCACCCGTTATGCGACAAACGCAGTGTCAGTCAAGAACACCTCGATCGAGTTCAAATAGCTCGTACAATAGATGGAAATCCATGGGCTGTCACCTCTGGTGGTCGTTGTGAATACCACCCTGACGAGATACACAGAAAAACACCCGCCGACCACCGAAAAGGTCAGGGGGCGGATGTTAGCTGCAACGGGTCTACACGCGGCAATATTGTCGATGCGGGCATAAAATCGGGGTGTAACGCTATTGGTGTTGCTAAAACTTTTGTGCATTTAGGGTATCGACCTGAATTGCCAGAAGGTCACGTAACAATGTGGGTGTACTAGACTATGTTAAGCCAGTTAATATCACCAATAAGCAGTATCATAGATAAATTTATACCTGACGCAGATACTAAGCAAAAAATAGCTTATGATCTGGCTACACTTGCCGATAACCACGCGCAAGAAATAGCACTAGCTCAAGTAGAGCTAAACAAAATCGAGTCAGCAGGTAATTGGTTTCAATCAGGATGGCGACCGGCTACAGGTTGGGTATGCGTTGCGGGCTTCTTGGTTAATTTTCTCGTATCTCCGTTAGCCGCCGGTTTTGGCGTAGCTATCCCACAGGCGGACTTATCTGTAATGCTGCCCGTTTTAATGGGTATGCTTGGATTAGGTACTTTACGAACATTTGAAAAAACCAAAAAGGCGGGTAATAAAGGCTAAAAAAGGATAGGCAACCTACGCTCCCGCCCTACGGCGGGGAAGAACTGTCCACACGCCGCGCAGTAAAATCCAATACATATTATCTTGTTACCCCCCGCAGAATGCACACGGGTCATTTTGTGGTTTCTGTCGCAAAGTATCAGGCTCATTAGACCCTACCCTCTAACTCTAACGCTTCTTTTATCTGGTCAACAAGCGCGGGCAGTAAAGCGTCACGCGCTTTGTATATTTCCTGTACCGCATGTTTAGCTATTAAAGGGTCAGCATTAGGGCGCAATGCAGACCCACCGGCTACTATGCGATCGTGTAATATTCTAGGTCGTATAGACCTACCCTTATGTTTAAATATAACGCTAGCGTCATCAAAGCCTATGCTCTGGTTATTAACCTCTACCCGTATGTACTTGACGTTTAAAGTGTCGTCCATGTGTAGCGCACCGGCTAGTGCAGGGTCTTGCAGCACAGCTACTACGTCAGACGACGACACGTAGGGGTCTGGCCAAAACTCAATAATTTTCTTGACCGCAAAATCTATGTCGCTAAGTGCTGCCCGCGCCATGACATTTTTAGCTTCTGTCTTAGGCGGCGGCGATGTCAGGAACTCTATATCCACCTCTAATGTCTGCAACCAACGGTAGATATGCCTAGCCCATAGCGGTAAACCGTCCGTGTCTGTTTCCATGAGCCACTTGTTTAACGCGCTAAAATACTCCGGCTTGGCCGGTGCGTGTGCGTTCTGTACCACCATGAAACGTCTGTCAGTGTCCGGCATGGCTAGCGCGTTACTGTGGTTGGTTAAGAACAAATAGCTCGCGTAGTTGGTGGACGTTATCTTATGCCCGTACTTATGGTTAATCGTGATAGTCGTCGCTCTAGGGTCGATAAAGCCTTTTAGCTTTTCGTAGTTAGAATAGAAATCTTTTTTGTCCCCCGCTAGCGTCTCTTCTATGATGACAAACGGCTTGGCTTGCCACTCGTTAAAACCACTGTCGCCTAGCATCTCTGTTAGCGACACGTTAGCCACGTTTACACCACCCATCAGCGTGGCGATCATATCGCCTAGCGTAGAGCGTCCAACACCTTGTTTCTGCGCCACCATAACCATAGCCGCACCCCTAAACGCCATGTTTTGACACTTGGCCGCTAACCACATTAAGAAATAGTCGCGGTCAGATTTATCCGGCACTAGGTAATCTAGGTAATCGTTAAACTTGGTTACGTGTACACTGTCTACCGCACCTCTACCCCAGTTAGGAATCGAGAACAAATTGACATAGCGCTCGCCTTGCATTTCAGTAATGCGGGCGGTCGTGCTAGGGTCGTAGGTAGCTCCGGCCACTACTACTCGGCTCGGTGATGTTTTCCACATGCCCACTGCGCCTATGCGCTTGACCTCGCCGCCCACCTCATAGATAGGTAGCTTATGTGGATAGGTGTTAACAAAGCCGTCCATCTTTAACTTGAGCTCGCGCACCTCTGATTTAATATCCCACACCATATTCTGTACTTTATCGAACACGTACTTGGCCGTTAGTGCCGCAGCGTGGTCGTTTACACCGGCCTCTATGCCGCTGTTACTCGCTATGTGGCGTAGGAACTCTGGTGTCTTGTTGGTCGAGCAGCCTTCGTGAAAGCAGTTAAACCCACGGCGGGTGATGTCGTCACCACGTCCTATAGGCGCGTAACCGGCGGTGTCACCACCGCTAGTATGGTTGTGCGACCACGGGCATAGTATCTCAACAAAGTCGCCCCCGTTATCGCACACCACTTGCCCCTCGTGGTATAGATGCTCTAGCACGGGGTCTATAATACCGTTAAGCGCCATAGCTACTGGCTGCGTGGTCGCCCACGGTGAAGAACCTACAGACCTACTGACACGTTTTTTAGTGACGGCTTCTGCGTCAGCTAGCACCTCTTCCCACAGCACGTTGACGTTACACATATCGAGTATTTTTTGCGGAGAAAACGTGGTGTCGGATAGTTTGTGTATTTTAGTAACAAACCCCGCCTTACCTTTCTTCCCGTTTACACCCTCCGGCAATCTAACTAGCTTGTTAGCCATCTTGCCACCCTCGTCAGAATACCCCGACTCGTAGATTAAGTGCACAAGTGCCTCGGCTGCGGCTAGGTCTTCTATCGGCTCGTCTAATACTAGGCCATACTGGAAATTACCCTCGCTAGTTTCTAGCTCGTAAGAAGTTTCTAGCGCCTCGGGTAGTGACTCTATCTTTACTTTTGTGCCTATGTCGTCGAGCATTACCACCCGCAGTGAGGCAAATAACTTTTTGCGGTTGTATAGCTTGCCGTCTTCGGGGTCTGGTGTAAACGTAGCCGTGCCGAAATACAGAGCCTTGGCGTGACGTGACGATCTGAGTTTGGTCAGTAGCATACTGTCCGCCATGGGGTATACAGGGCTGCGGTAGGGTGCTACCGCCCATGTCAGAATGTGCTCGTTTTTGCCGACACCGGCATGAAACACCACGTCTAAAAAATCTTCTATAAGCTTAATGTCGTAGTCTTTAGGAGGTACATTTTCTAGCTTTAGTGCGGGGGATGGTGTGTGGTTGTCAGTAGCCGTGGATAGTCCTTCTAAGTCCTTAATGGTTTGCTTTATTGTGTCATTTTGTGTACTATTATCTGAATCACTCATGTTGTTCGCCTCTGTGGTTATGGTCTTGCCCTCTAGTTAACGCTAGGGGGCTTTTTTCGTTAGGGGGGTGGTACGATACTACTATTTTCCATATCTATCAAACACTTCCGGTTTTGCCTCTAGCGGCAAGCCTTCCGCCCACTTGGGCACAGTTTCCATAGCCTCTTGTAAAATACACGAATAGTCCCCCACTTTATCGTGCGACACTTCTAGCACAATCTCGTCGTGTAAGTGCATGATAACGCCTTGTCGAAGGTCATCTAAATCACGTAACTTACCCCGCAGTAAACACGCTGCCACTGCTTGTGTCGCGCCTTGAGCGAGTATGCCGCCCCATAAACTCATGGTAGGCCATGCGTCGTTGCTGTCCGCTTTAGGGTTAACCGATGCTTTCATGCAGTGAACCGTGCCATTCTTTAGTTTGGCGTAAGGGTACTGAATAGTGCTGTCGTCCGGTAGAATACATATCAGTGTGCCACCTAGTAACTTAGGCACAAATATATAACGTATACGCCCGACCTTGCACACGGTTAGCGGGTGGCGTAGTGCTTTTACCGATGCTAGCTCTAGCGCGTCCCAGAACACTCTTGCCCACGGGTTAGTTCCGCGCCATCTATCCACCACCACTTGCGCCTCATCGTCGGTAATTACTATGCCGTAGGCTTTACACATGGCTTGCAGCGCGCCGACACCGCCACCAAAACCTAGTGATAACACGGCCACTTTACCTGTCTGGCGGTCGTCGTACCCCATATCGTCTGCGGTTTCTCTGTATATGTCTCGGCCTCCCCTGAAAATATCAAGTACCTTCTCACCGCCTTTGCTGTCCGATAGCCACGGTAGCACCCGCGCCTCTATAGCTGACCAATCGCCCACGACAAACTTATGCCCTGCTTCGGGCATGATGGCCGGACGTAGTAGTTTGGCTAGCGTCTCCATTATGCTAGCGGAGTTGAAATCAGTGCGTAAGTCCCCGCCTGAACGCATAAGTTCTTTTAATATAGCGGTCTGCTCGGCGCTAAAACAATCACGCTTAAAATTCTGTAGCTGTAGACCTTTACTGCTGTAGCGTTTGGTCTGACCCGCTCCGGCAAACACAAGGCATCCGTGTACACGATCTGTATCTGGGTCAGCGCGGTTAAGCATGGCGGTAAATTTAGCCACACTGGAGTTACCGCCGTCGTCGAATATCTCGACCACCAAGCGCACTTTAGTTGGTAGGTCTTCTATCTCTAGCAACGCTGCACGAGCCGCCTTATCAAACGTACTTTTAAGCGCGCCGGTTTTTTTGTCTGTTTTGGTTATGCCCCTTTTTACCTGCGTAGCGGTGTCGAGTGATACCGTGCCGTAAATATTGCTAAAAAGCCAATGTAGTGCTTTAGCCGACTGAGTGACCGCCGTAACCGCGCCGTCAGTTAATAGCGCTAACCGCTCGCCTAGGTCTTCTTTCTCAAAGTCGGCGTATTTCTGCGCTAGTTCTGCTAGCTCGCGGTCTATCTTAATGCCGCGATCGTTTATGCGCTCGTTCACTTTCCAATCTAGTTTCTCTTCATCGGACATGGGGCGCATTTGGCTAGTCACGGCTACCATAGCTCTGCTATCTTTTATGCAGTAGTCGCCCATATCCAGTATTAGCGCGGGGTCTTCGTTAAACTTTCCGGTCTTCTTGTCCGGTATGGACAGCTTACGGATAAGTGCGCTACCTGCGTGGTCTTTCTTGTGGTGGCTGTTAGCGGCGCGGGTCGCACCGTCGAGGCTAGCAGGTAGCGCGTTTACACGACACTGAGCTGCAACACAAATCCACTTGTCGCTAGGTATCATAGGAAAGTCGTGGTCTTCCACCGCTATACATTCGTAGATCAACTGGTCGAAGCGGGCGTTCTGAGCTTCTACCTCGTCGCAGCCGAGTATGGACAAACGTAGAGTTATAGGTATACTTTCACCCGCAAACCATAACCACTCTTCGCCGGTGTCTTTGCGGATAAAACTACAGCACAAAATTTCTGTGCTGTAATCTTGCGCGTAAACGTCTGCGCCGCATTTTTTAAGATCGACACGGCTGCGTGTCTCAAAATCTAATGCAAGAGTAAACATACTAGCGCGCCCCGTCTTTATAGGCTTTTATAACTTCAAAGTCGTCGTTGTCTATGCCCTTGGTGACTACAGAAAAGCCAAACTGCGCGCTTACTATTGCGATAACAGCCTCATACACCTTTACGTGCATGTCGTTCGTGTACTCTTTGCTCGCGCCCGCATCTTGTGCTCGCACCACGTCCGCCGCCAAAGCTATTGTCAGCATGTGGTTAGCTTCTTTCACAAAAACGGTGGCTAGCTCAGTAACCATCATCTGCGCCTTTTCTCCCTCCGTTGAGCCTCTTAGCATTTCAGTAAAAGCCTTAGATACTACAGGTTTTATGCGCTTAATGGCTGCGTCTTCTACTTTGGTAAATTTAGACATCGTGTACACCTTTTTATATTGGCTGAGATAAAAATGCCCGCGATTAAGCGGGCATTGTAGGGTCGTAGTAGGGGTGGTAGTTAAGCCGGTGTTCTGGCTCTCTTACGTCTTGGCGCGGGAGTTTCAGCTACCGGCTCTGGCTCGGGGTCTTTCTTAGCAACCTTAGCCACCTTAGCAACTGGCTCGTCTGACGGGGTGGGTAAGTCTACCCACTCATCAACCGAAAGTACGGGTGTGTAAATCTTCCCATACTTCTTATGCTTGTAATTACTTGTTTCTAGTATAACCACAGGGCACAGCTTACTTTCACCGGCATGGGCGCGTTTGATGATGGCGGCGAGTAGCGTGGAAACAGCGTCTTTACCGCCACGGCTAGACACCTTGTACATCAACTGCATACCCTCGTCCTCACCTTCGATGCCTTTTAGCGCAAAAGCGACTTGAGCGCCCCACTTAACACCGGCGGGTAGGTCAGGCAGGTCAGCCAAAGTAATGGGCGTAGCACCGGCTACAGCCATTTTCTCGTCCACTAGCTCACCATCACTCCAAGCAACATAACCTTGAGCATACGACGCAGGGTCGATAACAAAAGCGGAGTTGTCGCCCACTTCTGTTTCATCCGCACCGTAGACCCACTCACCTACCTTAGTCATTTTCAGGTACGTAAAGTCGCCTGACGCTTCCACTGGTGTGCTAGCTTGCGCGGTTTCTAAGGTGGTTAAAAGGGTGGAAATATTTGCAGGTAAATTTGACATATTTTTAATCTCTTCTTAGTTTAAGTTTATTCGTTAATGGCGTTTAGTTGAGCTAGGCCGCTAACGGGTAATGCCGCAGGTCGTTTGTCTGACTCTTTGGCGATTGTAGTGCCACTTGACACCGAACTTACATATTGCCCGTACTCTTTATCAAAGTCAACAACTTTTTGTTCACAGACTTTTTGCAGTTGGGCAACAGATTTTAGTTTGAAGTCGTAAGCGTCTTCTTTCTTGATCTTCTTGGCCTTGCGAACTTTGGCCTCTACCGCTTCTTGGTCATTCCACACACGGCTAGCGCGTTTGTTAACCAGTTTATACCCTTTGATGTGTGTGCCTAGTTCTAACTGGCTTAGGGCTAGCTTGCGTACTTCTACAATCCACTTTTCTAGCTCGGCGGCCATCGGCAAATACTCCGCTAGCCGGTCAGAGGTGAGCTCGTTTATACGCGACGCTTTAAGTGCTAGTCCGGTCTTTACAGGGCAGATGGCGGCGGCGGGGCAGTATTTACAGTGTGCGCCCGACACCGGCTGCGACTCTGGGTTTTTTGACCTGTCCACTGCGTCTAGGTACACGTCCTCGAACTTATCTAGGTAGTTCAGGCTAGCTTCCCACGTCTCTAAGTCGTCGCCGTCCTCGTTAGGCTGTACTACAGCCAACACCACACGACAATCGTTATTGAAGTAGTGGGCGGTCTTGGCGTCAGTAACCGCGCACAGGGCATAAAAAGATAGCTGCGCGTTACGCTCCACGGTCACACTGTGGAAGCCAAACTTGTAGTCTAGCACCACAACGGTTTGGCCGTCTTTGCTAATCAGTAGTAGATCGATACTGCCGCCTATTTCGGCTGAATACTTAACCAGTGGCTCTACCATCCAATCCACTATGTCGTAGTCTTTCATAACCTTGTACACCGCGTCTAGCGCCGGTATCAGCTTAGTGTCGGCCAGTTCTTGCGTCAGCACTTGGCCTTTATACTCCACCGCGTCTTTCACCATCTGCTTGATAAAATCTAAGTCGTCTAGCTCCGACTCGTCGTCAAAGATAGCCTCCATGCAGTTGTGTAGCATCGTGCCCTCGTCCGCCGCAGGGTTACTGCCCTCGTTTACACTGGCCGGTATCTCTTGCGAAAGTCTAGGCCATGCGGGGCAGCTAATAAGCCGCTGTGCGGTAGAGCCGCCGTAGATAAAATGTTGCATTACGCTCTCCGCTTGTTTTGTTTTTTAAGCGCCGCTAGCTCTTTCTCATAGGTTGCCGCGTGTTGGTAGGCAAAGTCTAGCAGGGACGCTAGCGCCTCGGCTTGGCCTAAGCTGTTCTCTTCACAAAACTGCATGTACTCGTCGTGCAGCTTCTCGCTAAGGTTGCCGACTGAACAGCGCTTAGGGGTTTTTGGGTATTCAGCACGAAACGTCGTCCGCACATGAATAATAGAATCGTCTAGGGTTACTCTAGGCTCTTGCATCACTTTCTCCTGTTAATAAATTGTTTGCTATGTTAATATTACTTGTATACATACTATAAATCAAGGGGTGATATGAAAACAGAAAAAGATTTGTTTAACTACTACAAACGCCAGTGCAACAAAAAGCGCGTAACCTGTTATAAGGTGCAAGCGGAGAACGCAAACGGGTGGCCAGACCTGTTCCTAGCCTATAAAGGGCGGGTGTTTCTGGTAGAGCTAAAAAGTCCTGCTAAGACGGGGCGGCTAAGTGAAAGGCAAAAAATAATCCATAACACACTACGACTGCAAGGGGTAAATGTTTATGTCTCAGACTCTAAAGAATCTGCCGACGAAATTATCACCAAAATTACTGACGTATAACCAACATAAAGCCGTCGAGCGTATTTTTGAGCATGACCATACTATGCTTATCGCTAAGATGGGGGCGGGTAAAACAGTCATAGCTCTCACGGCTATCGCGGAGCTAATGGCCGATACAGATATGAAACGGTTTGTTATCTTCGCACCGCTCAAGGTTGCCAAGCATGTGTGGCAGCAAGAAGCGGCCAAGTGGGAGCATACAGCCGGTGTAAACGTGACGTTGTGCACGGGCACACCGGCGCAACGAGAGCAAGCGGTTAAACAAGCGCAGGGGCAAGATGGCATCCTAGTAGTCAACTTTGACAACATGGCGTGGTTCTTTGATACCTTTAAAAGAAACCACGGGTTTGACGGGCTTCTGATCGATGAGCTAAGTAAGCTAAAAGCCGGTGGCAAAGGTTTTAAAAAGATGCGGCCTTACATAGACTCTTTTCAGTGGCGCGTAGGTATGACCGGCACACCGTGCAGCGAAGACTTTATCGGGCTGTTCTACCAAGTGATGGCGCTCGACGGTGGGGTGCGCTTTGGTAAGAATCGCAAGCATTTTTTACTATCATACTTCTACCCCACGGATTACCTCGGGTATAAATGGGATTTGCAAGACGGCGGTGCGGAGCGAATTACGGCCAAGTTATCGGCGCTTGTGTACACTGTGCCTGACTACACCCATGAGCTGCCAAAGCTACACCATAAAACGGTGAGTGTTATTTTAGATAACGACACCCTAGAAGTTTACGCCGATCTACAACGCACCCATGTTATAGACACCCCCTATGGGGCGCAGTCCGCCGATAACGCCGCCGTACTGTCCGGCAAACTTGAGCAAATAGCTAGCGGGTTCTTATATTGCGATGATGAGTTTAAAGAGCGTGTAGGCACAACCGTTTTTCACCACTATAAAATAGGCGTGTGTAAAAACTTGGTGGCGGAGCTAAACACCAACGTGATTATTTGCTATTGGTTTGAGGAGGAGCTTAGGCGTTTAAAAGAGGCGTTCCCAGACGCGGTTGAGCTCAACGAAGTCGGTGCGATGGAGGCTTGGCAGCGTGGCGAGATCAAGACGCTACTGCTACAGCCTATGTCTGCTAGCCACGGCATACAGCTTGAACAGGGGGGTCACACCATGATCTACATCAAGCCAATATGGTCTAACGATATTAAGTCACAGTGCGACGCTAGAATATGGCGCAAGGGGCAAACGAAAGAGGTGACTATTTATGAGATCGTAGCGGTGGACACTGTTGATGAGCTGATTATAGATCGTGTAAACGGTAAGAAGGGGTTTGATAAATTGTTTGCTAGGTTAACCTAGCAGGCATAAAAAAGCCCGCTGTTTTAAGGCGGGCAAAAACGAAAAAAAAA
>TARA_R110002153_G_scaffold124421_3_pt1 | contig 38359 bp, 38 predicted proteins | sample TARA_R110002153 | Tara Oceans TARA_R110002153 (sample SAMEA4398193) | marine metagenome | biome: Polar Biome; feature: [SRF] surface water layer (ENVO:00010504); material: water (ENVO:00002006), including particulate matter (ENVO:01000060) such as... | depth 5 m | reverse complement strand
AAATAATTCTGTTTTATCTGTAAATAATTTATACATGTATATTCTCCGCTATTATTTGGGCCCGTACTTCTTTTATTAATAGTTCAACGTCTTCTACCGTTATCTCTATATTTTTTATTTCTTTTTGCTCGTCATACATCTTAATGCCCTTTCTTTTAAGTATTAGCCTAATAAGTTTTTTCTTCTTTTCAGGCGGTAATTCATGTATAACCTTGGACGTTGATATTGTTCCGGCCGCATCCAATATTTCTTGGATAAGTTCTACTTCGTCCCAAGTATAAGGATTATCATCCCAAACCGTGAGAGTATGTGATTGGGGATCAGTGAAACAATCATCCCACTTCATTATTATTTTACTTATACTTTGAGCCATATATAAATATCATCTTACTTTTGATTAAATAAACTATACCTTAAATATTATCCTTCAAGTTCTTTTATTCTTGCCTCTAAATCCTGTACTTTTGCAACTAGTCCAGCCAAAATTGCTCTATCCTGAATATCTACAGGTACTATACGGTCATCTTTAAGTATTTTTTCAGTTGAACCAGAAACTGTAGCTATATGTCCTTCATTAGTCCATTTATAGTTTGGACCATAGGTTGCGAAATGTGTATTAGCTTCTGCAGCTTCTTCTGCTATAAATCCGCCAACTGAAGTTAAAGGTTCATTCCTATAGTTAAATGTTACAGGTTTTAGATCCAGTATAGCATTTCCCAAGCTATCTGATATATGTGTAATATTGGCTTTTGACTCGCTATTAGATGTGATATACGAAACTAGGTTAGTAGTAGTGTTGTATCTCATGTAATAAGTACCTGCAGTAGAATCCATACCTGGATTATGCAGTTTACTGTGGAGAATAAATTTACCTACGCCAGTTGAAGATTGTTCACCATAACTTTCAAAAAGTAAGATATCAGTGAAGTCTTTATGTATTATCCCTTCATCGTTTGCAGCGCCTGTTGTTATTTTTAAGTCATTTTTTGGTCTAAGAGATATGTCATCAGCTGCCATTAATTTTAAATCATTATCACTGGCACTTATGTATAAATCTACTTCGTTGCCTCCGGGGTCTTGGTAAAGGTGGATACGATTATGTACGGAACCAACATAAAGATTTTCTCCAGTATGTACGTCTCCACTTGCACTTATACCACTTGATGCCGTTATTTGTCCTAAGACTACTCTATTGTGAGACGGGTTATATGTAATACCCGTGTTTGTTTTTGGCGCTATTACACCTGTTGCCGTGTCAGCAAAAATGACATAGTGGTCTGCGTTGGCAGAATCGTCAACTACAGGAATTCCAGCTACCGACAATACAGCACTAGCGGCTGTTATTGTGGTGCCATCAGCAAATAATTCTGCTACGTCATCAATACTTTCTTTCTTGGTTGGGTCTCCAGCCGTACCTTCATCTGAGAATGCTATAAAGTCACCAGAAGCTATTCCTCCGGCTGTTAATGCATTTATATCTACTTCAATTACGGCATTGGTTGCGGTTAATCCGTTACCAGAAAATAAAGTGGCTACATCATCAATACTTTCTTTTTTGGTTGGGTCTCCAGCCGTACCTTCATCTGAGAATGCTATAGAGTCACCAGAAGCTATTGATGCGGCTGTTAATGCATTTATATCTACTTCAATTACAGCACTGGCTGCAGTTAATCCGTTACCAGAAAATAAAGTTGCTAACGCATCTGTAGTTGTTTTTTGCTCAGTAGCTCCATCACTATCTAGAGTAGCTAAAAAATCGCCAGTAGTAGGTACTACAGTTGAAAATTCAGAAAAATCAACAGTTAAGGTAGCATCGCCAGTAGTTGCTCCACCAGATAATCCTACTCCAGCAACAACAGATTCTATATCTCCACTGCCGCCTGATCCACCTACTCCATAACTACCAGTCTTTAATAAGTCTCCATTGGCGTTAACCACCAATACAAAATTGTTATCTCCAGCTCCAACTGCGTCATTAAGTCCCTCAATTCTAATTTTAGATATTGGACTAGTACCACTTTGCGATAGTTGGAAGATATGGGTTGACGTTGATAGAGAATCGTTTGAATCAGCTGAATCGCCTACCCATACAGTTCTTCCTTCTGAAGTTGTTGTATCTCTAGATTGACTTATGTATGTTGTTCCTATAAACCAATCCCTATCTGCGCCTAAACCTAGTGCTGTAGCTGACTCTCTAAATGACATTGAAACAAGTCTTCCTAAGTTGTTTTCAACAACTATCATTTGTGGATCGGCGCCGGCATCGGCTCCTGGTGCTTGGGGATAATATATAGATCCGCTTGAAACCATCAAACTCCCTGAAACGTTTAGTTCAAATCCAAAATGATATGGATTAAATGGTCCAGCTGTCACGTCGTCATACCCGATATATACACTATTAGCAGCTGATCTTAATTTTCCATCATACGCAACTTGTAAACCAACGTGGCCACCTACTCCAATTGCAATAGCATTTGCGTTTCTTTCGTGAATAGTAAAACTTCCAGCTGGAGCTCCGTCAAAGGCTGCTCCTCCAGGATCTACATTAACTGTGTCTGTATATCCTATGATTGAGGATGTTGTTGCATTATTATGGTCAAATATAACCATTGCGTTTTTTTGGTTTGCTAATCCGGCCCCGTTTGTATCCGATGCAAGATGTAATATTGAAGAGGAATATGATTGAAGCTTAATTGTTGCATTGCCTTCATCTTCTAGTTTATTTACGTGAAGAGGGAATTCAACATTAGCATTTCCAAAGTTACCTATTCCAACAGATCCACTATGGTATATACTTCCAGTGTTTGAAGGTTGGTATTGTGCTTGGGCTCCAATCGTTAAAAATGGTTTAACCCAGTCGTCATCTCCCATTGGCGTTGCGCCAATAAAAGTACCAATACTAGCGCTAGTAAAATAAGCGTTTGTTGCTGTGAAAGTAAATTCGTTATCAAACTCTATATTTGGTATATCTGCAGTAAATACAGCCTTATTGTGCTCATCATTATAGAATTCGAATCTAAAGTCTAGTGCGTCTACTTGGCCAACATTTGCTTTTGTTGTTGGTATTATTGCGTCAAAAAAGTGAGGCGTGTATCCATGCTCGTAGTATGGTTTAACTTCGATATCAAATATATACCACAGGCCTTGTTCAATCTTAAATCTTAGTTTTGCAAATTCGGTTGCATCTGCCTTATATGTAAACCTTAAAGAAGTTGTTTCATATTCATTTAAAGGATCTTGATCAACAACTAATTCTTGATTTTCAATATCTGTTATTTCGCCAATTAATTGGCCTAAGTCATCGCCTCCTGCATTTATTGCTGGGCCCAACATGTATATTTTTAGATACGGTGTATTTTCATTTACTTTCTTGCCAAAGCACTTAAACTCTACTTGATAGTATTTATCTTTCCTATGTTCAATGTCTATGGTAGAATCTAATAGTATATGGTTTGTGCCGTCTAAAAGACCAACTTGGTGTGTTTGTACTGAATCTCCTATTTGTATTGAATCTGGAATTGGATTATTAATATTTCCAACCAATTGCCTAAATACTTGTAGTTCATTGTTTGTAAACCCTAGTCCGTCTGTACTTGATGCAGACCAATATGTATCGACAGATTCGCTAACGCCAAACTGCGAAAAATCTCCGGCTGAATGTCTGGTTACCAAGGATTCAGATTGAACCAACAGGTTTTGAGAAAAAACAGGATTATCTCCAACCAAAAAGTAATCCGTGGCCGTTTGGTCGTTTCGTATAAAAGTTTTAACCCTTGTAACGTCTCCAACTAATGGCGTTAAACCATTAAATGAAACTTTAGCATATGATGTTGCAAAAGCATTACTCCCACTGGCTAGTGGGTTACTTCTTGACACAGGAGATTGGGCAAAATCCAATCTAAAGTCACTGGCGTCGAATCGACTATGGAATACTTCTTTTTGGTTTGCTCTTCCTATGCCTTGAAATGTCGTATGAGGACTGTTTACCCTTAATCTAAGAGGAGATACTACTTCGGATACTATGGTATTAAATGCTCCTTGATTTGTGTACAGCTGAGTATTTTCATCTATTATGCCTGTTCCATCGCCGGTTTCTAGTTCATTATATATTGGAGTACCAACTGGACTATTAAACGCGCTTGGAAAAGGATTTGATGGGGTTGGAATAAATATTGTTCCACCAGCCATGTCATTAGTAAAGCCTCCAAAATCTGGGGCTTCACTTGAAACCAAGAAATATTTATTTCCTGCTGATTCATATCGTACAGTTGCTGTTGTGTTAGCAAATCCTTCTGATCCCGTAGAACACAGCGAAAACAAGGATCTGGAGTTTGATCCAGTTAATTCTGTATTATAATGCAATTGAAAGTATGGTCGTTTGATTTCTTCTATTGTTATATCAGGATTTTCAAAGTATAATATTTCATCAGTGTTTCTTCGCCTTGGATAGCAATTAAGCCGTTTTGTCCACCTTAAATTAAATGTTCCTCTGTATCTTGGTGGTGGCAGTTCTGAAATATCTTGTTGTCTATCCGTATCAAATCCTACCTTTCCTTTGGCAACGCCTAATACTGTTATTTTGGCATCACCTTCAGGTATTTCTTTTCCAATTTCTATTGCAAATATTCGTTCACTTCCTTCGCCAATATAATCGTATGTTCTTGTAGGTACAGTATTTCCATTTGAATCCAAAACCTCAATAGCTATTTCTGATCCTGGAACAAGATTTTGTGTACCTGTAAAGGATATTAGATTTCTACCAGCTGTTAGTTCCCTTGGTACCCTTGTTATACCAAAATAATCATATGAGTCTGGGGATCCGTCTTCTATAAAAACAGGTATTGTATCTAAACCTCTATATTCCAAAGGTTGGAACTTTAGAGGCTCTTTAAACTTTGTTATTTTTGCCATATATTACTCCTAACTATCTAATATATAAATATCAGTTTTCAGGGTATTTAGTGCTCTACGTGACTATAACCTTTTTTAATTGATATTTCTAAAATATTATCAGTGGCATCTTTCATTAAATCAATATGTGATATTACAGTTATAAAGTCAAAATTTAACTTTAAATAATCAAAAAGCCTAAATATAGCATTTAAGTTATTTGAGTCTAGATTTCCAAACCCTTCGTCAATTGCTAAGAAGTTTGGGCAAGGCAAATTAGATACCTGTATTAGGGCTGTTCTTATCGCCAATGAGCTAACAAATTTTTCCATTCCACTTGTCATCTCTAACGGCCATTTCTCTAGGTCACTATAGACTATGTACGTGTTTATATTTCTACCGTCGGTTTCAAACTGTATTGAGAATTCAGATATTTGAGAAAGAATAACGTTTACCTCTTCTTCTACATACGGTAGAATTTCAGATATTAGTTCGTATGGTACTCCATCTCTTTGAATAGCGCTTAAATAGTATTCATATGCCTTAAGCCGTTCTTCTAAATCGTGGGCCTTTTCAATTGACTCATGAATCGATTGAATTATTTTTTCACTGACTTTAATATTACTATATGCATGTTGCTGGGTTGAGGATGTTTTATATAAGTTTTTGGTTATTATCTCAAGGTCTATTTCCTTTAATCTTATATTTTCATTTATTTTACCGTTTGAAACTATAGACCTTTTATTTTCATAATACTTATCTATTGAATTTTGAGTTGTTTTCAACTGCGACTCTTTCATAGATATATTTGATTTTCTAGTTACTGTTTTTACCTTTATCTCAGATTGGTATTGTTTTATTAAATTCATTTTGGTTATTAAAGAATCTAATTTGGATTTTTTTAAAACTAAATCTTGCAATATTTCTTGCTCGTCTATTAATTCTTTTTTACTAAGAAACAGCCGTTCAACATCTAGTTTTAGTTTTGGTAGTTCTTGCTTTGCTGCTTTTGCCACCTTAACAAAAGAATTATCGTTGCAGTATTCACAGTCTGGGTCATATTCGTGGGTGTGAAGTTGGTTTGCTGCCTCAAGTTTATTTTTTACCTTTACTTTCATCATTTCTATTTGATGGGTAATTTGCTGTAGTTTTTGATCTATATCTGTATTTCTATCAAATGCTTTTTCTATTTTAGCTTTATTGTATTTTTTTATGTCATTTGATATATCAATGAACTCTTCTCTATTTTCTTTAGTGTATTGTTCATATTTATGCAGCTTTTCCGTTTCAGATGATATGTCGCCAATAACTAAATTAAGCTTGGATTCTAGTGTTTCTACACTATCAGGAACGCCAGGATCTAGTCTAATTAGTTTTGACGTATATTCAACAATCTTTTTATTTGCAGATCTTTCACTTTTTTGGATTTTTAATGTTTCAGCCTTTAATTTGTCATATTCAACAGTTAATTCTGCCAATGTATTATTTTCGTCTAAAAGTTTTTCTGAAAAGTCTGTGTTCTTAAAGTCTTTTAGTAACACCTGAACGTCTTTTATTTCTTCATTGGCCAGTTGGTACAGCTCTTCAAAAACGGTAATGTCTAAAAATTGTACAAGTAAATCTTTTTTCTCGGTTTGGGTCTTATCTATAAATCCAGTATTGTTATTTTGGACAGAAAGAGATGTCAATGCAAAATCTTCGTAAGTTCCTAACATTCCTCTAATATTTCTGTTTGTGTATACTCGTTGTTCGCCGTTTAAAGATATTGGATTTCCGTCTTCTCCAATCATCCAAAAATTTACGTCTACTCTGGCTCCACCATCTTTTTTACGCTTACCCTTTCTTTCAATAAAATAATCAACTCCATCAATTTCAAAATTTAATGTACAGGTAAAATTATTTTTTTTATTATTTATAACCCCTGCCGCCATCTTTGTTCTAGAGCATTTGTCAAAAATACAAAACGACAAAGCATCAAGTATTGCAGATTTACCGGCATGGTTAGGTGCAAATATTCCAAGAGCTCCCTTTATGTTTGCAAAATCAATAGTATTGTTTTCACCGTAACTAAACATATTAGAAAATTCAAACTTCTTTGGCTTCCACTGTATGTTTCTGCCTATTTCTATATCAGGCAAAATCTTGTTTAGCTCTCTATTTATGTTGCGTATTCTAGATATTTTTTCTTCATCTATGTCTGAGAAATTTCTTTCTAGGTGCTCTATAATTAATTTATTTTGATATTCTGAGTCTCTAATATCTCTAGTTATTTCTATAGCCGACCTAGAATTATTTGATAAGCTTGATATTTTATCTGCTCGGATTACAACAAAGTCTTGGAAGTTGCAAGTTTTTCGTATTTCTATTAATGCCTCTTTTACTTGGGCCTGGGTTGTATTTTCAGTTATAAATCTAAGCCTTGGATATTTAGGTATATCATCAATGTTTGGCAATAAACCACCGTTCATTTTTATGGTATAGTATCCATAATCATTGTGAATATTAAAAAATTCAGATTTACGACTTTTGATATCCCAAATGACATATCCATGGTTTTCAAAAGTTTCACCAAAGTTTTGTTGTATAAGGGATCCTGCGTAGGCTGTTTTTTCAGAATCTTCTAGGTATTGGAATTTATGTATGTCTCCTAGCATTACCATATCGCATCCATCAAAAGTTTTTAATGGTAAATTTTCGTCTCTAACGGTATATCCTGCGTCTGTTTTTGAATTGTTTACTGCTCCATGGAATAGGCCTATTTTGTTTTTGGATATTGAATCCATAGGGTTTGGCCAATTTTCTGGTTGTTCTAATATAGAATAGACTATAAAGTCTACGTCTGCAAAAGTATATATACCACTATCTCGCAAATAATATAGATTATCATTATCTAAATTTTCAATTATTGGTGTTAGTGCATCCAGTCTTGACGGGTTATTTAGGTTTGCGTCATGGTTTCCAGCAATAACAATTGTTGGACGTATACTTGACAGCTTGTTTAAAAATTCACTGACCATCCGCACTAGCTCTGGACTAATATCTGTTTTTGTATGTACAATATCTCCAGCAAGATATATTATGCTGTTTTCAGGTAACGCTTTAGCTGCCTTATATAGTTTTCTGAATACTTGCCTGTATTCCTTGTGTCGCTTATAGTTTCTAATATGTACATCCGCGACGTGTAATATTTTTTCAACGTTTTCAAATCCTAAATTAATATGCATTTATTTTATACTCTAGTAGTTTTAGTGGGGTTAGTTCTTCAACCCTATTTATTATGTTTGTTATGTTTGAAAATCCTAGTTCAGATGGGTCTTTTTCAGGAAGAGAAACAAAGTAAACAGATATTCCATTTGATATAAAATACTCACACATTTCAATTGCGTTTGACATTGCATCTTTATCTAAAGCTATATTTATTCGCTTAACTTGTTTTTCTAGAATTTTTATTTTTAGTTTATCAAGTATCATCTTTCCAAATAGTGGAATAGAATTTCTCTTTATTGCTATGGCATCAAATGCACCTTCAACAATGGTTATTGGTTCGTTCCAATTTATAAATAGCTCAAAGCCTATTATATCCTTCGTGACTACTGGGTTAAGGTGTTTAAATTTTACGTTATAATAACTTCTTCCTGTAAAAAAATTTAATTTTCCTTCTTCATCATAACTTGGAATTATTATCATGCCTCCGTATTTTCCATTAGGGCAATATCCTATATTATGTTTTAAAATGTCTTGGGTAGTTATTTTTCTAGTATTTAAGTAGTGAAGGGCATTTTTTGCCTCTGTGTTTTTCATATCTGCATCACACATAGAAATAAATTCCAGTGGCAAACTTAAATGCTCATATTGTTTTTCAGCAAAATATCTTTTTCCGCCGGTTATTGTAAAAAGTGTATCATAATATTTCTTTTCGACTTTAAGTTTTCTAAACAGTCCCATTATCGTGTGGCCGCCTGTTCCACAAACCCAACAATGCCACTTTTGATTAAGAAGGTTTACATTTAGTTTTTTCTTATGGTGGGTGCAAAAAGGGCACTTAAAAGATATTTCGCTCTTTTTATGGTTGTGATTACCCTTTAATAACACCGATTCTAATAGTTGTATTAATCTAACACTTTTCATTAGTATTAATATAATAAAATTATTTGTGTCGGTAAAATTCTAGGTGATTATTTTAGCCATTCTTTTGGTATTTCTTTGTTTGCCCAAAGTATTCCATGCTTGTCGCAAAAATCTGAATATGTCGTCTTGGAACCTTTTCTTATTTTGCCGTTTGGGTTTTGGAATACTAATCTAATATCTAAGGTTGGATGTTGATTCTTTATTAGCAAATGTTTTTTGCGGTCTTCTAGGACCCATCTACCCTTTGTTTCAATGAGTATTCCATTTGGTAAAGTAAAATCAACAGTATATTTATGCTTAGTTTCAGGTTTAATATAATCTATCTGTGTAACTTCATAACCAAATACAACCTTACTTTCTGTTAATTTTTCTGAAACTGTATGTTCAAAACCTGACCGATAACCATGCTTTATTGCATTTGATCTAGCCTTACTTATTCTTCTTGCCATTTATATAATCCCTTATTCTGTATGTAATATAACCTAAAATTGGTGTACCATAAATAATTGTCAAAAGGCTTGGGTGCGGTTCACCACAAATACCCAATATGTGTCTAAGCCATTCTATCATAATTTTTACGTATCAAATCTTACTTCTATTGTTGTATCGTAACCTTCATCTTTTCGCAATGGCCTAGATAATTTACCAACGGCTAAAAGTCTTGCGTTATCGTCGTATAAACCTATTGTAGTTATATATGGATCCCAATCTGTATCTGAAATAAATGATGCAATCTTTGCTTCTCTTAATCCTTCTGCTGATCTGTCGAGTATTGTTGGATTGCTTGTGAAATTGAATTCTCCTCTTTTAATTTCGGCAGTATATGAATTTTCGGTTATTTCAAAACTGTTTTTAAATGACGCCGTGCAAAATTTAGATATACCATCATATGCCGCCGATGGATGCGTTATCGTTACTATCCCATGTTCATGCATTACATTGCCGACAAATGGTGTACCGTTAGGGCAATTATATATTAGTTGTCTTTGTGTCGAGTCTAAAGCCTTATCATATATTTGTATTTCGTCAAAAGCACCAGATATTGGAGACATAAATTCCCTTGCCATTTTTCTGATTGGGTTTCCTGTTCCTGGGTTTATTCTATACAATCCGTCATGAGTTTTTTCATAATCACCCGACCAAGTTAATCTAGTTGCTACGCCAAAATATATATCGTCTTTATTTTTTGGGTCTCCAGCATCTGGTTGGTTTATTGTATGGGTAAGATTGTTGTCTATATATAATTCTAAGTTTGAGCCAGTTTTCTGGTATAATATATGTTTAAAATCTGTATCGCTGTCCGTGAATAAATCATCTTGAGATGAACTTAATATGTACGTATTTACACCATCATTTCTTCTTGCTAAGATTTGTCCGGGTCGGCCTTCATTACCTTCAGTTGTAGTTAGGCTAGCTGAGTTTATTGGAAGCGGTACTACAGCTGATGCGCTAAACAGTGGTCCATTTTCACTACCACTAATAACCAAAGGTGTTCTTCCATGTGTGACTGCTTCTATATTTAATCTAATATGAGTTCTTTCTGCGTCAGAAGTTGCATTTGCGCCTATATCATAAAATTTTGGAAAAACATGAAAATTGCTCGAGCCTGTTATTGTAGGATTGTTGGGTTCTGGTTGTATTAGGATCGGGGTGTCACTATGCTTCCATGAGTATTGTGCATCGTTTCCGCCAAAGCTTGTCATGATTGATGATGCATTCGGATATCTATATTCTACGTTGACACTAAATGATGGGTGAGAATCTATCGCGTTATACGATCTTGACGCTATATTAAAGTAATCGTGGGCACCACTAATATGAGCCGTTGTTCCTGGAAAAAAGTAGGCTGCTCCTAAATCTATTATAGTTGTACTACTCGTTATAAAAGCTCCAAGTACAGGCGCTGGAGAAGAACCACTTTTCCAATAAAATACGTGCCTTTCTTCTACGTCAACACTAGCTGTAGCAGGGGTGTATCCTTCAGGTTGACATGAAAGTATAAAATAGCTTTCAGTAAATTGAGTTATTAAAGGTCGACCATTCTGTTGGAATCCGTCGGAAGAATCAGAATCATTTTCTTCTGGGGTTGAACTAATGCCAAAGGTGTTAAAAACGTTTTCGGCAGTTGCAATTGTTCCCATATTGTTATGTCCTTCTCCGTCTGCCGTTGTACCATAGTCATCAAAGTTTCCTGCTATTGAGGAGGTGTGTGTTATCTCTGCAACAAACAGGTGTGGGCTTTTTCTGGCCGGATTCCAACTTGAGCTAATCCTTAATATTGATTGCTGTGTGGCTGAAGCAGTTGCTCCTAATTCTATACCTTGATTTGAAACCGATACAAGACGATTCATGAAGTTTGAAGTGGAAGACGTTACGTCTCCATGGACAGATATATTTGGGTATTCTGCCGTTGACGCTGAAGTAATTGTGAATATGACATTGTTTCCAAGTACGTCTTTTAGTTTAAACGCAGCAGACTCTGAAGGCTGGTTTAGTATATGGCCTTTTCTAGTTGCTCCACCACCAGCTACATTCGTGCTTGTTTCTCCAGATTCAAATCTAACCGAGTCGGTATTACCTGAATATAAATTGTCTTCGTTCCAAAACCTAAGCGTACTGGACGTTGGGTTAACTCTCCAAACAAAATCATTTCCAGCATGAGGGCTAAAATTAGTGTTTACAATAGAATCATTTTGTTTATGAAGTTGTTTGCTATATCCAAAACTAAGTCTAGTGTAAGAAGCATTTCCTCCACCACTATCAACATGGCCAGATATCATTTTTATCTTTGCCGCGTAGGCAGACTGGGATGCAGCGGAATTCATATGGGTTTTTACTGCAACTGCATCATTAAATACTGCTCCTGTAGATGGGATAAATATTTTTGTGGCGGTATTTTGGCCAGCGGGTAAATCATAGGTACTACCTGTTACAACTACTTCTAATATATTTGATGGGTCATGACCTATAATAAAACTAGCAGAGTTACTTGGGTTTCCATAGTCTCCGAAGGCAAAGGCTATTGAGGCCGATTGAGCAGAGCTTGTATTTATGCAATCTGCGTTTACCCTCATAATTTGCCTTGCGGATCCAGAATAATTTTGCTGGAAGAAATTTAATTGGGCAGATTCTTTTACACCGGCTGTATGGTTATACATTACCATGTCAAACGGATATTTACTTCGCCATATACCTTCTCCTTCTGGGTGATCACCTTGGCCAGATGTTATTATATAATTAAACAATCTATCGGTATTTGATTGGGAAGGAGGAAGTTGGGCCCATAAAGAAACTGCGAAGTCTTCGTCTTTTCTAAAGTCCAATTTATCATGCTTTTTTGCAGTAAAATAACTGTATTTTGTTCCGTCGTAAAGATTGCCCTTTTGACCAGTCAGCATTGCGCCAGAACCATGCTTACTTTCAGACGTTATAAATACAGTGCTTCCCTTTGTCTTTGTTTCGTATCTAGAACCGTCTTTAATCTCAACAAAAAAGCTTGGACAATGTCCTGTGATTCCGTCTTGGTGATATGGGTATAATTCATTAAATCCCCAATATCCAACAAGGCTTCCAGTTAATGAATAATAAATGTCTAAGGGTGTAGAAAGACCGGCTGCATTTGTATCATATAGATTACCAAATCCATCTTCATGTAGTTCTATATTTTTAGCTTTGTTTATTATCGTAAACGACGGGTTATCTTTATCAAAGTTTATATCGTTTGACAATAGCTTATCGCCAAATAGTTGTTGAGGAATAGATATTATTTGGGCAGTGCCATTTAATTCTCTATATGCATGGCGAGTTGGTTCAACGCAAAAAGATTTGTCTAGTTTGACGTTTGTTGCGTGAGAACCGTTATAATACATGTGGGCCAATGAGGTGTGGAGACTTCGCTTGAAAAAACCGTTAGTTGTTTCTAATTCAGTGTATGTTATTCCTGCTATATCACCTGTTAAAAATTCATCATGCCTTAAAGATCTACCAGTTACAGCGTCTTTTAGGTATGCGTTCACATGAAGAGACTCATAACCAATAACTTGAAAATCTTCAAATCCTTCATGAGAACCTAAAAAATTATCTAATTTTATATCATATCGCTTGTGAGCGGTATATTTTGTTTGGACAATGTTGTCCGTTCTAAACTTTCTAAACGTTGTTGACATTCCATGACCCTAACCTAGTATTCCAATTTAATCCTGATTAAAGCTTCTCTATTATATGTTTTCAATAACGGTTTGCTTAATTTTGCAACAGCCAATAATTCATTATTGTCATTGTACATACCAACAGTAGTTATATAAACTTTAGGATCTTTAAAGAAGGTAGGATGTGTAAACGTTCCTTGTGATCCTGAAGTAAATGTTGGGTTATTGCTAAAATTATATTCGCTATTTTTCAATCTAATAAAATAGTGAGAAGCATGAACTGTTTCTTTATTTCTTGCTGCAAAGTATCCTGCGTCAGATAGGTGGTCAAAAAAGAAGGTTGTATTTTGATTATTTACTGTAACTGGATCTGCACAATATGCATATGATTCAGAATTTATATTTAATCCAACTTCACCGTCTATACCTTGAGTATCTAAAACCATTACACCATTGTCCGGGTAAAATAATCCGTACTCAGTATATGGAGCAGTTCCAGCCGGTCCATTTGCAATAGTACCACTAACAATTTTATATACCTTACCGCCTTCTGTTACGCTTCCATCTGATATTGCAGAGTCATCAATTAGTTTTATTTTCTTTTCATTATCTGCCGATTGTACATTGTTTACATCATATGCACCAGATATATGTAATTCCCAGTTGGCAGGATCTACTTTTTCCTTGAACCTGTTTCGCTGTATATTTATAGCGTATACTTGCTCTATTTCAGTTGATAAAGAACCAGATCTATTTGACAAAGAAAATGTATTGTCATCAGGGGCAAGCAATAGATTTGCATATTGAGAGTATATTGCTTTAGTTGGACTAAAACCAACAGAAGCATATTGCGGTTGATGGGATCCTGAACCAAATTGGTGGCCGTATGCTATAGAAAATTGTGATTCTCTATCGGCATTTGCTGCGGCGGTTTCTCTATACACATCCAAATAATATTCACCTGAACTAGCACTTTGGACAGAAGACGTATGAAATTCTCCAGCTCCCATTACTCCATCTTGGTTAGACCACATTGCAGCTGTGATTACATCAGTATCTGCACTTTCTACAATATCATCTCCACCAAATTTCTTATAAATTGGCTGTAAAACTGGAGAGGTTGGTCTTCTTCTAACTTGTCTTATTCTAGGAAGGTCTCTTCTTCGGCCTACCCTTTCTATTTGATTTCGTCTAGGTGAACGGCTGAATTTGTCGCTATATTTTACCATGTTTTATCCTCTTAATATACTGCTCGCTCTAAAATATTAGAACTTAAGTTTTCTTTATTGACTGTTAAACTTATCGTTTGTACTCCACCAGTCTCATTACCAATAATAGTTATAGTTGCAGTTTTCGTTTCAATAGGTTGAGGTTTTGCAACAATTTGAAATCTTCTACCAACAACTGAAACTGATTTTGCGCTATCTCCTGCAAAGTCTGCAATTGTTGGATTAAATCTGCTATCAATTTCTCCACCAGGAGCAATGTTTAAATATGCTGCATCAGTGTCTGATAATATAGCAGTGTATCCATAAGTACTGTTTCCTCCTGCAAAGTTTACAGTTGTTGGTGTTATGCCGGCCTGTTGTCCTCCAACAGTAAGCGTTATTGCTGATGGTTGCACGGATAATACCGGCATCCTAGCAACATTCTTAGGCAACGTAACTAATTTATACTTCATAGTTTGTGTTTCGTCTGGAACAGCTTCTACTAGCGGCAATGCCTCTATTGCTTGTCCATAATAGTTTGATCCAAGAGAGTGATTAACATCCCAAAGGTTGTAATCTATCTCGTCATCTGCTAGTGCAAATTGACTAATATCGAAAAATTCAGAACCTTTTGCTAAAAGCTCTCTACCTTTCTTAGTTAAAATTGCATCTACAGTTATTGTTGTCTTATCTAAATATCCCATTGTGTATACTCCTTACATTTTTATTCGTATATAAATATATCTTTTCTACAAAATTAGTTAAGTATAGAAAATGTAGTTTACTTATATTATCCAAACCTTCCTGTTCTAGGGTTAGGTCTTGCAGCTGTTCTTCCAGAAGATCCACCTCTGGTTATATTTGAAACTCTTTGTCTTCCACTACCGTCTCCAGCAGTTAATAATTTGCCATCGGCGCCATCATCTGAAGCAACGTATTTATATGGACTAATTTCATTAAATTCTACAACTGGACCTCCATCAACTGTTTGAGAAGACTCCATGTTAAAATCGGATCCAGCAAGTTTACAACCGTTGTAATACAGGTTATGTAGTGCAGTTGCCTTGTAGTCTTGAAACTGTGCTGGTTCAGTTAATGAATGAGACGGTAAAAATTCGCCAGTTAATCTTGATCCAGCATAAGCGTCAGCTATATTGGATAATATATCTGCTTCAGGAATTGGTCTACCTAAAGATTGACTATATGCGGTTGCATAATAAAATAATTGTTTTTTTCTTTCAAACGAAAATCTAGATTGGCTTATAAATGGTATTGTTATTTCAGATGAAAATTTTCTATTTAATCCCCACTTATGATGAGCATCGGTAACATAGTCAGAGGCAATAATTGATTCTGTTGCGGGCGTTGTACCTTCAAAACTATTATACGAACAAGTATAATTATCTAAATTACCACCACCAGCTCCCGCATGGATATTTGCATGTGGAGGGGTATGTATTGTCATACCAACACTGTCTCTCTGCCAATAAGGGTTCCAAACCCTAGCACCGTTTCCGCCTGTTGCAGTAACGTTGGATAAATCTACAGTTGTATATATGTATCTTGATCCTTCAAACCTATGGTCATAGTGTCCTGAATAATCTATCCCACCTTCTAATTCACCAACAGCTGTATTTATTAATGCCTGTTCTCTTTGCTTATTGTTTGCAGGAACAAAGTGTTTATTTATTTGGTTGTTTCTATGTGGTGCCGTTAAGGCATGTGTACCAGTTCTTCTTCCTAGATCATAATTTTTTGTTGTTGCTCCTCTGTAATAATCGTTATTTCTACTGTCGTCATTAAATCCACTTTGAGAAGTCTCTCCAAAATATCCTCCAACTTCAGTCGTGTTTCCACTGGCAGATGCTATATGTAAATTAATTCCTCCATGTATTACAGTCTGTTGAAAATTATTTGTTGCACCATCTCTAAAGCCGTATCCAAAAACACTTGCGCTAGGACGGGCCTTTATTTTTGGTCGCTCCAGTCCGTGAGGTTTAACTAGTAATCCAACTTGGGCAGTTGATCTAGCTGGAATTAATTGTCTAATTGTTCTAAATAAAGAGTCGTCAAAATATTTTAATATATATAAGAAATCGTGAAATGTTGGATTTCCAGTATATTTTCTAAAGTAGCTTTCCCTTAGGTCTTTTAATGGAGTATACGATGGTTTAAATTCATCGCTTGGAGCACCTACAAAATTATCATATTCGAAAGGTCCAAATTCATGAGCAATGTCTAATTCTATTTCGTCTTGAGGAGAAAAATAAATACCGAGCCTGTTTTCATCTGTTGGATTTTTGTCAGCAGAACTAAATTCTTTTTTTGCATCTGGTGAAAGAATACCTCGTATTTGATTATCCTCTAACCTAATTTTTTCAGAATATGGTGATGGACCGATATTTCTAGGGCTTAGTGTATAGTGTCTTTCTTCTACTTCTTCATATTGATTTAATCCTACGTTTACAAACCCTCTAAAAGATGCGGATGTTTGTATGTCTGACGCTGGAAGTCCATCTGCACCTAATATTCTAAACCTAGACACAGTACTGTTTGGGTGGCTTGATGAAACTACTGAACCATTGGCAAAATCAACTCTTCCTAGATCACAGCCTAAACTCCATCGTGCAAGAAGATCTGAAAATGAGCTAGTTGTATTTTTTGAATTTGCAATTGTTCTTGGAGCAGAAACATGGTAATTGAAATATGACTCAGTTAAGTGGTTGTGGTATACTCTCCATTCCTGTACGGATCCAGATAAAGTTTTTGGCTCGGTTAAAGAGTTAAAGTCTTCAGCAAGGTTTCCTGCCCAAATAGCCGTGTATGGATCTCCTCCCAAGTATTGGTGAAGTGTACTTGCTGTTTCAGCAGTTGGGTAGTTGGTGAGCGCTTCGCCAATAGAACTAGAAGCTGCGGTACCCCATGCAGAGTTGGTTGTTCGACCAGCATCCGTTGTTCCGTCTGTTAAATAGTTGGCGTTAAGATTATGACTAATTCTACCAAACCTACTAAAGTCTCCTTGTTTCTTGCAGAATAAATCGTATGTTAAACTTTGTCCGTGATGGTCGTTTATTGCTGCAGACTCTGTAAATGCATATTGCTCTGTTAGTTTTTCGGCATCATATCTCATAAATGCAACATTCCACCAATCACCATCAAATATTGGCCCATATTGCGTTGATGATGTAACTGACGGGTGACCGTTACTTCCGCTCAATGCAAAAACTAATCTTCCATACGGGCTATCAGAAGGTGCTGAAGAATTCATCGATGTTGTGTGTTCTGCTATTATTGATAAACTACCACTATGTGTATTCCAAAGTACAGTGTTTCTTTTTAATTTTGAATTTGCAACCTTTCCTTGGTGAGAAAGATCAGGAACTTTAAACCTAAATTCAACCGTATCTGGGTATCTATTTGGTCCAATATCTGCTGTTGCAACAGACCATGGAGCTTCAAGGTATGCTCCTCCAAACGCTGAACTACTTTCTATTCTTAATGCAAAATTAAACTTATCTTGAATTATTTTTGAATGTCGGTTTGGTAACTTTTGGGGTCCACCAAATTCATATATTTTTAATATTGTAGGTGGTAGTCCGTATATACTCGTTATTGCTCTTAAACTTCTCTCAGTACCCTTTGACTTGTAAATCATTGGAAGGTTATTTAATACCCTTTTCCAAAGCTCTTTAGATATTTCTTCTTTTGAAAAAGATTGACTGGCTTGAGAATTATTAGCGTAAGTAACCGATTGACTAAAGTCTGACGTATAATTTATATGGTTTCCACCATAGCTTCCAGATTCGTCAGTACCCATAGCGTACGTCCATAGTTCGTCAAAATCAAAACCTTGGTGAGGATACCATCCAAAAGATTCTAGAACTGGTTGAATAAGGTCTTTTGATAGTCCGTCATATAGTGGGTTTGATCTATCGTGAATTGACAAAAGATGTTGAGTATAAAAATATATATAATCAAAGTGTTGAGACATCATATCAACATACAATTGAAAGCTGTTGTTATCAGAATCTTCTTTAATGTGTTGAGGAATAAGGGACTTTAGACTATTATTATTGTTGACATCAAATACTGATGCAGAATATATTGCTCCAGTTTTATAGTATAGGTCCGCGGGATTTGTACTACCATACCATTCTTTTGCTTGATTAGAGTCTACAGCAGCTAAGGTATACGGTTCTACGTCGTTTGTTTTAGGCCAAGTTATTGGCCAGAAATCTCCGTACGAAGAAGATTCATGGGTATCTTTTTTGTAGTATAGGTGTTGTTCAAATTCATCAAAGGTACTAATTACACTAGTTTTTAAATTAATAAATTTAGTAACGTTTAATTTGTAATGAGGAGATCCAGTGGCGTCTGTTCCAGATAAACCTGATAGGTTTGTTGTTAGTGAGGCTACTGATTCATCATATCCTTGTATTTGCCTTAGTTTGTATTTAAAGTTGGCCAATTTTTCAACAGCACTACCAAAATGAAGGAGATTAGAAAAATCCGTTCCACTTATTTTATAGTCAAAGTTTAATCTAACGTCACCTAAACTTCCTGTTTTTTGTGATAACCTATCTAAAATTTTATTTCTGACTGTTGGCTGAGTACCTACTATATCATCAAAAGTTTTCCAGCCTGTTGGAGTTGGAGAGTCAAATTGAACGGGAACAGTAAAATCTGCCTGGGCTAATATATTTGGTAATGCTTCAGGAGGATTATATTCTACTATGATTGGTTCAACTATAGATTCTATTACAGATTTTACTATCCAAAGTTCATCTTTTTCTTCGATGTTATCGGGCAAAGGTTCATATAGTTTAATAACTATTGAATGAGGCTCTTCAGGATAAGCTTTATAATCAACCAGCCAGTTTATGGCTAACGATATAGTATTTTCACCAAAGTTTAATCTTACATCTCTAAAAAAATCTACCTCTACGTCTTGTATTTGTGGATTCTGTTCTCGCCTACCAAATGCTAAAAATTCTGATGCTAGATCAGGATTTTCAGGATCCTTTGGTCGTACTCTTATTTCCGTACGAGTATTTGATATTTCATCAACAATTAAACTATCAATATTATTACCAACTATATTCCTAAAAAAATTATATTGTAGGTCAAATCTTCCAGACCTGTATCCGAGATTTCTTATATCGCTGTGAATACTTAGTTGAATAGTTGGAGATTGGTTTTTAGTATCTTCTTCGTTTACCGACCACGTACTAATATCATATGCACTTTCAAGCGTGTTGTCTCCACTAATAACGTGCATTTCAACATAATCGTCAAATAGGCCTGTACCGAAATTGGTAAACATAGGCCTGCTTTTAATAAGCTTTATATCTTTAGGATTGTATGTATTTATTCTAGTTGCCATATTATCTATCCTCTATATTACTCGTGTTTGCAGGATATCCTAAGCTTTCGCGGTGGCTATACAAGAGCGCATTACTATTAAACTTTACGGTTGGTTTTCCTGGCTCTTCAAAGTGGTAAGCTGAATCTTCTTTATAGTATGTCCCAGTTGCCCTTGACCTAGCATTATTTTGGCTTGTTGCGGCAATTGAACTAGCCTTTGTTATTAAGGCTTTTGCTTGGTTTGTGGTTTCAGGTAAATCTTTTCCCTTATAAAAGTTTGGAGTTTGATTTGATTCAACCCATTGACTGCCTTGCCATTCTGCAAGGAACCATTTTCCGTCTTCTTCATCGTAATCAAAGTATGAATCAAATTGACTAAATTCTTCGTCGTGATTTTGATCCCTAACTAATGTTCCAGTTGGAAGTCCGTTGGTATCTAATTCTCGTAGTAGTCCTCCAAGAGGATTAAGGAATATTGTGTTAGTAAACGAACTACCTTTTTCATTACTAATTTCGCAAGTATATCTACCCCTTTGTTGTAGTTGTACGTTTAGTAGTCTAAGTATAGCCTCACTACCAACAATTGCAGCTTGGGAGGTTCCTATTCCATCGGCAGTAAATCTCCAAGTGTATGTTAATCCATCGTTCATTCTAGTTCCGTCATCGTCTATAAAGCTGTATGCATCTGCCCAAAAAACAACATTATTGTTTGAAGGTATTTGATAGCTAGGCTCTCCTAGTTCTGGTAGTGTTTGAATGGTATACCCATCACTTCTAGTACCGTCTAATAAGCCGTATCCTGGATAACATTGCACGTCTATCACTATAGGTGATTTGTTTGGGCCGTCAAGTGGTTGACTTTGTACGGCAAGCTCGGTTATTTCTGTATCAACTATTCTTTTGAAATCAGATCGTTCAAAAACATATCTAGCATTAGCGATAATCATTCTTTCACCGTCAGCTTCACTATCTTCAGTAGAAATAATTATTCCAGCTGGATTTCTAATAACCTTTTCTGTTGATACTAAATTATCTCCAGCGTCATTTCCTGTATCTCCAGCGGTTCTGTTGTTTCCTGACGATTTTATTGAAATCGATCCCAATGAATAGTCAAAATCATTTCTTAACTCATATTGCTCAGGAGCTTCCTTTGGCAATTCAATCTTACAGGCTCGAGCAAAAGGAGTAAATACCTCATCAATAGCTTCAAATCTATCTACTGCTCCAGCAACTTTTCTTACAATTTTTCTTGGCGCGTATTTGTTTGATCTTGACTGTATTGGCGTCCTTGGAAACATTGGGCTTCGACGTTTCGAAGATCCTTTAGGACTTGGCCTTGTGCTTCTTGATTTTCCTCTACTAGAATATGCCATTAGTTAGTCACCTTAAATATATAGTCGTTATCAAATATTGATTGGCTTGTTGGAAAGTCATAATTTCCCCCAACAGTTTTAAACACAAATCTATATCTTCTTTCAGGATAAAATTGATCCATCCAAAGCTTAAAATGGTTTCCATTATCATCTGCACTCAATTGTGTTCCTGGGTTATTATATGGTATTACAACTTCATCGGTTGCGTAATCTCTAACTGAATAATATGTTTTTTCTGGAAGAACATTTTGAGTTAGTGCTGATGAAACAGTGTCATAAGACTTTGCTGGAAACTTTTCCCTAACTACAAGTCTAAATGTTTCTCTAGACTTGGCTGGATATTTTGATTTCATGTTTTTGATATCAACAATACTTTCTGTTAGGGTTGTGTTAAGAACGTTTAGATTCGTGTCGTACATAGAATCATAACTAATAACTTCAAGTTTAGGTTGATATACTGTGTGAGTATCAGTTGAGAAAAAAGTTAACGATCCCAACGGTTTTCCATTTCTTTCTTCATTAACTTCACCAGATTCTTGGGATCCACTCCTTAATACTATAAAGCCGTTTTGAGGTATTTCACCACTAAACCAACTGTTGACTATGTCGGTTACGTTTAATCGTACATCTGTTAGCTCATAGTTAAAGGATTGAGAAGCTTGGCCGTAGTCTAGGCTGGATGGGCCATACCATGTACCTCCTCCAGGCTCTGTTGTAAATGATCCTGTTCCATAGGTCGCAGCTAAGCTTGATCCACTGTTCCATTGGGTACCAAAGTATTTTTCGCCATCTCTATACTTCCAACTAGCTCCTTCTGTTTCAGTTATTATAGCTCCGCCTTGAGATTTTCGGTCTATTCTTCTTCCTCTACCCATATTCCAAGATTCGCTTATTGGAAAAGCCTCTATGCCATACGCATAGTCTATTGAACTGGCCGCAACAGTATATAGGTTTAAAAAATATTCAGGGGAAGACATGTACAATTGGGTACCTATTGCGCCGGCCGATACTGACCTAGATATTTCAGTTAGATCAAAATCTATTAAAATTCTAGAATTATATGTGTTTGCGGTATTTGAGGCAGATACAGTTTTTTCTATTTGCAATATTTCGTCTATTCCAGTATTCATACTAGAAGTAAATTCGTATATTGTTGTATCTCTATTTGCTTTAACTGAATATATCATTTGTTTTTCTCCTAATAGCTTACAACTTTACCCCTAATATCTTTGGACGGATATTTGATCTCAAATATTGCTGGATCTTGAGAAGGATAAATTATTTTATTTTTTGTAGCGGCATTTATATCGTAAAAATTTCCAGAATATCCTGATCCTTTATCAAATTTACAGTGTACTTGCAAATCTACAACACTTTGTACTCCCTCTACTTTATCAATTTCTGTTGCAACATTTCCTAAAAATATAGGTTCATTAAATTGCCATTTGTCTATGGAAAATAAATCTTGTATTCTAAGTATACAATTGGCAAGTACTTCTTTTCCTTGATATCCTGGTAGTGGTACTATAGAAAAGTCAACTCCAAGGTTTATTATAAAGCCGTCTTTAATATTTACTGCATCAGTCAATAGTCTAAATTGGCTTAAGTAGTTTCTAATATTTTCTTTAGTGACTATATTTGCATTAGTTAACTGCTTACTTGAATTATATGCTAATATATAGCAGTTAATTGCCAAGGGGTTTTTGATTATTTGGCCGGATTTTTCATTTTCTTGTTCGTCTTGTATAAGGTATGCTTTTGCAACATTGCCAAATCGTCCAGGCATTGAATATATCCTTGCAATGTAATCTTCTCTGGTAACAGCTCTGTTTTGTGCAGCAAAAAATGCCAGTGCGTTTTGCCTAATTTCTTCTATTGTTTCGGCGGATTTTCCACCAGAAGCAGGTCTAGGATTATTTACAGCAATAGATCCCTCAACAAACTTAATTGTACTAGCCGTTAGTCCATCGGTATCTAGAGTAAACGAAAGAGATGTTATATCAGTTATCGTACCAGCTGAGACGTTGGATTCAACTCCTCCGCCAACCAAATACTTAACCTTTAAATCAGTGTTTGAAGGGGCTTGTCCATATGCTCTAGTAAACATAGTATTTGAAGGATCCCAAGCATTATCTATTTGAGAAACGTTTCCATATGGAAGAGCCAGTCCAACATTGTCTGGGTTTGGAACTATTAACTCGTCTGCTTGTCCTGAATTTCCAGCTCCAAATAGTAATTCAGTGGACATGTCTGCTCTAATATTTGTAACGAACCTTCTGCCCGTTCTTCTTAGTTTCAATAAGTATGGCGTTTCTTCGTTAAATTGAGATAATTCTTCGTCTTGTAGCGCTGTGTTTTTTATATCAACATAAGAAGTTTCTTGAGCAAGATAATCTACCTCGTAGTATTTATTACCATCGCTATCAACAACGTTAAGTACCTCTACAACATTTGCTTCTGGTAAAAGTCTTTTATCAAATTTAATTGGACTATCAAAGTCAAATGTTCTACTTTTTTCTATTCCTGATTTTGCAAATACAGTCTTCTTTAATAAAAAGCTTTCAGGGTTACCGTTTGAATCTATCTTGTATACAGATATATCTGTTGGATCTATTGAACTTGAAAAGGCAAAATCAATAGGCGAAGTTGTAAAAAATTCTTGGGCTCCATTTTGAGGAGCATTGGCTCTCATTCCTTCGTCAATAACAGGGGCGTAGCTAAAATCAGGAACAACATTAGCTCCTGAGCCAGCTGGAGGTAATAATATGAATACATCTAATTCTACTGTGGATGCACAAGTTGGTTTAACCTTGTAGCCTAATCCTCTTGCAATTGACATTATATTACTTCGCTCTTGAGCCTCAGTCAAAAGACTTTCTCTAAGTTGGTTATCAATGTAGTAAGACAGTACATCTCCAACATAAGCTGCCATTTCCATAAATATCATACCTGGAGATGACTCATTAAAGTCGTTGAACGTATCAGGAAAATAAGTTTTAGAATAATCAATCAGCTTTGATCTAAACTGTGAAAAGTCTTTATTTAGGTATCTTAAATCTTTCTTAACTGTTTGTAATCCCATCTTAATCTGCTTTTATTTCTAGAACAATAGTTTTTTGATCTATTGTATTGTTTATTAAACCTATGGTTAATTTAACTACTATGCCATGATAAACGTCAGCAAAGGTTGAAGACCCGGTTGGATTCTCAGGTAAATCTACAACTAGCTCTTTTATTATAATATACGGTAGCCATGCTGCTATTGCGTCAGTTATTTCAGTACCTACCTTTTCTCTAAGGTTTGGGTAGTTTGGCTCAAATAAATATCGTCTCACATTAGTACCAAAATTAGGGTGCATTACTCTTTCGCCTTTAAGAGTATAAATTAAGTTTTTAATGTTTGATATTGCTTGGTCAAATGAAAGATAATTTAATTGAAAAAGTCGGCCATTATCTCCCTTTAGGGGTAAAGATAATCCCAAAGAAACGTCTTGCTCAAAGTCAAGAGGTTCTAGTCTAAACTCTTCTCGACCTGGTCCTGGATTTGCCGTTCGCTTTACTAATTTTCCCCGTGAGGTATCAATTTGCACTGCGTTTTCATTATCTATCAATGGTTCCATTTAATTATATTTTTCTTTTTTTATCTATAGCCTTCATCAATCCACTATAGTCTCTTGTTAATGCTGTTGCTAGTTCATCGTCTATTTGTACGTTTTGCCTGTCTTCTGGTACCATTTGTTGTAGTGATGGTTTTCCTCCAAACATTTCATTAGGATTTCCCATGCCCATTAATGATGCTAATCCTGGTCCAGCTGGGGCGTCTGAGGAGTTTAATTCTCTACCTCCCATTGTTGGCCATTCAGCACCAGTAGTATTATTTCGGGGCTGGTTAGCTGTTTCGTTTAATACGTCGTTCAAAATAGGATCATTAACGTAGCTTTGTTTGTTTTCATTATTAAATAGTCCGTCGGCATGTTCCATCATTTCGCCGAATTGAGACGTTTTACTAGGTTCTTTTTTGTTTAGTTCTTCTTTTATTGCTAAACGAACCTCTTTTCTAACTACTTTTTTTATAACTTCTAGTAAGTTGGATTTTTTCATAATTTTTCCTCTCTTAATATACACTGTTTATCAATATATAAATATCAACAAGGAACAAATATTAACTATAACCAAGGCAACGTTACACCAGAAGTTGTATTAACTGCAATACCTTGTGAAAACCATGACAAAGCAACCAATGATAGTAGTTGCGGTGCTTGGCCTGGTGAAGTTATTTTTACTATTGTTGCTCCTTGTTGCTCCCATATTGGGCATGGAGATGTTGGAGGTACGGCTGCAAATGCTGGCAACATTCCTATGGCTAATGTACTTGCGAATGCGGCCGCTCCAGATTTTAATAATGTTAGTCCAGGGTCTTTATCTTGATTAAATGCCCCGATAAATATACCAAAAGCTGCCTGTCTAGCCAAGGCTCCAGATACAGATGGAGGTGTTGGGTTACCAAAGCCGTTAAAAAAAGCATCTGCCCATCCATTTGCAAAAGCTAAGGCATTTGGCGGAGGATTGGCCTCAAGGTTTGATACTACGGATGCGAATGCTGCTGGGTTAAATGCCATTATAATGTCTTATTTTGTGGACTTAAAAATTCTTTAAGTCTGCCTTTTATTGCTGAATATTGAGAAGCATTTATTGGAGGTCCACTTGGTCCAACCGGTGTAGGGTGCGTTTCTGCAGCTAGTGCGTCACATAGTTCTTCCAATAATCCAAGTAGTGTATCTCCTAAAACAATAGGCTCTTCTGCTCCTAGGCCTAGGTATATTTCCGGACTATTTATTATTGTTTCACTACCACTATCGACATTAAAAGTACCGTTTGTTGATATTCCAACAGTCTCATTACCTATAATTAAAATAGCGTCTTTTTTAGCATTAAACAAAAGTCTATCTGAATTTATTACTACCTGATTTCCAGCGTATTTATTTGGGCTGTCTGGTTTATAAGCCATATTTTTCTCCTATACTAAAAAGTCCCATGTTGGATGGCTTCTAGGTACTCTAGAGAACATACCGGTTCCTGGAGAATATTCCCAGTGCCAACGTTCTTTTGCAACGCTCCTAATAAATCCATATTTATGCATATTTGCAACTAGCCATCGCCATGTTTTACTTGTTTCCTTATACCCTTTAAAGTCTGGGTCTCTTTTTCCTCCATATCTTTTACCCATTCCAGTATTCAAATCGAAGGCTTTACCGTTTTGGTGATTCGAATGTCCTGGTCCGGCAGTTAGTGGATCGAAATATGTTCTTTGTTGTTGTTGCTTAGTGAAACCATCGTCAAATTCTCCTGCAGGTTTATTTAAACCAGACTTAGTTCCACCATAAGCTCTGTCTGAGTTTCTCCGTCTAAGTGTCATTTGACCATCGCCTCCAAACCCTGCTCCTGAATAAGACTCCATGGGTCTAAATCCGCTATTAACAGTAACGGTAACTCCGTCTTTTGACGCTGCTTGCTTTACAGTTAGTATTTTATCGGCAAAAGCTTTGTTTACAATCTTACCATCAATAACTACACATGTTATTGTTTCTTTAAATTTACCTCTGGAATAGGCATCAAACTCTCCTGCATCTGTTAGTTCTTCAACTGCCTCTTCTATATCTTCGTCAGCTGCTACTTCTGTTTCAGATACTGGACCGTTATCATCTTCTCCATTTTCTGCGCCTCCACCACCAGCCGCTTGGTTTCCTTCGGCAGTTCCACCACTAGTTGCTCCACCGCCAGTTGGAACTTCTGCTCCTTCAGGACCTGCAATATCATCTCGTTCAGCTGCTTTTGCGGTTTCATATGCTTGACCATACGAATCAGCCAACTTGGAAGCTACATCTATTGGAATACTTTGTCCTGATAATAACCATACACCAGAAGAATCTTCGTTTATATTTTCCTGATGATATCCTCCGTCTGTTGTTGAATGACCATTTGACAATATAGTTATTGGGTCACCGTCTATTCCGTCCTTTGACCAATCATTTGGCGTTTGGGCTTCAGACACGGTACTACCAAATCGTATTGATTGTCCAAATCTACCCTCTAGTATTGTATCACCTTCATATGGAAATATTCTAGCTACTGTTTTATCAACAAAAGTATTACCAAATGGGATATCGTTTACGTCTCCTTTAGGGTTTCCAGTAAATGATCTATAATTTTTATCATCTCCACCAGCTTTATTTATATTATAACTAGCGGCCGGCAATCCGTTTTGGTTTACTCCTTGCCAAACTCCAACCGGCATGCTCATATAATACTTTTCGGTTGCGGCTGATTTTAGTTGGGCTGCTCGGCCAGCTGCTGCTAATAAAACCACTATTTCGCCTAATAAAGGGTACTGCCTTAGATTTGGAAACAGTGGGTTATACCAACTACAACTATCACCAGATATTCCAAATTCTCTGGGGAAAGCCCTAGCCTGTATGCTTCCAATTACCCTGTACTGGTCAGGATTCCAGGCCGGATGGGCTGGATCCAATATTATATCAACAACTTCGGCTGATTCTAATATGCCTTGCTGTACGGCTTTGGCCTGGTTATTCTGGCCTTGTACTGTAGGGCTACTTTTTTTACTTGGCTTTATCCTTGGCATTTTCTTCTTCCCACTTTACAGGTTTTTCAGCTTCAGTTATTGTATCTAATAATTGTTTTCTTTCTTCATCACTAAGACTAAAGTCTCCTCCACTAGCTTCTGACCTAACAGCTGCTCTTTGGACTATGCTTGCGATTTTAACCAGCATATCATCATTCTTAATACCAACGTCCAAATAATCTTTTATTAGTGGTACTAATATTGTTGCATCACTTATATTTTTAATTAGTGGGTGCAATTGAGCTATTAAAGAATTTATCTGCTTATCTTTTTTCTTAGAATTTGTGTGAATTTCTTTCAATAAGTCAGAAAAATTCTTACCTTCAAATATTTCTTCTTCAAACATAATAATTCCCTTTAGTATAAATATCAGATTCCGATAAAAATAGAAAGGCCCGGGAATTTCTTCCCGAGCCTACTAATTAATTATGATATATTGTACTATTTCTTGTTTACAAAAAATTGTGCAACAATAACTAATACTACTAAACCTACAAATCCACCATTACCTAGTGCAGATACAAGACCAGTTAGATTAGCAATCACATCCATCCCAAATACAGTACTACCTGTTAAGACAGTCCATAAGATTGTTACCGGTAAAACTGTCATCATGATTGATAATAGTCCACCAAAAAATCCGTTTACGTATTTAATTACATTTTCCATTGTGTTTCTCCTTTTGTTTTAATTTACATTAATAATTGTCGAGAGCATTTACCCGTTATTGGGTGTTAATTAAAATTTAAGACCAAACCCTAAAGTAAGGTTTGTAGTCTTCTGTGCGGTGTTATAAATCACCTTTGGGTCTACGTATATACTTTTGTGTATAGTAAACATTTTACCTAGACCGATACTTAATGATTCTGTATCTAATCCACTTGTTGCAGCATATACAAAATATCCCTTTACAAAATATCTCGCATGGAAATCCATTTCCATATCTACTGTCGAATCTGCTTGAGATACGGATAGACCAACCATTAGGTTGTCCATTACCCCATATCCAACAGTTGGCGAAACTGCCAAATCTGTCCAGGCCACGTTTGCAACGTCACCAGTACCTACGTACCAATCGCCTTTTGTCTGTGCTTGTGTCGCTAAAATAGTTGCGCAAGCCAATACTACTGTTAAAATAATTTTTCTCATAAAATTCTCTCCTTTTGTTTTTGCTTAGTTGAAATGCTCTCTTCGTTTAAGCCTTTATTGAATAACCTCGTGCTATTCATATAACCTTTATTTAATAACCTATTGTTATAACCACTTATAAATATACTTTTTTAATTAAAAAATTTACCTTCTTGAAATTTAGTGAATTTTTCGCTAAAATCTTCCTTTATGACATTGACAACCTTGGTTATGTGTTGCGTTTTAGTGTTAGTCATTTCCCGTATAAGTATATATAATGCTTTTTTATTGAATATTTCTATTGTTTTTCTTTCTTCAAATAGCCTTAATACCGCATATGCTATTTTTTTATCTCTCTGAGACCTAAATCTTTCTTGTATTTTTCCTTGGTAATACTCTGGAAATCTTCCCATGAAAACGTCTAGGTCATCCCTATAATCTTGTGTGCTACTTTCCCTGCCTAAATCTCTTTCTCTGTCAATAGCAATTACGGGTTTTTTAGCCTTTAAGTCTCTATAGTTTTTATTATTATTTTGTATTAAATAATTTTTTGCGACTATTGAAAAATATGAAAAAGCTTTACCTTTCCCCTCTACAAACTTTGGTAATTTTTCCAACATAAAGGCTATAACCTCATGTTGAATTTCTCTTGGGCCGCCGTCAAAGTAATAAAATTTAAACGTATGTATAATATTTTCTGCCAATTTCATCAATGGTTTATGTATGAAACCGTTGTATATTTTATTTTTTAAAACTTGGTTATCATCTTTATTATAAGCTATGATAGCTCGTTCAGCTTCTAATGTAAAATACATTTTAGTTTTTCTTGGTCGACCTCTTTTTGTTTTCAAGGCTTCTATAGCCTCTAGTCTTCTTTGTTCTTCTAGGTCTATATAGAATTGCTCAACTGGGCTAGGCACTTTAGTTGTCAAATAAATTCTCCAATTTTTTTATTTCAGAAACAATACTTTTAAATACCGATCCAACTTCATCGTCAGATTCAAACATATTTTTGGAATCTAATTCTTTAATATTATTTAATATTGAACTAAGTGAATTCGAATATGATAACAACCACTCAATTGATTCCTCGTTTGATTCTTCTAGTTTTTCGTTTTTTCTAAATAGATTAAAAATAATAAATACAGCTACTAGTAATAATATTGACAATATCCAAATCACCATTATGCGTCTCCAAACAAGTCCTTAAATACATCTGCTGCATGATTACTAGCTTTTGATAATTTAGGTTTATCTTTATTATTATCTACAGGTACCTTTTTACCAAATTTCCAATTTTCATATTCTATCCTGGATGCCATATGGTCTGCATGATGTAGTACTATTGGTAAATTATTCCACAAAGCTTTTTCCTTTCCCCAAGGTTTAAGGTAGGCGTCATTTGCTGAATCGTATACTCCATCATGAGTAAGAATTCCTATCATTTCATTTTGAGAAAAATGTATGCCATATGTTTGTAGTAACCAGATACTCCTATGTGGGACGGTCATATGTTGTATATTAGGATTAGGATCGTAAATTTTACCTTGGTTCTTCCTATGCCATTCGCTTGTGTTTGGTATATAATATTCATTGGCTTTATCTCCAACTTTTCCTAGGTCGTGATTAAGCGCGCAAAACATTATTTCTTCTTTAGTATATCCAGACATATCAGCGCCCATTTCTGTCCATAGTTCATATAATTTTTCAGTGCAATTCATCACGTTTAATACGTGGTCTACATATCCGCCTGCAAAACTATTATGGAAATGTTCTATTCCAGACGCTGGAGCCATCATCATATTATTACCCAAGTCGTCATATAAATTATTTAGCTTTGTTTGCCTATCACCAGCAAAGTTATCTTTAATTGCTAATTTTAATTTTGCCCAATTGTTTATTAGTTGTTCTTCTGTTAAATTCATATTTTTATTCTCCATATAGACTAAATTGTTTTACTGGTTCAGGTGCTTTTTCCACCTGATTAATTGAATATATTTTGCCGTCAAAGGCTGCCAAATAATAGTCTCTACATCCAGTTTCCCTAAATGAATATTCAAGTCCATCAGTTAGTGATTCTAATATGGGTTCTTTTTTTCCAATCGGTTTCCACCTATCTCCAGGAGGAACTCTTTCTAATACTAATTTTTTATTTTCTGTATATTCCATGTTAGTCAAATAATAGTTTGATTTGGTTAGTATCTTTTGATTTGTTTATATCTGCAATATTGCCAAAAGTTTCTCTAACTGAGTTCTCGTGATAACCGATGGCGTGGGCCATTCTTATGCATATAACCTTAAACTCAGAGCAATTCATATCATTAGGGAGCTTGAGCTCTATTGACTTAGCCTCCTTTGTTTCGCTACCTCTTTGGTATATTAAAAAATCGTATTCTTTATCCATCTTAAAAATCTCTTAGCCACTACTATTGGCAATAATATAATTATTAAAATAAAAGCTACTTTCAATAACACAAATAATATGAATAATGCAATAAATAGTGCAATGGTTATTTCCAGTAGTTCTTTCATTATTTATTAATATAATAAAATTTTTTCAATCGGAAAAATTATTTGTGAAGTTTATTTGGATTTGTGTAAATTTAAGTATTCTTCTCTATTAAAATTCCTAGGAAATTTTGCTGAGGCTACCTTTGAGTGAAGTTTTATTTCACTGAGTATTGGTTTTTTATCTTTTTTCCACCTGGTTTTTGCTAGTTGTTTTTTTAATTTGTGCAAATTTAAGGCTGCAGTTGTCATCAATTCTTCTTTTTGAGACTTAGTCATTCTTTCAGATTTTTTTCTATCTTGTTTTTCAGTTTTGGATATCGTTCCTTTTAATTCCGGTACTTCCACGCCTTTATTGTAAACGTTTCCGTCTTTGTCTACGAATTGTTTCATTAGCGTCCAACCCCTAGGCTTATCTGACTTTACGTATGATGTTTCAACTGGTCCTACTAGTTCATTAACACAATCTGAACATGTTATGGATTGGCTATCTTCACTGCATTTAGCCATTTGGCCACAACGCTTGCACTCCATCCACTTGTAAATAGATCCTTCTCTTTCATTCCAAGCTGAACCTTTTCTATATTCTATAGCATATTCTATATTTTCTTCTTTCATAATAACCCTTTTTCTTTTAGTATTTTGGATTGTAATTTATCTAGTTTTCCATTTTTTTCTTGACTTTTCCAATAAGATGTAGCTTTGTGTTTAATTAGTTTTTCAAAATCTTCTTCCCTATTACCATAAACCTCATATGATATATCTGTTGGTTCATTGCCTAGACTTATGTTTTCTAAATTGTCTATTGGGTAGGGCTTGTTATATTCCATACCTTCTGGTACCGACATGTTAACCTTTTCTACTGGTTCTTTGACATACATGCCAGGTGGTGGGACAAAATCAGAATCTTTTCCTTTTATTTGAGCAAACGACATATTAGCTGCAACAACTAGTGCGATCGCCAGTGGATCAAAAACAAATATAATAAGTAATAAGAACCAATTAACTACCTGGTTCATATCCTTACCAGTTGTTTCTGCTAGATATTTTAATGGACCCAACTCTCGTTCATCCTCGTTTGATATTGCTAAATCTAATACTCTATTATCTAGTGACAAGATAGAATCTTGTATTACCTCCAACTTTAAATTTATACTATTCCTATCATTAATAGTTTTAGATAATTCAGATTGTAGTGCTCGCCTAGAAGAACTAGATGTAGTTGTAATTAATTGACCAGATGCTTTATCTATATATTGAACCTGGGCTGGATTACTTAATGCAATTCTTAAATTAGATATTGATTTGGATAATTGATCTTTCTCTATTCTAAAGTCTGATTTACTTTCTTCAAACCTAACCTGTTTCATTTCCAGTACCGCCAATGATTTATCTAGGAATTCAGATTTGGTTGCCGTCTCTTGATATGCACCAGATAAAAATCCATAGATACCACCACTAGTTATTAACATTAATATAAAAACAGCAACAGATAAATATGACCTTAAGAATTTTCCAATTGTACCCCAATATTGGTATAGCAATGAAGCAGTAACTAGCTTAGCAAACTCTAAAGAGCCAGCCATTATAATTACCTGCGTACTTGCTCCGGCAAATAATTTACTAAGTCCATATACTGAGTAGAATGCTGCGCTACCAGATACGGCTAGTGCCGAGAAGGTTATTAGTATTGGTAGTATTTTGGCTTTCATAATAAATAATTATAGTTTTTTAATTGAAAAGTGATAAGTGTGCAAAATTATCTCTTCTCCGTCAATAACATCAACCGTTGCTTTTGAGCTAGAAAGAAACTTATTTCCATTTTTTTCGAACAAATCTTTAACGCTATCTAGTGACGTCTTATTTGTCGAGCAAAGTGCTAGTGTTCCAAATTTTGAACTAACATTAATGGCAGTTGGAGATATATTCGCGGCATCAAAATAATCAGAGTAGTGTAAAGACTTCTCTATGGAATCTTTAAGGCTTTCACCTTTACTGAGCTTGTTAACATAGGAGTCGAGTAGTTCGTTAGGACAATTATCTATCCAATCATTAAAAAAGTCGACATCGCCATGAAATAAATCTTCCTTGTCCTCGGGTTGCAACAACCCCCACAAAACAGTCGTTACAATGTCTTCAGCATCTTTTATTCCTTTATATAGGGTACGGTTTGCTATATTGTTGAAGTACTCTGTGAAATCACTTTTGAATTTATCAGTCGATGCGGACTTAACTTCTAGCTCGCTTAATGACTCGATATAAGCTTCCATATCTTCTTCTATATTTTCCCAAAAATCAGACGCGTGGTTGAGTACATCATCAATTTTCCACATATTTCTTTTTCCTATTCCCATAATAATATCTTAACCTCTATCCCCCGAAGCTTAAACGGTATGCTTCTTCAACCGTCGGTCTTGGGTGCTTAATTAAGCCGCCATCGCCATTTCAACATGTTCGCCTGTTAATTGCGTTGAACTTCCTTATATCCTTATCATTGTGTCAATATCCAAGTCATCCCCATTATATTCAAATGAATATAGTTTAGTGGCGAGGACCATATTATATCTAAATGAATATAGTCCGTTGAGTGGAGATGGGGGGAGTCGAACCCCCGTCCAACAATGCAGCTAACATAAGTACTAGCGTTCAATTATAAATATAGTTACGAATAACATTATTCTATAATCTCGACATCTTTAATAGTTTGACAAAGAAGATACCGTTTGCCCTGCCTAAGTACGTGATCGCATCGGTACTCTTCTTTCCATAGTTTAAGTATCTGCATAGCAACTTGTTCAGGTGTTAAACCAACCTTCGAACCAGTAATACCGTAAAACTCTGGATCTAGGCAGCCTTCTCCTATAGACCTAATAACTAGGTATGCTTTGTCGCCGTTATAAAATATTTTCCGCATATAACTATATGCCTAGTTAACTTTACTCTTAGTAGAATCTGTTTTTGATCTGCTAGAGTAAGAGGTTTTCTTTTTGTAAACTCTCTTAGGCTTATTCTCCCTTAACGCTTGTTTCAAAAGGTTAACGATCATTCGCTTGTCTAAAATAATAGATTTTAGTTCTTTTATTTGTTTACTTAACCAATAAGTAGTACATAAACTACCCACAGCTATTCCTATTCCAATTGATATTAAATCATTCATAATATTCTCTTATTTGTTTTTTTGCATGTCGGAAACAACCTCCATAAAACCAACATGAGCTGTTGATGTTCTATCCGTTCCCAATCGCTTAGACGTTCTAGCAGTTTCTTTTGCGTCTATTAAAGTTTCAATTAATTTATTGCACTCTGAAAATGTTAAATCGAATTCTCGAGTACCAATATTTAATGTGCCTATTATTGGTTGATTGGCTTCTCCTTGTGGAGTTAACCCTGGCTTTCCCTTCCAAAAGATACTTGCCCAGGTACCGCCAAATTTACTTGGATTAAACTTTGGCCTATCTGTTCTACTGTTGTTGTTGTAATTTACTTTGTGTGACATTGTTAAAAAATTTTGTTTGTTGCCTACTCTATAAAGGATTTTCGGCTGCCTCCTTATAATTTAATGATACTTTAGTTGCCGCCGGGATTACTATCTTTCTCCTTATACAACTAATAAATCAATTATATAAAATATAATCTAAATTTACGACTTAAAAAAATGTTTATCACTTTATTTTATATAAATGTTTTAAAAATTCTCGCTGAGTTTCATCAAAGTGCCAATCAATATCAAAAAATTCTCCAGAATCCATCTCTCCTAGTTTCATTTTTTTTTGAGCGGCCTTAAGATCTATCCAAGCGTCGACATATTTGTGAAATGATTTGCTTAATCTACTCATTACCCCATTCAATTCCGTCACTTGTAGCACAAGATTCAGGGGTTTCAATATAATCTGTTGGATCATAGGATGTTGTATCGCCCGAAACCACGATATGGTTTAAGGATTTTCTTAGCTTACTTTTATTTCTAGTATTGATTCTGTTCCAAAACTCCACAGTATCTAGATTTCGCCAAGCTTCCCAAGCAGAATTAGCAATTGCTAAATCTGGATAATCTTCGCCAATAATGTTGGTACCATTTTGGCCAATATATACCTGACCAGATGGAGTTGAAGTAAGTGTTGCTCCTGGAAATTTCTTTTCTAATCTTTTTTTAGTTCGTTTGAACTTAGACATAAATGCCTCTTTTGAATCTATCATATAACTTATTTTTTATTAATCGTTGTTGTAATATGCTGCTAGTTTTGTTTGCTCGTTTTTAGTTAGTTTGTGAAACCAACCCATAAATTCTGAACCATTCTTAAACTTTAAATCTTTTTCTAATTGTTCTAACCCTCTTTCAGTTGAATAATCTCGTTCTCCAATTTTTTGAACTGCAGTTTCTCGATTAACGTCCTTTGAATTAGCTGCAGGCCTTTTTCTTATATCTCCTGAATCTGGGTTTCTCTCATATATGTATGGTATATCTTCTTTTGACTTTACCTGATCATCTGTTAACCTATTGCGATTGTATTGGTCTAGTATCCAGCGGTCAGACGACCTATCATTTTCTTCAAGCTTCCTATCTTCTAACTGTGCAAATTCATCATGTGTTATAGATACCTGAACATAGTTTCCAGTACCTCCTTGAAGATTAGTAATGTATGGTAGATATTCTGTTATCTTTCCAGTTAGTACATCTTCTTTTTTAATCCAAACGTTTACTTTCATTTTGTTTTTTCTTTTTGTTCTTTTACTATTTTGTATGCTATCTCCATTCTATCACCTACCTCCATCCACTTGTACTTTGGTATATCTCTAAGGGTAGCTGCAAGGGACAGAACTTCGTTTCGTATACCCTCACTTAACGCTTGGTATAATATATCCTCTATTTTATCTGACATTCTTTTTTATATTCCTTAATCATACTTACTAGTTCTGCACATTTTTCATATTCTTCATATTTTATAAAGAACTCTATTAGCTTATTAGCTAGACCTACTGGATCCTTACTACCCATTTCTTCTTTCATGCCTGCAATTCCATGAACCAAAAATAAATCATAGCCTGAATCCATGGCTCCTTTTTGTATATCTCCAAAAAAGTTTTCTAAGTCTATCATTTTAAATTCTCCGTTAAATAAATTCATTCTAAAATAATTTTTAGTTTACTATCAACAACAAAACCGTCAGCAAATTCTGCTGATGATGCTATATCAACAGTATCGCCTAACATACTTCTTACAGGAGCAAACATAATATTAAACTCCCCGTCTTCAGTACTATAGCTAGTCTCATTTATTGTTGGTACCTCAAAACCATCAAACCAAGTTATGTAAGAAGTATCAACAGTACTATAGATATAAATATCATTTATAGTATTATTTAGGTGTACAATATAGCCTAAGGTATCTCCTAAATACCAGTGGTGGCTGCTTTCCCAATATATTTTTGTTAAATCATAACTGTTTGAAACGGCAGATACTTTTCCTGATATTCGATGTAAGGTTTGCCAACTATCTGACAACCTCAGATGGTAGTAACCCATAGAGTCAGCAATTAACCTTACATCTAAATCAAATTCATGACCTAAAGGGGCCGCCACTTCTTTCTCGCAACTAAACAAAGCAAAAATTAATGATATGTAAACTAACTTATGCATTATATAGTGGCAAACATTTTATTTAACGACTTAGATAGCGGAATCAATTGATTAGTGTTTATAAATTCAGCATCTTTACCATACATATTTTTAAAGGCTTCTCCATCATTTCTATAGCCGCCAGAAATAAAGTAGCTAAGAACCTTTATACCTCTTTTTCTCATATTTTCAACTTGTTTTCTCGTATGACTGTGTGCCTCTACTCCGTAGTAGCTTATATCTTTGTTTTCAAAGTAAGGTTCTCCGTCTGAAAAGTTTATAAAGTAGCTATCAATATTACTAGATCCATCAACTATTTCTTTTTGTATTGCTTCAAAACAAAGTCCTTCAGGTGTAGTACCTGGACAAGTAATGTACTCGAATAAATTAGCAATTTTGTTTATTTTATCTTTTCTAGAATCATAAGCTATAAAAATAGATGGCGTCATTTTGTTTCCAATATTTTCAGTACTTCTGTATGATATAACAACATCTAAATTCTGTACCATTGATGCTGCTTTGGCAATTGCAGCAGTAGCTTTTTGGGCTTGAAGCCATTTTTCACCACACATAGAACCTGAAGCATCAACACTAATATGAACTATGGCTGGCTTAAACTTTTCTTCAAATACCTGGGAGAATACGCTTTCATATCCATAACCTAGGCTAGAGACTAATCTTTTATCTAATTTACCACTATTGAGTCTGGTGTAATTTAGGCTTCTTTCGTCATTTCTAATTTGAAGCTTTCTTCCTAATTGCTGACCTAGTCTTAATCCCTCGATTATAGCTAATTTATTATTTTTAGATCTCCAAGGGTTATGACTAGTTACAGTTTCATATACATTAGAATCTATAAGTGATTTTGTCACGTTTCTAACTACCAAACATTCTGTACCTGTACCTTTAAGGCTACCCCAATTGGTTGGTTGTCCATTACCGACTGTTTTAGTTTCTGAACCTGATTCTTGTATTGCTTTAACGTTATTATAATCCTTATTAGAAATATTAGACTTCTTAATGGAGCCATTAATTAATTCTTTTTGTTTTTGAATAGCTTTTTCTAGACTGTTTTTTTGAGAAGGAGAGAGCTCTATGGCCTTGGATCCAGCACCAGCTTGTGTAGTAGAACCTTGAGCAGTGGAACCGTCATCTTCAACAATTTGCTTAGCAATATTATCAATATCTTCTTGACTTAATTCTTTTTCAGTACCCTCACCAGTTGAATTACCTTGACCATTACCAGAAGATTCTTCTGTTTGAGTACTACCACCATCTTCTTTTTCTGCCTCTTGAGGTTTTGGTAGATTAGATTCTATGATTTTGTATACTTCCATTGCCACATATAACGCA